>Ga0208648_1003157_pt1 | contig 10616 bp, 13 predicted proteins | sample AntAceMetag02UKL_FD_184772 | JGI IMG/M metagenome (GOLD analysis project Ga0208648, IMG submission 184772) | Saline lake microbial communities from Ace Lake, Antarctica - Antarctic Ace Lake Metagenome 02UKL (SPAdes) (version 2) | ecosystem: Environmental > Aquatic > Non-marine Saline and...
TACACCCTTCGCCACTACCTGGCTGGGTCTGGGACTTGCATAACCTATCAAAATTATGATAGATTATGCGCACCCTTAAGAACATGTGCCGTGCCCGGCACACAACAATAGCATTCAGGTGGACGCTCGTACCTCGCGCCACTGATGCCGACGTTCGGTGGGAAAGGAATCGAGATGGGCCTGAACTGGGTCGAAGATTTGGTAGCACACCTGTATCAACTGGAAGGCTACATGGTCATGCAGAATGAAGATCTGATCATGCCCAAGACGGAGCATAGGTCGATCCGTGGACATTCCGACATCGACGTCATCGCAATCAAGCAAGACTCCATCGTCCACGCGGAATGCCAAAGCTGGTGGGGACCGGCAAAGGCGGACGAGCCGAGGGAGTTCCGACGCTTGGCCGACCGGTTCGACAATGCCCCCGCGACGATCCTGCGGAAGTACGACTTTCTGGACGCCGACCGCTTCATCTTCTCACGTGTGTTCGTTACCAGTGGCAAGCCGAAGAGAAGCACAGGTCGAGGACCATGGGACCGACTTGATGCCTTCTGCACCGCAAGACAGATTCAGCTGTTCGAGATCAATACAGTGATCAGACGGCTCGCGAGACGTCTGTTGGCGGTATATCCCGGCAACGGGATCGTGGGCAAGGAGCCCACGCTTTCTCGTTTCCTACTGCATCTGATACACGCGGGCTTCATAGACCGGAATTCCATCGTCCCACAGACAGATCCGGACACCGAACCTGCTCCTGCAGCTGACGCTGCACCGCCGGGCATGCCCCGATGGAAGGCTGACCAGTGGCCAAAGAACGATCAAATCGCTTCCCCAGGCCACCGCTGGGCTGGTCCCGGTGGGGCCATGTGATAGCACGGCATGGCGGGTTTGGAACGGCCATCGCTCCACTGGCACAAGGCACAGTGGTGGCGGGAAACCGGAAGAGATAGCACATTTTGGCCGCTGGTCAGTGCTCCACCGGCACAAGGCACGGTGGAGGCAGGACGATCAATGCAGCGATCAGGGATCAGAACAAGACAGATTCTACGGACGGCTGAATCGCCGCCGCAGATCTGCGCCGTTAGACGAGAGGATTCATGAGACATCCTGGCCGACCCGTGGACATACACGTAGATCGTTGCCTCTGTGGCAGCGGAAGACTCATGCGTGACTGCTGTCTGTGTGTGCGGTGCGACACGAAGCCTCCGGGCCCACAGACAGGTTACAGTCATCCATCTTGCTTCGGCCGTGTGCTCCAGGACTGCAGTCCGGCCATCTCTCGTGAGCACTACATAAGCCGCGGCATCTTGGACCTGTTTCATGGCAAGGGGATTACCATCTCTGGTATGCCGTGGATACCTGATGGCCAACGCAAGAGAGTTTCGCAAGCTTCACTCACAGGCAAGATGCTCTGCGAGCGGCACAATCACGCACTGTCGGCGCTAGATGCGACGGCCGCTGAATTTTTCCGGTTCTTCACAACAGAGTGGACTGGGGAGGCAGTCGAAGTGTTCTTGACTCGCGGGTACGACTTGGAGCGCTGGCTACTCAAGATGCTGTGTGGTCTTGTTGCGTCTGGCAACGCCACTCTGGACGGGAATCGGCTTCCTGAATGGACTCCTCCAGGGGACTGGCTTGAGATTCTGTTTGGTAGTGCAGACGTGAAGGCACCAGCGGGTCTTCACTCCATTGTCGGCAAGTATCATGTTGTCCCAGCATCCCTCCATGTCACCCCTGTATTTAGGTCTGACACGGCTTTTCCGATTGCGATGGCCTTCGCAGTGGAGGGAATCGGGTTCCTTTTCGCGATGGAGGGATTGCCCCCGATGAACAGACCGAGCGCCACGGGAGCTGACACACGTTACAGGCCAATGGCCCTTCAGCTCCGTAAGGATGGCCGGATTCGCGAGGCGCATCTTGGATGGCCGGAGGGGAAAATTGTCACGTTTAACTTAGGCAATTAGCCAGAACCCGCGTCTAACATCAGGCTTGACAAAGATGCGCGGAAAAAGCGCCCGCGCACTTGTCAGCCTGGGCGTTGGCGCTAAAAGGACGGTTCAGTAGTGGTATCTCAGTTGAGCAATATGAATTGCATCTTCGGAGACTTTATAGATGAATCTATGTTCTTCTGTTATTCGCCTGGACCAATATCCGGAAAGGGCATGTTTTAACGGTTCAGGCTTTCCCACACCCTCAAAAGGATTGCGTTTAGTTTCCTTAAGAAAAGATAACGCCCTTAACATTTTAACTTTCTTTTTAAGTTATTGTATTTACATTGGACATATAGAACGTGACCTGCTTTAAAGTTAATAAGTTAAGGGCGTTATTCCGCTTTTCCTTTAGAAAGGATCTTACAAAATGAAACCGCTTGCAGAATGCGCCCCGTGTCTGTTGGAATGGACCTTTGGAAGAACGGCATCTTCTTTAGATGGAAACAAAAGCGTTGCATTGATGCGGACCCTGCTGGGCGAGTTACATAATGAATTCAGGGTGGATCAAAACCTGGGTCTTATTGCCAAAAGGATCCTTGATGCGGTAAATCCCCAAATATTGGTTGCCGCCGCTTTTTATGATGAGATCAAAAAAAACACCAATCGCGCTGTAAAGACATTGTTGCCTGCTGCCGGACAATTTGTCCAAAAAGGTAAAACGCCGCGAGAACGTTTCGAGAGGGCCTGTTGCCTCGCATCAACGGGGAATGTTTCGCCTCTCGCCGCTCCTTCCGGGGCGCTGGAATTTCCCGATGCGGAAAATCTGTTGGCGGGAAGAGGAAATCTTCCCATGGTAATGGGCGATGTTTATGAAGCGGCCCGGAACAAGAAACGTGTTTTGTTTCTTTTCGATAATGCCGGGGAAATTGGATTTGACTCCCTGCTCATAGAACAACTCAAGGCCATGGGATCTACGGTTACCCTCGTCGTCAAAGAAGACCCTTTTTTTGAAGATGCCACCCTCCGAGATGCCGTTTACTTTGACCTCGACAAACTGAGTGACCGTATACTGAGCGTCAAGACCCTGTTTATCCCCAACGAGAACACATCCGACCTGGATGATGCCTTTAAGGAAAGCGACCTGGTGATCGCAAAAGGCACTTTCAATGTTGAATCCCTTTACGGGGAAAATCTGGGAAGACCCGTCATCTTTATTTTAAAGGCCAAATGCGGACCTCTTTCGAAAAAGTTTGGTGTTGACCAGGGGAATTTCATTGTCAGGCTTGAAAATGTGAAACGGTGTGAAACGGGGGACGTCCATCACTAAGTAAATAACTTAGGGCAGCGGGACGCTCTTTTAAAATATATTAGAGCTTGGATAACCGCGCCCTGTGGGCGGGGGTAAAAATAGCTTTGCGTAGAGGTCTGCCCAGAGGTATCTCCTAATTGAGTTGTTCCCGCAATTCAAAAAGGAGAGAACAAATGAGCAGATTTCAAAAGCTATCACATGTTTTATGGTATTGCCAATACCATATAGTTTTTGTTCCTAAATATCGATATCGAGTATTAAAAGGTGATATCGGAAAGTTTGTTTACAAGAGCATTTATGCTCATACGGAAAGGTCTGGTTGTGAGGTCGTTGAATTAAATGTCCAACCAGATCATGTCCATTTGCTTGTGAAGGTTCCACCTAAAGTTGCAATCTCAACATTGATGGGAAAAATAAAAGGCAAAACAGCGATTCAAGTTTTCCAGAAGTTTTCATCCTTACGAACAAAAAAATATTGGGGAAACCATTTTTGGTCAGTCGACTATTGCGTTGATACCGTAGGTATGGATGCTGAAATGATAAGAAAGTACGTTAAGTATCAAGACGACAAATAACAAAACAAAAAAATGGGAGCAACTCAATCTTATTTTAGCAAGGCCCTATGGGTTTTGCTGAGGACGACCTTATAGGCCGAATTCAAACCACGTTTTATAAGCGTGGTTATTGATTTGAAATGAAAGAATATTGGTAAAATTTTGGTGACTTAAGGGGTTTCAGCATCCAAGCTTGATGCACTCGTAAAAAGTCCGATTTTGGCCATTTTCAGTGATGTAACCTGTTGATATTATTAATGGCGATTTCGTCAATTTTAACTTTTTACGAGACCATCAAGCTTAGAAAGCCAACAAACAGTTTCAGCCGATAAAGACGGCTGAACTGCGATTGGCGCTAAAAGGACGGTTCAGTAGTGGTATCTCAGTTGAGCAATATGAATTGCATCTTCGGAAACTTTATAGATGAATCTATGTTCTTCTGTTATTCGCCTGGACCAATATCCGGAAAGGGCATGTTTTAACGGTTCAGGCTTTCCCATACCCTCAAAAGGATTGCGTTTAGTTTCCTTAATGAGGGTGTTGATGCGGCGAAGAATCTTTTTGTCGGATTTTTGCCAAAAGATGTAATCGTCCCATGCATGGTCAGAAAAAATGAGCTTCACTCTGTAAGCTCCCTTTCAGTCCCTTTGCCATTTTCGAGTTGAGCAATAGATTCAATTAGTCGTTTTGTGTTTTTCGGTGAACGTAGCAGATAGGCTGTCTCTTCAAGGGCTTCAAAATCCTCAAGAGACATAATAACCACAGAACCCGAGGATTTTCTTGTTACAATCATCGGTACACGGTCTCTGCACACTTTTTCCATTGTCTTTGCAAGGTTTTGCCTTGCTGCAGTATAGGTTATGGCTTCCATTATGGCACCTCCTGTACAGGATATTGTACATGTCAAAGATGGATTGTCAATACATTTTTATGGAAACGGGGTCACAAAGCTCAAATGATTCAGCGAATGAAATGATTTCCGGAAAGGAGAAATTTTTTGAAAAAAATCACAGTCCTGATTCTGATTTTTGTGATGGGAGGGTGCGCCGGAACGAATATCATATCGAAAGCGTTCAAACCTGAAAATATCGTTCATTACAGCCGGCTTGGAAAACTGGAGAGCATCCCGGATCTAAACAACCATGCGGTATATCTTGATAAAGGAGATACGTTTCCGCTGGAACTCTCCCTTGATACCCATATTATCGGCATTGAAGACCGGAAGATTGACGTGGCGGCAAAACAGAAGCTGTTTTTCATGGTAAAAATACCTGAGAATCTTTCAGAAGAGGAATTGGCCGAGCTGGAAAACCTCAATAGGGAAAAACTATCCAAAATGAGCGAATCCGATAAGCGAAAGCTCTTTGAAAATTTCATGCTGTATATCAGCAAAGACGCTGTAACCTGGGCGCCGGTCGCCGATATAGAATCAATAAAAAAAATCTTCGGGAGCAAAGGCGGCGCCATTTCCTTTGGCATGGGAATGAGCAGCAAGAAGGGCATATGGTCTCGCCTCAGCGTCAAGGAAGTTAAGTAGCGCCCATCCACAAATGGCCAATTTGCCTGATTTCGGCGTCAGACGAAAGTTGTAATCCTCAAAATACGACTATTTTAAGCATTCAGGCATTCATATTGATCAGCTCCATTGCGTTTATCGATAAAGCCCGGCAGGAGGGGTGTGACATCAATGAATACCTGGAATACCTGAACTTTCCGGAGTATTATCCGGCTGAGATTCAATCGTCAGGTTGCAGCACCTCACGGGTGCGGCCGGATTTGAAAGAAAAGCGCCACCATAAGGTATTTAAGGCGCTGAATCTTACCTGAAAGGTCTCGGAAAACAATTGGGGATTAAACCGTTTTCAGATGCCTAATCGAAGTATCTTACGGCGGAGGGTATTTTTGTTGATGCCAAGTTCTTTGGCCGTAGCAACTTTTTTCCCCTGATTTCTTTCAAGGGCCTGGCGGATGGCGCGTTTCTCTATTTCTTTAAGCGTCAATCCCGGTAAAATCGGTTTCAGTGCGGTTGATGGAGGGATATGATCCGGAAGGCAGGCAACACGGATGATATCCTCCCTGCAAAGAACAAATGCATGTTCAATGGCATTTTCCAGTTCGCGTATGTTGCCGGGCCAATCGTGCAACATCAGCACGGCCATGGCTCTCCGGGACATCCCCGCAATGTTCTTTCCCGTCAGATGATTAAAACGTTCAATGAAATGATCCGCCAGAAGAGGGATGTCCTCTTTTCGATCCGCCAGGGACGGCAGGGAAAGCTTCACAACATTTATCCGGTAGTATAAATCCTTCCTGAATGCCCCGTCTCTAACCAGCTCTTCCAGATTGCTATGGGTAGCGGCAATGATTCTGGCGTTGGTACTTATCGGTTCGTTGGAGCCCAGGGGTTCATAAGTTTTATTTTCAAGAACCCGCAGAAGACGGACCTGCATGGATGACGATATATCTCCGATCTCGTCCAGCAGAAGGGTACCGTCCCGGGCTTGTTCAAACCTTCCGGGCTTGTCCGTTTTAGCATCGGTGAAAGCGCCCGCCTTGTAACCAAAAAGCTCGGATTCCACCAGGGTATCCGGCAATGCCCCGCAGTTGACGGCCACGAAAGGACCTTTTTTAGTTAGGCTATCGCTGTGAATCGCTCGGGCGACGAGTTCCTTCCCCGTACCGCTGGCACCTTCTATCAATACCGTGCTGTGACTTTGAGATATCTGAGGCAGGATTGAAAAAATCTTGTGCATGCGAGCGCTCTTACTCACGATGTCCTCATAGGAGTGTTGCTTGAACAGCGCTCTTCTCAGTTCGCTGATATCACTTAAATCTCTGAAGGTCACCACACCTCCGATGGTTTTTTTATTGCGGTCCCTCAAAAGGGTTGTTGTGGAACTGACGGGGATACGTTTTTTGTCGGCACGAATAATATAGATGGGTCTGTTCAGTATTGGGGAACCGGTGTCCATGGTTTCGCGGAGAACACAATTACTTTCGCAAACACTGCTGCGGAAGACTTCAAAGCACGGCCTGCCGATCGCCTCATTTATGGGAATTCCGGTAATTTTTTCGGCTGCGCGATTAAAGTAGGTAATACGCCAGCTCAAATCCAACGCGTACACACCATCCGTGATGTTGTCCAGTATGATCCGATACTGATCTTCGAGGCATTTACCAGACGAGACCTCCTCCTTAAAATCCTGTTTTTGAATCTTCGGCATGGAAAGAGTTCTTTCAACACATCGGTGAGGATGTGGATTCTTTGGGTTGATTTTGTTCCCTCTGCAAGGAAGCTAATGTCACAAAATGTTCCCTGAGTGTCTATCATTTAGAATCCAAAATCAAGCATTTATTTAAATTTCTTTTAATTCCAAATAGATAGGATACATAGTTTTATATAACATTATTTCGGTATGTTTTTTGCTGGTATCCTCCTCGGCGGGGGTAGTTTTGACGCAACTGGGCGCCAATTCGGATTGCGTCATTTCTTCAGAATCAGGGCATACTGCCATTAACCATTCCAATAACCAACACTGAAAAAAAAGGGGGGGGTATAGAAGGGCGCGGAAAAAGAAGCGGGTTAGTAAAAAACCTTTTATCGAGGAAACGGAGGGAAAACAATGGAAAGAAGAACATTTTTAAAATCCTTGGCGGCCACGGGCGTTGCGGCTTCTTTGACCGGCCCAGGGGCACTGACCCGTGAGGCCCATGCACGGAAAAAGGTTGACTTCGGCCAGGTAAAAGACGTGCGCATTGATGTGCTCAGTGAAACCAGTTGGTTCGACAATGACAAATTTAAAAAGGATATCGTGGATTATGGCGGCGCCATGACCAATCAGTACACCATTCCGTGGGACTGGGACAATGCCGGTGGCTATATGGCTCTGATAACGGTGACCCAACTGGATGGTAAAAAAAGAAAAATTCTCCTGGACTCCGGATGGAACAACGACTGGGTGGACTATATCTACGAGATGAACCACATTCCAGAGATGTTGAAGAGCGGTGAAATCGAGTTCATGGTCCTTTCCCACTGGCATCTGGACCATTACTGGGGAATTGAGTCAACCCTGAAACACAACCCCAATATCACCATTTATGCGCCGGAAACCTATTATCCGGAAGATATGAAACTGCTCAAGGGAGCGCATCTGAAGGCCAAAAACAAGGAGGGCAAAGAGATCCAAATCTGCAAAAATGATGTCCCCCATACCGGAAAACTGGTTTTGTGCAGTCCGAAAGGCAAGAAAGATGGTATCTACAACCCCATGCCGGGCGTGGCCATAAAAGAATTCGATGTTCCCATTCTGCTGCGGGTACGGGGAGAGAATATCCTTTATTTCAATGTTAAGGACAAGGGGATCGTCACAGTAACCGGCTGTTGCCATCCGGGAATCCTTTCTCTGTTCTCTTACGCACGGAAAAATTTCGCCGGATACAAACCCTACGGGTGCTACGGCGGTTTACATATTACGCTCTTTGAGACATGGGACCCCAAATTTGATGATATCATCAAAGGCGTGAAGGCATTCAAAATCCAAAGGCTGGCCTGCAACCACTGCACAGGATGGATCTGGGCTGAAAAGGCCGCCGCCGCCGGTGTTCCCGTCGTCAAAGGAACCAATAAATACAAGACATACGCAAAACAGTCCTCAGTGGCCACCGCAAGTAACGCCTTTCTGACCAACGGCGACCACATTGTTTTTTAACCGTCATTTTTACCGGTTCCTGAATAGGCAGTGCTAATGGGGAGAGGAGCGGATCTCAAAATCGCTCCCCCCCTCCATTCCACTGATGGAGGGTCGAACAGATGAATACTGATGCGGAAACAGGACAGAAATTCAATTATCTTTTTGGGTTGATCAATCTGGTGGCGGTTTTTTGTATCGTATGGCTACTGTGGTATATTTTTATGAACCCGGACGCCGTCATGAAACTGTATACCCCCATGTATGGTTTTTCGCTGGTCGTTGCGTTCCTTGCGGCCATCGTGTTTTTGAATAACGTTACCGACAGCTATCCGTTTCCGGAAACCGCAACCAAAACATTCGGGCCGGTCCTGCGGGGAATACTGATGACCGCTGTGGCCTTTTTACTGATGCTTTTCCTGGTTTACGTTGTTTTCTGGGGATTTATCGGCAAATTCGGCATCGCTTATTTTAGCCCGCAAGCGATCATTGCTTCGGGGGGTCAGGGTGCTGAAATATGGAATGCTCGGGAAAACGCCTCCACCGCCATCCTTTATTATTGCGCCGCATTTTTGTTTGTAGCGCTTTTCTGGAGCACCGGTTTCGGTAGATGGCCCTGGCACACGGTCAGTCGGGCTGTTACGGCATGGTCCAAATTCTTTACCGTCTCCTTTTTCACCGGCATCGTCTATACCCTCCTGTTTCATCCCCATGTCTGCTATCTTTTCTACCCGGCCCAGGACAAGGCCGGCGTAGCATCCTGGTGGGCGGACCTTGCCGGTACCGGCAGCGCCTTTTTCGGGCTTGGTCTTGTCCTTTGCGTCCTGTTCTGGATCATCGTCTCGGATCTATTGTGGGAAGGGTATCCATGGAAATTTCTGGAAAAGGACGGGGAATCCACCTGGGCAAAAGGTCTGGTGGCCTTTATCGTAACCGCTGTGCTGGGTATCATCATTCTCTATGTCCTGATGAATATTATGAACTATTTCTGGGATGAACCGTTTATGGGAGGGCAATACACCGACGGCCCGGATTTCCGTTTCATCCATGCCGGGGAAATATGCGGATTCTTTATCCTGGCGGCGTTTATTCTGAAAAATTATTTCAACAATTTTCCCAATATGAAAAGCCTCGGGCTGAGTGCCGTTATACGGACCCTTATCGCCGTGGGCGGCGGCATGTTGTTTTACTGGTTTTACTATTCTCCGTTGTCGACTTTTTTCCTGGCCAAGGTACCCGGCATCGCCCAGCCCGATGACAAACCGCTTGTGTGGACACTTCTTTTTTTGAGCATTGTCATGGTTCAGGCGGATTTTTTCGAGGGGTGGCCTCTCAAAAAAACAGGGCGGAAGGAAAATGGTGGATAAAAGTAAAAGAGCATTCTGTAGAAAGTACTTTATCGAGCAGGTCGGGAAGGTCGTTGAAGGCTTTGGGGCGGGCGTTAAAGAAGCACAGGAGAACCTGGCATTCGATGAATTTTTTGACTCTTATGACTCCAGCTATGCCCTTACCCTTGCCTATCCGGATGATATTTTAATGGCGACCGCCCAGCAACACGGCATCGACACCGAAGGACGGGAGAAAAACGACATTGTAAAGGAGCTGTTTGAAAAGCATGGTGGATACAATCACTGAGTGCGAGAGTTTCTTTCAAAATAAAATCAACGGCATGTTGGTGACCACATCATGGGTCGACAACCTGAAGGATCTGTTGAAAATGGAGGCGGTCAGTCAGATCTGGGGAGACTTTCCGGCCTGGTATATATGGCTTTCGGATGCATTAGGCGTCTACCATCTCCAACTGGTAGACGCCTCGGTTGAGGAGAATAATCCGGCAAACAAGCAGGCGTTCTTTTCCATAAAGTGCTATCCATTCCCTAACGCAACCGTTTTTGACACCTTCTCCCATGAAGAACAAACCTTAAGCCGGAGCCGTTTTTTCGATGATACCCATACGCCCCGGTTTGAAGAGAAGGAAAAAATCCCCGATTCTCTGTTCAATGTAGCCGCCATGGAATACACGGTGAATCAGGATGATACCCTGGCGTGTTTTACGCTGGAAAGCCTGGATACCATGCGCTCGGTCTATCCCGAGGAAACGGTACTGGACTTTGATCTCATCCATAAAAGT
>Ga0208648_1003162_pt1 | contig 10591 bp, 11 predicted proteins | sample AntAceMetag02UKL_FD_184772 | JGI IMG/M metagenome (GOLD analysis project Ga0208648, IMG submission 184772) | Saline lake microbial communities from Ace Lake, Antarctica - Antarctic Ace Lake Metagenome 02UKL (SPAdes) (version 2) | ecosystem: Environmental > Aquatic > Non-marine Saline and...
TCGCAAAGCTTTAGAAGAATTTTATAACAGAATATCATCCCCTCTTCAAGAGTAAAAACTATATATTAAACAATAAAAAAACAGCCTATATGCTAGATCGATTCTATGACTGTTAAAATACATTTTCTAAAGCCCCGGCTTTCTATTGCTAGATCCCAAAACGCTTAAAAACATTATCTGTATAACTAAGGTAGGAACTGAGATCAAAAGTTTTTTCAATCTCTTTTTCATTGAGAAACTTCTTAATCTTTAAATCTTTAACGACCAGATCTTTAAAATCAATCTTCTCTCGATATGATTTTAAAGCCGGCTCCTGTATCAAATCATAAGCCTCTGAACGCGACAACCCTTTATCTATAAGCATAACCATCAATCTGCCAGATGCAAAGAGTCCTTTCTTCAGCCAAATGTTTTCTTTGATTGCTTCTTTATTAACATCTAAACCTTTAACAATTTTAATCATAATATGGAACATATAATCCAAAAGGATAAAGGCATCTGGCAACATAACACGCTCAACTGATGAATGAGATATATCCCGCTCATGCCAGAGAGTTATATTCTCCATGACTGGAGCAAGGTAGCCTCTAAAGATTCTGGCCAAACCAGATACCCTTTCACAGAGAATAGGGTTTCTCTTATGAGGCATGGCAGAAGATCCTTTCTGTTTCTTACCAAACGGCTCTAAGACCTCGTTCACCTCTGTTCTCTGTAAATGTCTTATCTCTGTTGTAAATCTCTCAAGCGATGCGGCTATTAAAGCAAATACTGCAAAGAGGCTGGCAAGTCTATCCCTAGGTATCACTTGAGTAGAGATAGGCTCTTCTTTCATCTTAAGCTTCTTTGCAACTGCTTTTTCAACATCGGGAGGCATGCTGACATAAGTACCTACTGCACCAGATATTGCAATGAATGCCAAATCCTCTTTGGCTTTCTTAAGGCGCTCTTGGTTCCTTAAGCCTTCTGAATAAAAGTTTAAAAACTTCAGACCCAATGTAGTCGGCTCTGCATGTATACCATGGCTCCTGCCTATTGCAGGCAGATTCTTGTATTTCTTAACCAGAGATTTTAATGCTTTTAAATACTCGGCTAAATCTTTTTCTAGAATCTTGATCCCATCTCTAAGCTGAAGTGATAGAGCTGTATCTAGAACATCTGATGAAGTAAGTCCTTTATGAATATACTGAGCATCTTTGCCGATGTTCTCTTCTAAATTTTTAAGAAATGCAATTAGATCATGGTTTGTAGCTCTCTCTATTTCTTCTATTCTCTTAACGTCAAAAGAGGCTCTCTTTTTAACTGCCAGCAATCTCTTTTTGCTTAAAGGAATTCTCTTCTTCTCTTGAAGGACTTCAAGAACCGCAAGCTCAACATCAAGCATATATTGAAACCTGGACTCCAGTAACCAAATCTTCTTCATCGCAGGTAAGCTATATCTATCTATCATGAGAAAATTCTTACATAATAAGAATAATTTGTCAACGCTGGAAAGGTCAATAGAGGCTGATTTAGGTGGACAAAAAAAAGACCCCCTCTATCAAATGATAAAGGGGGTTTGATTACTATATCTTATTCCACGCTTATTGAATCGACCGGACAGTCTTCTACCATCTTCTTGGCGCTATCTTCCTGCCCCTCAACAACTACCTCAGCTACAGGTACAGCCTTATCATCATCCATCTGGAATACTTCTGGAGCCATGTTCACACAGAGACCACAGCCTATACAGGTATCAGCATCAACTTTTACTATCATCTCCTACCTCCTTTAACAAATTTCCTAATTTTCATTAATCCCATTTTATACCATTCTTCTTAAAAAATGCAATATCCTCTCTAGTGATTTTAGATTTACCTCTTCTTTTTGGCCTGTTTTTTTTAAAAGAACCGGGATCGTCTTTATCAACAATATGCATCTGAAGTGAAATATCGCTATCTAAGTTCCACTCTTTTAATTTCTTCCTAAAACCTTGAAACTCTTTAGACCTGACCAGCATTTTACTTAATGCCTCTTTAAGCTTCTTTACCTCTACATCAAAATCTTCTTCCCAAACCACAGAACACCTCCATGTATTTCGACCCACTAAATAGTTTTTACCAAATCAAGTTTAGGCAGTTGTCTTTAGATAGATCTATTTGTCTCTGTTTCTATCTAAAAACAGTTTTCCAATTAAAGCAGTGATAGATATGTAATCTTTTTTCACCTGAAATTAAGGTAAAATCCTCTATCATCCTTATTACTTAATCAAGCTATATCTCTCTATATTCTCCTGAACAATCTTATTAAGAAATTCTACAGCCTCTTTAATCTCAGGACTATCTTTCATAAGGTGCTTAAACCTGCCTTGAACCTTTAGAAACTCGCTTATAGGTTTTAACTCCTTAAACTGCATCACTTTTGAGATCTTAATGCCCTCATACTCTACAACTGGAAATAGTCCTGTCTCAACAGCTAGCTTTGCTATTTTTATTGTAGCTGAAGGATCGTGCTTCCAGCCTAAAGGACAAGGAACAAAAATATGAAGAAATTTAGGTCCTTTTATAGATATAGCTTTTTTAACCTTTCTTTCAATATCTTTAGGATATCCAACAGAGGCAGTGGCCGAATAAGGAATATCATGAGCAGCACAGATTGCAGCCATATTCTTCTTGGGCTTAGAGTTACCTAAGGATAGCTTGCCCACGGGAGAAGTTGTCGTGCTGGCATATGTAGGCGTCATTCCGCTTCTCTGAATACCTGTATTCATATAGGCTTCATTGTCATACATAACATATAGAATATCATGACCTCTCTCAAGCATTCCAGAAAGAGACTGTAGGCCTATATCCGCTGTACCGCCATCACCGCCCTGAGATACAACATTTACTCCATCTTTTATGCCTAAAGCCTTTAAGCCAATCTCAACTCCTGATGCAACTGCAGAAGCATTTTCAAAAAGAGAGTGTATAAAAGGAACTTTCCACGCTGTCTGAGGAAAACCGGTCGAAAAAACTTCAAGACATCCGGTTGCATTAGTAATGATTGTATCTCTTCCAGCCGTATTAAGCACTATTCTGGCTGCTAATGACTGGCCGCAACCAGCACAAGCAGTATGTCCAGCAACAAATAGATCTTCCTGCATCGGTACCTCCTTAACTAACCATTATAGCTGATTCTTCTTTATACCATTTATTTAAGTCGATAAAGTTAACGCCTTGAGGATCTTTATCCATTAGATTAAATATTTCAACTATTGTCTTAGGTTTTATATCGCGCCCGCCCAATCCTGCAATAAAACCACTGATAGGCTGAGTCTGCTTCTTTGACTGCATTAAAGCAGCGATCTCTAAATGAAGCGGGCCAGCCGACCCTAAAGATATAGCCTTATCTATAACTCCTATCTTCTTAATACCTTTAAGAGCCTCATAAATCTTACTAGCAGGAAAAGGCCTGTAGGATACGATTTTGAGCAAACCGACTTTCTCGCCTTTCTCCCGCAATCCATCTACCACATCTTTGATAGTCCCGCATATAGAACCCATTGCCACTACGACTTTGTCTGCATCTTCCAATTTATACTCTTCTGTTAAAAAGGATGACTTTCTGCCAAATATTTTCTCAAACTCTATCTCTTCTTTCTCAATAATCGGCAAGGATTCATCCATAGTCTTCTGTATAGCATAGCGAGTCTCCATATATACATCTGGAGCACCCAAGAGACCCATAGTAAGAGGCTCTTTGGTATCTAACTTATATGCAGGATTATAAGGAGGCAGATATGCATCAACCTGATCCTGGTCGGCTAAATCCAAAACCTCATAACCATGGGAGAGTATAAAACCATCCATGCAAACCATTACGGGAAGCATAATATCTTTGTTTTCTGCTATTTTATAAGCCAGGAAATGTAAATCCTGTACCTCTTGATTGTTCTCTGCATAGAACTGCATCCAGCCTGCATCTCTAATTGCCATAGAATCTTGGTGGTCATTCCAAATATTAATAGGAGCAGACAGCGCTCTATTCACACAAGTCAAAACAACCGGCAACCTCATCCCAGCAATATTAAACAATACCTCGCTCATAAGTATCAAGCCTTGAGAGCTTGTTGCTGTATACGACCTAGCACCGGTAGCTGTAGAGCCCAGAACGACAGAAGCAGCAGAGTGCTCTGATTCAACATTTACATATTCTGACCCTAATGCACCGTCAGCAACCATCTCAGAAAGCCTCTCTACAATATGCGTCTGCGGTGTTATCGGATATGCACAGACAACCTTTGGCTTTATCATTTTTATAGCTTCGGCTACAGCATGGGAGCCTTCCATGAATACTTTCATCGTTCATCCTCCTCAACCATCTCTATATCCTTTTTGGGACAGATAACTGCACAGAGTCCGCAACCTTTACAGTAATCAAGGTCTGATTCAAATTTATTTTTATCTACACCTTTAATGCAGCCTTCTGGACAGATATCAATACACATGCTACACCCTATGCAATCCTTTTGCAGAAACTTTGGCTTCTTCTTCATCCGCCAAGAACCAGTTTTGTTTGCCAAACTTGTAGCCGGCTTCGATATAATAGGAACAAACATTTAATCCTCCTTATGTTTTTAATGCTAAAGCAAAATCATAGCCTCTCTGAGCAGCCTCTGCATTTTTCTGGCCAACCTCACCTTTAAAGCGCTCAGATACGGCATTCTTTATATTCTCTATATTTAATTCTCCGCTTAATGCCGCATAGGCTCCCAAAATCGCAGTATTACCAAGGGGCTTACCTGTTGCCTCTAAAGCAATGTCATTAGCTGGGATTGAAAATATTTTAAGGTTTCTATCTGAGCTGTACTCTTTTTCTGAATTGATTATTACAAGCCCTAGCTCTTTTACGCTGGCAAAAACATCCTGACTGCTTATAAGTGTAGCATCTATAACAAGCGCAAAGTCAGGCTCATAGACTCTAGAGCGTACCCTTATAGGCTTCTCATCTACTCGTATAAAAGCATTCATAGGTGCACCCATTCTAGCCGCACCAAAATGAGGAAAAGCATAAGCAAACTTCTGTTGTTTAAAATAGGCACTGCCCAGAATAACCACTGTTGTGATAGCACCCTGGCCTGCTCTGGCATATACCGTCACTTCTTTCATCTTTCCTCCTTATATGAATTATATGGTGCTCTGAGCGCTTCTATTAATCAGCCCCATCAAAATTGGCGTCGACAAACTCCTGAGGCAATAAGTCTTTGGCCTGCTTCTTAATAGCCGCCGGCTTAATGAACTTACCTACTGCCTCTTTTGTACCTTTGATATTGAGCTGTTTAAAAAGAAAATCAAACTCTTCTTCAAGTTTTGATGCAATATCATTTTTTATATTTTTATCAACACAATGTATCTTCTGTTTAAAATTACCCAGAGCCTGCTTTCTAACTTTGTACAAGAACTGCTCTTCTGTCTGGCCTTCCTTCCAATCAGACTTGAAATTCTCTTTCAACCAATCATAGATCTCGGTCTTTAAATCAGAAGGCATATTGTCATAGATAATATTCTGAAACTGTGTAGCTAAATGTATCTCTGCGGCAGCTGTCTCGGGGAATTTATTGAAAGCCTCTTTAGGTAAGGTGGATGCGCCATGTTGAACAGCACCTGCCATCTCATAACTCTTCTTTGAAATTTCAGATAACTCTTTAAGGGTGTCAAAGTCTACTTTGACTTCAGCAACGCTACCGTCAGGAAGAACAACACCGCCATGCGTAGTTCCAGTCTGAATACTAATCTTGCTTATCCCCTCACAGCTTCCTTCTAAAAGCTCTAAGTATCCCTTCATAAATGCATTTAAATCTTCAGAAGTTGAGTTCTTGCTTCCAACCTCACCTATCTCCCCGCCTATAGAGACCGTTACACCCTCTATCTCCTGAGATCTGATATATTTAGTTAGTTCAGATGTAACCCAGCAATTATGTTCCTGCTGCTCATCGAGCACCTCTTTGGAGAGATCTACAAGCGTCGATGCGTCTATATCTATATTGTAAAAACCTCCCTGTATTGATTCACTTATAAACTTCTTTATCTCAGACAAAGCTTTCTCTTTGTTTGTCTGAAAATCGCTCAGCTTAACTTGGAAATGGTCCCCTTGTACAAAAACGCAACCTTTATAACCTTCTTTAATAGCTGCGGCAAGACAGACTGCGGTATACTCCAGCGGACGCTGCCCTGTATAGCCCATCTCAGATCTTGCAATTTCAAATATAAAAGCAGCTGCGTCTATCTTTCCAGCTGCGCGAAATACCGCTCTGGCAGTATCATATGTTAATGTGCGCAGATTCATAGCCGGAACTGTAAATCCTGAAGCTTCACCTCTACCTATAGCCTTGTAGAGATCATGTATAGAAGCAGGGTAGATACCGCTCTGTCCTGCTAATTCCCAGATTACAGCAGCATACCCTGCCTTCTTTTTAATATCATCTTCAAATATAATGCTCTCCAGCAACTTATCAATGCCTTCTGCCATAAGAACTCCTTCATCTTCAATAACTAGACTCCCGCCTTCAAACCTAACTCCAGCAATACTCATTTTAAGCTCGCTCATTATTCTACCTCCAAAACTCTGTTATATTAAATTAGCTCGTTCCAATATTTTTGGAACTGATTCAGCCTTACCTAGTGTCATAATATGAACACCGTGGGAAAATTGCTTTAATTCTACGATTAATCTAGCTGCTATTTCGATACCTTTTTCAGCCTCATCCTTAGCATCCTTAAGTTCAGCTATTATCTCCTTGGGAACATTGACTCCGCTTACATGCTTGTTCATATACTTTGCCATCTTAACTGACTTAAGGACTATAATTCCTGCCAAAATATAGACATCAAGACCCTTTGTCTCTTCATAAAAACTCTTGAACTTATCAACGCTATAGACAGCTTGAGACTGCAAGAATCTAGCACCCGCTTTGATCTTCTTCTTTGTCTTAACAAATTCAAGTTCAAAAGGATCAGCCTCCGGAAAAGAGGCTGCTCCTACAAAGAAATCTGTAGGCTTATTAAGTTTATTACCTGAAGAATCGACTCCCTTGTTCAATCCGGATATTATATCTAGGAGCTGAACAGAATCAATATCAAAGACAGCTTTAGCCTGAGGATGATCCCCATTTTCAATTGCATCTCCTGTAAGAGCAAGCACATTCTTAATACCTAAAATAGAAGCTCCAAGCAATTCAGATTGTATTGCAACTCTATTTCTATCTCTTGTTGTTATCTGATATATCGGCTCAACTCCGCTCTCCATGAGAACCTTCGCTATTGCAAGCGGCGAAGCCTTCATAACAGAGCTCTGGTTATCGGTAATATTTACCGCATCAACGGAATCTCTATAAATATCTGCCTCTCTCCTTATCTCAGTGATATCGGTCCCCTTAGGCGGAGCTACCTCAGCAGTAATAACATACTTACCATTTTTTAAAGATTCTCTTAATTCACTCATTATTTTCTCCAAGACAAAAACCTGGATTTGAAAAATTAATCCTTATCCAACCTCTCCCAATTAATATCATAAACACTGGCCAACTCTTTAAGTTCGGGAGTCAGTTCGAAGTTGCTTCTAATAATAGTCGCTATATTATTTTGTACAATGTATCTGTAATAGTCAATCTTTAAGTTAAGCATCTCTTGATGAAATCTCCTTAATATGGTCACATTCCCTGAGAGAGGGTCTACTAAAATCTCTTCCGATATCTCAGAAGCTATCTCTGCAACCATTATGCTAACTGCATCCATGTCCATCTCAAGACGCATCTTATCTATCTTTAAAAATAACCTCTTAAGGTCTTCTATGGCTTTAAAATCACGACTGCTTTTAAAGAGAAGTAGGCTCTCCTTAATCTGATTATGAACAATGCTGGCCCCTAAAAGATGCATCTCATAGGGCAACAATAAGCCTATATCTCTATACTCTTCCATCAGCTCTACATTATTATCCCAAATATCTCCCAATACATTAAATATACTGTCTTTTTTGGCTCTAAAAATGTGCTCTAATATTCTCTCCTGCTCTCCTGGATAGATATCTTTGACCTTATAACAGCCATCGGGAAAGAAACGGCTGAACATCTCTTTCAACCTCTTCTTATCTGATATCCAGACCCCATCTTGAAATCTCTCTTCTATCTCTTTATATACCCCTTCTTCAAAATCTCTTAAAAAACATTCTCTCTCCCCGCCTCTAGTCTTAAGCAATATATATATCTTCTCAGACTCACCCAGAGAGATTCTATCTTTTATAGCAATGCGTCCAAACTCCAACTCATCATCCCCTTGGGTAATCTTCTGCTCATTACGCTTCTCTATCTTAAACTTATAAAAGCCGCCTTCATCGTTAAAAAAAGAGCTCTTTATAAGATAGCTGGATAGATAATTATCCCAACCCTGAATTTGGGGCTTCACAAACCTCTCATAGACAACCCTGCCATTACCGAGCTCCTCTAAGTTGCTCTTGGCTAACTGCAGCTTCTCTAAAAAGCCTTGCTCCAAATCAACACCTGAGGCCTCTTTGGCTAACTGCATCGCTCTAGCTGCATATCGTAAGTTCTGCACAGGCTCAATACCGGATATCTCATCAAAAAACCAGCCACAGCTTGTATAGTAAAGCATCCTCATATGTTCCATCTCAAGCAGCCTGAAGGCCTGAGGTGATCTCTTTCTATCTTTACAATGTTTATCTATGAACTCAGATACAACCTTATCAGAAGGCTCTATAATTACTTGAATAAAATCATTTCTAGCTTCCCAAGGATCATTTAAAACCTCTTTGCCTTGATCGATGAATATCTTATCTATCTCGCCTCTAAGCCAATCTAAGGCGTCTCTTAGAGGTTTTCTCCAGCTCTGATTCCACCCAGGCCTATCAACTGTTCTGCATCCACAATCATCATGCCAGCGTCCAACGCCATGAGAACAACTCCAGGAAGTGCCCAGCCCATCTTCCCCTTCTTTTATTAAAGCTTCATATTCCGGAGGGTTTTTCTCTAAAAAACTTCCGTAATTAAGAGTCTCAATCCCTTCTGAAGGTAATTCATATTTCATAAGATAAGCAAGACACATCTCGCTAAAAGGATGGTGATGCCCAAAAGTCTCTCCATCTGTTGCAATAGAGACCAGATTGCCTGTGCCATAAGAAGATGAGATCCTCTTAGCACAAGATTGAGCGCTATGCATTATATGCTGAAAAGATATTGCATGAGAGATATCACCTTGATAGAAGAAACAATCTATAAATTCGGTCTTATCCTGTCCTAAAAATATCCTATAAGGCACCCCTATATTGACAGAGCCATCTGAAACATCCTGCCACTGCTTCTGATTTAACTTTCTGATTTTACTCACTTGATTAGGAGCTAAGATTACATATTTAATATTATATTTTTTAAGATATTTAAGCGTATCATAGTTGCAAGCTGTCTCCGGCAGCCAAATTCCCTCGCTTGCACGGCCAAAGATATGCTCAAAAAATTTCAGCCCCCAACAAAGCTGAGTATCCTTGTCTTTATCATCAGCCAAAGGCATAATCATATGATTGTAAGGCTGAGCTATGGCATTGCCATGGCCGTTGTTCATCTCTCTGCTCTCTAGGTCAGCCGTTTTAATAAAATCTATAAATCGAGGATGCTTATCTCTTAACCAAAGAAGTAAAGTAGGTCCAAAATCAAAATTTATGTAGGAATAATTATTTTTTATCTGGATTACCTTGCCATCTCTATCAAAAATCCTAGCGGTTGCATTGGGGAGATAGCACTCCCAGTAGATCCTCTCATTCCAATCATGGCTGGGATAAGCAGAGTCCTGGCGGGATAGATTCATCCACCAAGGATCTTCTCTAGGAGGCTGATAAAAATGTCCGTGAAGGACAAAAAATTTACTCATTTAAATAGGCCTATTCTTCAGTTTCTTTAAATATACTTAATACTTCTTCTTTAGATTCAGCCAAAAGAAGCTTTTTCCTAAAGTATTCCTTTTTAAGCAGCCTGCTCAACTGAGCAAGAGTTTTAAGATAATTACCTACATCATCAAAGGGGGTGCCGATCAAAAAGATAAGATGGGCAGGATTGGCATCTAAAGCATCAAAATCGACCCCGGAGAGCGACCTTCCAAAAGATATAGTAAGACGTTTAACACCTTTACTTCTAGCGTGAGGCAGCGCAATGCCTTCACCTATCCCAGTCGAACCTAGTTTTTCCCGGGCATATATATCGCCCAAAAATGAATCTAAGTCCTCAATCTGACTACAGCCTTGCATCAGATCTACTATCTCTTTAATAGCTTCTCTTTTATCTTTAGACTCTACATCCAGCTTTATAAAATTTGAATCTAAGAGTTCGCTTATTTTCATCTCTTACTGCTTCCCTCCTCCCATAATTACAATCTGCACATTAACACAATATGTTAGTCCATATTAAATTCCTGTCAAGATTAAAAACAGTAAATTTAGACATTAAAATATTGAGGTGCATAATATACGCCTATGAAATTTGAAAAATTACTATATTTTATCACTTTGATTAAAACCAAGAGATAAATTGATTTTATTCAAAGATCTCATAAATTTAAACAGCTGAGGCGCT
>Ga0208648_1003165_pt1 | contig 10589 bp, 6 predicted proteins | sample AntAceMetag02UKL_FD_184772 | JGI IMG/M metagenome (GOLD analysis project Ga0208648, IMG submission 184772) | Saline lake microbial communities from Ace Lake, Antarctica - Antarctic Ace Lake Metagenome 02UKL (SPAdes) (version 2) | ecosystem: Environmental > Aquatic > Non-marine Saline and Alkaline...
TCTGTTGCCGATTTCTGGTAGTCATTAAAATATACATCATCCCTCAAGTCAGAAAACTCAATGATTTTATGAACGAAGGCTTCCTGACCGAATTTCTTTTGAAGCAGCTTAAGGTTAAATTCTGAATTAGACGGATGTGAGGAGACCAGGCCAAGCGTGAATATTTTGAAAGAGGTATCGAAGGTGAGAAGGTGCACCCGCTTGAATGCTTTAGCCAAAGTTGCCGCGGTAAGCGTTGAATCAGTGCCACCTGAGAACCTTAAACAGATATTAAGTTTTTTAGGATCGTCCGGGATTCTTGAAAACTTGTGGTTTGGAGGGTTTTGATTTGTAGGTGTGTTGTTGGCCTTGTTTGCAGAGAAGTAGCCTTTTATAATTTTCAGGACGATGAGAGGGGAGGACAACCAAAAAATGAAGACAACCCTTTTATCCATTTTTTTTGGAAATCTATCAAACAAAGTAATCAATGCTTTTTCCAGCTTCTTGAGCATAATGTTTTTCTTTATAAATGCGCTTCAATTATTCAGGTTTGGTAAAGATAGTTTTTATTTCTATAAAAATAAACGGCCATTTCAGTGTTTAACTAAAATGGCCGCTAAATAATTTGAAAGTTAGTTTTGGATGATAAAAGAGCGATAATGGAATTCTTAACCTATCCCTATACCTTATTCCCCTTATACACCCTATACCTTTTCTACTTCAACCACTTGTCGAGCCAATTGAAGAAAGTACGCTGCCAAAGGATGCCGTTTTGTGGTTGGAGTACCCAGTGGTTTTCATCCGGGAAATAGAGGAATTCAGCAGGGACATCAACCAATACAGCGGCGTTAAAAGCTGTCATACCCTGGGTAAATACAACCCTGTAGTCCAGTTCACCGTGGATGATCAAGATAGGTGTATCCCAATTTTGGACAAGTTTATGAGGTGAATGTTTGTAAGCTCCCATGGCTACTTTGTTGTCGAAGTCCCAGAAAGCGCCGCCTTTGTCCCAGTTTTCGAACCACATCTCTTCGGTTTCGAGGTATTGGGCTTCTTCGTTGAAAATTCCATCATGAGCGATAAAAGCTTTGAAGCGGCCTTCGTGTATGCCTGCAAGATAAAATACTGCGTAACCACCTGCACTCGCACCAATGGCACCAAGTTTTGTTTCATCAACATAAGGCTCTTTGGCCATTTCATCAATTGCTGTGAGGTAATCCTGCATGCTCTTGCCATGGTAATCGCCGCTGATTTGTTCCTGCCATTCCTGTCCAAAACCGGAAACTCCCCGTCTGCTTGGTGCAACGATGATGTAATCATTAGCAGCCATGATTTGGTAATTCCATCGGTAATGGAAGCTTTGGCTGAGCGGGCCTTGTGGGCCACCTTTGCAATAAAGCAAGGTTGGGTATTTTTTGTTGGGATCGAAATCAGGTGGATAAATAATCCATGTTAACATGTCTTTTCCATCGTGGGTTTTCATCCACCGTGCTTCGGTTTTTGCCATGGTTAACTGATCAAGCAAATCTTTGTTGGTGAAGGTTATTTGCTGGGCTTGTCCGCTTTCAGGATTTACAGCAAACAATTCAGTAGGTAATGCCATGGTCTGTTTGGTGGCAATCAGTTTATCGCCGGCGAGGCTAACACCACGGTAATCGTGCAGGCCTTCAGTAATTTTCCGTATCGCACCATCAGCAAGCCTGAACTGATAAATCTGGAATGTGCCTTCGGTATCGCTGGTAAAATAGATTGATTTGCTGTCGGCAGACCATTGCAAACTTCCGGCATTTTGGTCGAAACCTTCGGTAGCATAGGTCTTTTCTCCTGTTTTTGTATTTAAAACAAACAGGCGGTTCTGGTCAGATTCGTAGCCATCGCGTTCCATACTTTCCCAGGCAATATAATTTCCATCGGGCGAATAAACCGGGGCAATATCAAAGCCCATCATGCCTTCGGTGAAATTCTTGGTTTTTCCGGTTTCGAGATTGTAGATGTAGTTATCAGAATTAGTGGACAAACTGTACTCTTTGCCAATCTGTTTTTTGCTTGTGTAAGCTATCGCTTTGCTGTCGGGCGACCAGGATATTTGCTCCATTCCACCCCAGGGCTTCATGGGTGCGTCCCATTCTTCTCCTTCAAGGATGTCGGTGTTGTTTGATAATTTCGAACCATCATAATCGGCAATAAAAATGTGGCTGTAAGTATCCACCCAAACATCCCAGTGGCGGTACATCAGGTCATTCATCAAGCGGCCTGTAGCTTTGGGGAGGCCATCATACAAATTTGCAAACTTATTTTCAACATCTACTTCTTTGGTATAAACTATTTTGCGCTGGTCTGGTGAATATTTGAAGCCAGTTATCCCACCTTTGATATCCGAAATTTGTGTGCGGGCACTTCCGTCGGGGTTCATTTCCCACATTTGTACCGATCCACTTGCGGAAGTCAGGAATCCGATCTTCTCCCCATCAGGACGCCAGATTGCGTTGAACTCACTTTTCGGTGTTTTTGTAATCCGCTGATAGTTTTCACCATCGGCATTTACAGAGTAAAGGTCGCGATTGCCTTTGTTCTGATCAATGCTGTAATACGATACACCATAAAGGATTGTTTTTCCATCAGGGGAAACCTGTGGATCGCCCAGGCGGCCAAAGGCCCAGAGTACTTCAGGTGTCATGCGGTCGCTGGAAAGTTTTAGGTCTTGTTTGTCGATGATTTGAACGTCTTTTTGCTGTTCATTTTTTTGCTGACAAGCGATGAAAGTCAACATCAATACTGCCATTAAAGCCAGTGATAATTTTTTCATATTGATATAAATTAGATTAGTTTGAAATTTTAAGTTGCGAAAGTAAGAAAATAACGTGAAATGGGTTGAGAGTTTTGCGTTTTGCGTTCTGCGTTTCGCGTTTGGAGTTCAGTTTGGTTTTGAGTCTCGGGTTTATTTAATGCATACAAAATATTGAAAATAGTAATCAGGGTCGCTTTGAGGAGCTTTTTTGGCTCTGGCTTTTTTGTGCTAAAAAAACTCCATACAGATAACAGAGTTTGCTTCGGTCGTTCCTCCCTCGCAAAACCTTGTTCCATAAGCAACTATTATCATGCAAAAACTAGAAACTAAAACGGGCTATTGCGAGCGAAGCGAAGCAATCTGACTTGTATTCAAGTAATCAGTTATAAAGGAATACTACCTTCTATGTTTTTATTTTTACTTTTACTTCTTCCTCAGCTCCCAGCTCTCTGCTTTTTGCTCTCTGCCCTACTTCTTTCCATTTCCAAAAATTTCCTTATTTTTGTGAGAACCAATTTCAAAACGCAATGAAAAATTTTACATCTATTTTAACAGTCATTATCTTTTTTACTATTGCTACGTCATCTGTCGATGCAGCTAAAATCCCCTCAAGTAAAGTTGAAACAGTGGCAGTCAATTTCTTTTGGGAGCGCTATAGTCAGTATTTCGATGCCAGGTACAGCAATCTTGAAATAATCGAAAGCATTCCGGTTTACACCGACGGAAAATTGGTTTATCATGCCATAAATGTTAACCATGGCTTCATACTGATTTCGGCCTATGATGAAGCTTTTCCTGTCTTAGGATATTCCTTTACCGACAAATATCAACAGTCAACAATCCATGAGAGCTTTAAGGAATGGACTGAACAGTATGCTCAACAAATCTTGTTTGCTGTTGAGGGCAAAGCTCCAGTGACAAAAGAAATTTGTACTACATGGGAAAAATACTCAGACCCAAATTTTAAACTCGACAGTAAAGCTGATTTTCGTGATATCGAACCTATGCTCACTTCAACCTGGGACCAGGGGAAGTATTACAACCAGATGTGCCCTGCCGATCTTTCTGGTGTTGCCGGACATTGCGTAACTGGTTGCGTTGCCACTGCTTTGGGGCAACTTGCATATTATTTCAGGCATCCACAAATCGGAAATGGATCATATTCATATAACGATCCAAACTACGGGATAATTTCGGCAGATTTTGGTGCTACCACTTACAAATGGGATGAAATGTCGAATTCATTGAGCGAAACCAACATGGCTGTGGCCGAATTGATTTTTCACATTGGCGTTGGCTGCGATATGGTTTATGGGCCTCAAAGTTCGGGCATGTACAACCACAAAGCCGCACATACCATGCGGAGTTATTTCAAGTATTCGCCCGAAACGGAATATGTTTATCGCGACAGCACTTCAATGGATTGGGACAGTTTGCTGGTGGCACATCTCGATCAAAAAATCCCGATGTATTATGCAGGATGGTCGGTGCCAAATATTAACGGACATGCCTACATTGTTGATGGCTATCAGGGCGACCACTTTTACCATTTCAACTGGGGGTGGGGTGGATCGTATGATGGATATTTTTATACTGAAAATTTAACACCGGGTGGAAATAATTTCAACCTTGCCCAGGAACTTGTAGTTAATTGTTTCCCTGACACTGTAAGCTATGAATATCCTTTGCTTTGTGCAGGAGATAAAATTCTAACTTCGATGAACGGTACCATTGATGATGGAAGTGGCCCTTGCTACAATTATATGCCGAATGCGCAATGTTCATGGTTAATCGATCCTCAAACCGAAGTGGATTCGATCACCAGCATTTCACTTTCTTTTAATCGTTTCGATCTGGAAACTGGCAGCGATTTCTTATCGGTGTATGATGGAAGTGACGAAAATGCCCCACTCATCGCTGAACTTACAGGAAGCACTTTACCTGACGAAATTTCATCCACCGGCAATAAATTATTCCTGGTTTTTCATTCGGACAACGATAGTACAGCTCCCGGTTTCTTTGCAAGTTACTCAACTGATCGGCCTGAATGGTGCAGTGGAATGACAATACTGACCGAGCAAAGCGATGTAATCTCCGATGGCAGCCATCAGTTTTATTATGAGAATAATTCGCTCTGCATGTGGCAGCTTATTCCACCAGATGCTTCAACCCTAACCGTAAATTTCACCAAATTTCAAACCGAAGAAGATACTGATGTCTTGAAAATTTACGACCTTTCGACCAACATGCTTCTTGCTGAATTATCCGGAATTTATAACCCGCCAAATCTTCCTTTACCTGTTACTTCACCAAGCGGAAAAATGTTTATCACTTTTACCACCAATGGCGATACACGCGCCGATGGATGGGAAGCTTGGTACGAAACTGACCTTGTTAGGATTGAAGAAATTTCACCTGATTTAAGTATTGATGTTTATCCAAACCCTGCCGGTGAAACGATTAATATTTCAATTAATGAGTATATAAATTCTGCATTTAATATTGAGTTGTGCAATTATCAGGGGCAATTGGTCTTAAATCAAATTATTACTAAGTCCGGTGTTAATCAACTTAATGTTTCATCTGTCCCCGAAGGCCTGTATCTGTTAAAAATCCATAACGGTGAATTGTCGAAAATCAGGAAAGTAGTGATTAGCCGTTAAATCCAGGCAACTATTCTATTCCCAGCCCGTCTTGATAAGCATCAAACACTTGTCTAAAAGTGTATATTTGCAGCCAGATTACTAACGTTTATATGAATAAAACTTATTAACACTATGAACTACAAGCCTTTACTTGTCTTACTCGCAATTCTATTTGCTGGCTTCAACGCCAATGCGGAAGTTGTTGACTTTCAAACTGCCAAACTCGTGGCCAAAAATGCTTTTTTAGAAAAAACTTTCGACGCCAACCCTACTTCATTTGAGGAACTCACGTTCACTTCAACCTGGATTGAAAAACAAGGCGATGACCCCATGTTTTATATTTTCAATTTCGAAGATGGAGGATTTGTAATTGTTTCGGGCGACGATGTGTTGCCTCCCGTTTTGGGATATTCGATCACAGGCGTATGCGCAGATATCGGGGTAAATCAAAATTTTGACAGTTATATGATGCATTTTTCGGAACAGATTGTATATGCACGGGCATCACGATTGCAGGCCGAAAAAGAGATTTCAGACAAATGGAATTTTTACAATACAACTGATATAACACAATTTGAAAATAGCAGCGATGAAATCGTTGTTCCCGAGCTGCTCACAAGCCTCTGGAACCAGAACTACCCTTACAATATGTTGAGCCCCGAAGATCCAATGGGACCTGGCGGACATGCTTATGCCGGTTGTGTTGCCACAGCAATGTCTATGGTGATGCACTACTGGCGCTATCCTTTACAGGGTGAAGGTTCCCATGGATATTACCATGATCCCTACGGTTATATTTCAGCGGATTTTGGGGCAACTGAATACAAATGGAATCAGATGATGGACGAAATGGATCCCGACTATGAGGATGTTGCATTAATCCAATTCCATTGCGGTGTAGCAGTAGAAATGATGTACAGTGCCAGCGGATCGGGAGCCTATAGCTGGGATGTCCCCTCTGCCATTAAAAATTACTTCGGGTATTCAACAGCTGCACAGTACAAGGAAAAAGAAGATTTTAACCAAACCCAATGGGCCAACCTGCTTAAAGAGCAAATTGACCTTGGACAACCCATGTATTATTCCGGTTTTAGCAATAGTGGCGGACATGCCTTTGTGTGCGATGGCTATGATGATGCCAACCTTTTCCACTATAACTTTGGCTGGAGCGGAAGTTCAAATGGATATTATACTTTGTATCAGGTTGGTGGATTTAATAGCGGACAGGGTGCAGTAATTAATTTTATACCCGCCGACAATTATCCTTACTATTATACTGGTCAACAAACCTTAACTGCAAAGTCAGGAAGCTTTGAAGATGGAAGCGGACCTGTGGAACATTACATGGCTGATAGCGACATCAGTTGGTTGGTTGAACCGCAGCAACCCGGTGATTCAATTTCTTCGATTACACTTGAGTTTTCACGATTTGACCTGGCCGAGAGCGATGAAATTACTGTTTATGACGGCGAAACAATCACCGACAATGTATTGGCGGTTATTTCAGGCAGCGAAATCCCTCAGGCTGTTAGCTCCTCAGGTAACTGTATGTTGGTTGTATTTAAGAGCAACAATCAAGAAACTGCAAATGGATTCCTTGCAAGTTATACCACCGAAGCCCCGGTTTGGTGCTCTGGCCTTTCACAAATGAACGAACCCGAAGGTGTACTCAGCGACGGAAGCCTTGAATTTGATTATTACGACAATACAGTTTGTATGTGGCGCATCGAACCTGGAAGTGGTGATGTAACTACTTTGCATTTTACAGCCTTTGATACTGAAGCAAATAATGATGTTGTAAAAGTTTTTGACCTCGGAACCCAGGAGCTGCTCGCAGAATACTCAGGAAATTACAATGGTGGCGTTCCTGATCCGGTAAGCTCGCCCAGCGGAAAAATGTTTGTGACTTTCTCGACCAACAATGGCGAAGTGCATGATGGCTGGGAGGCATACTATGTAACTTCTATGGTTGGTATCGACGATACTGGTGACAATATGAGTGAAGTCCGTATCTTCCCAAATCCAGCCACGAATCAGGTAAACATTGATTTATCCGGTTTCAAAAAGGAGGAATTGAATATTGAGATTTTTGGTATGGACGGCAGGATGTATATTGATGAAACAATTAATGTGGAAACTGCAACCTATGCATTAGACCATGAAAATCTACCGGTAGGCATTTATCTGATGAAGTTTATCCAACAGGAAAAGACGCAAACGAAAAAGCTAACGATACAATAAAATTAAGGTGCCGGATTTATTCTGGCATTTTTTTTGATTTTTTTGCACATTTTTCTTCAAATAAATTTGTCAGTAAAAAATATCCTACTATTTTTGCACCCGCTTACAGCGAAAACAGTTCTTCATTAAGAACGCATGGTCCGTTCGTCTAGGGGTTAGGACGCCAGGTTTTCATCCTGGTAACACGGGTTCGATTCCCGTACGGACTACTATTTAAAAACATAAAGCCTTGAAAATTAAGATTTTCAAGGCTTTTGTTTTTGTATGAGGGGAATAGAAAGGGGGGTAATATATTTTTGAACTGGCTATTGCACTTCGTACAGGTGTTTCTGTTCTCATTGTTTTTTATATGCATATGATGGTGTATGTATTAATGAATCCACTCAACAAAGTTTCCCGGACTTGATGAATTCCCTTTGAATACCATCTTTTAAAGTTTCGTTCGAAATAACAAGACTGTCTTTTGATAAAACATGAAGGCAAACGTATTGCACTATGTTCATTATATCTGCCCCGGTCAGCTCATGTTGTTGCGAAATATGTTTGAGATTAATATCTTTCGTCAATATTATTTTTTCAGGGAAAGCTTTCTGCCATAACTGAAAGCGCTCATTTGATTTAGGCATCGGAAAGTGTATTATCGACTGAAAACGTCTGATAAATGCCTCATCAATATTGCTTTTAAAATTCGAAGCTAAAATAACAAGGCCACGGTAATCTTCGACGCGCTGGAGCAAATATGCTACCTCCTGGTTTGCATATCTGTCATGAGCATTCTGAACATTTGTACGCTTTCCGAAAAGGGCATCTGCCTCATCAAAAAAGAGTATCCAATCTTTATTTTCGGCACGGTTAAACAAATTGGCTAGGTTTTTTTCGGTTTCCCCGATATACTTAGAAACAACTGTTGACAGATCTACCCGGTAAACATCGCGTGATGTATATTTCCCGAGCAAATTTGCAGTAAGTGTTTTTCCGGTTCCCGGCGAGCCATGAAATAAAACCCGGTATCCTGGTTTAAGCTTGCGGTCCATGCCCAATTCTTTCATCAGTTTACTGCTGTGCGACAACCAAACCATTATTTCCTGAATCTGTTTTTCGGTTTGAGCAGGTAATACTAAATCGTCCCAATCCATTTTTGTTAAAATAAGGGCTGCAGGGAATTCATTGCCATAGTGTGGTTTTGATGCTTTGCCCAGGGTGATGGTCTCCACGAATTCCTGATCAAGTAACAACTGGCCACTTAAAGCCGGTTCATACGTTCCGTTTGCTGATAATTGTAAAACTTGTTTCCGGGCAAACAAATGTTCAGGGGAAAAGAGTTGCTGTATTTCAAAACGGCTTTCCAAATCCTCACCACTTAATATAAACAGTGCAGTTTCAGCTGTAGGCAGAAACCCCCGATGGTTTTTGCCCCGGATGCCTCCCAGTTGCGGGAAGGTTCCCCCCTCTGGGTTGATTTCCTGAATTATTTGATCGATGAAGTCTGGACGGATATGTGGTATTAAGGATAGGACAAGCACCAACCTTTCTGCAAAATTTAAGCTATTTTCAACGATAAACCTTCCATATGGCTTATTGACACTATTTATTTTAGGAGCTTTAATATCATAAATACTTTTGTGTTGGGCAGCCTTTTCAAAGTGCAGTTGCAGACGTGTAAGGAGTACAGCTTGAAACCATTTCAATTCATTGTTCAAAACTTCGTGGTTGTTGTCTTGAGTTTTGGACTTATGAGTTTGAGGCATAGTATTAGATTTTATTAACCTTTTTAAAAAGTGTTTTGGCGGGTTTTATTGTGGATTTACCGTTTGCCTTTTGTTGTAGTTTGGGGTTTTGCTTTAAATGTTCTGTTGCACTACATGGGTCAACTCATGCGCCAGCAGTTGTTTTCCAGCAGAAGTTTCGGGCTTATACTTGCCTTCATTGAAATAAATATCTTTCCCATGTGTAAATGCCTGCGAATGCAATTCTTTATTCATTTGAACAGCATTTTTATTGGTATGAATCCTTACATCAGAAAAATCTACACCAAAGGCCGATCCCATACTATCCATTATGTTTTCGGGCAATGCACTGCCTTCTCCTTTGGTATTATTAAGATTAGAGAGTATATCTTGTCTTTTCTGTGGATCAGTTTTATCAGGTTTGGTTTGAACGGTTTCTTCCTCTTCTTCAGCTTGCTTTTGAATTTCAATTTTCGCTTGTACAGGTTCCTCCTCCTCTTCCTGCTTTTGAATATTCCGTTTAGCCTGAACTGCTTCCTCTTCCTCGGGAACTTCCTGCTTTTGAATATTCCGTTTAGCCTGAACTGCTTCCTCTTCCATATTCTCTTGAGGTGCTTTGTTTACAATGTTTTTGGCAGCTATATCAGCTTCTTTTTCTTCAGGATCCTCTTTTCTTCCAATGGTCAGTTTGGTCTGGAAGAAGGAATTTTTATTCTTTTCTGACAATGTGGAACTTTCGGTGGTTTTGGAGAAAAATGGCGTTTTATTTTCTTCCCTGGCAGTAGGGTTTTTGTGACGACGATTTATACGTTTCATGATTTTAGCTATTAGTGGTTCTTTCTATAAATTCATTCATAAGTAAATTATAGTCAATGGCTCCATTGCAGCTTTTGCTAAAGGTGAAGATATCCTTTCCTTTTTCCTGTGCATGGGCCAGGGTGATATTTGAGCGGATGCGTGTATCGAACACCTGCTCACCATATTCGGCAAACAACTTATTCAGTACCTGGCGGTTCATCGTTTTGCGTTCATCGTATTTGGTCAACAGAAAGCCTAAGATCTTTAAGTCTCTGTTTAGTTGCTTCCTTATCCTGTTAAATGTATGTATAAAACTATGCACTCCCTCGAGTGGAAGATATTCAGCCTGCAGGGGAATAATTACATAATCGCTGGCTGACAAGGCATTAACTGTAAGCATGCCAATAGCCG
>Ga0208648_1003166_pt1 | contig 10583 bp, 6 predicted proteins | sample AntAceMetag02UKL_FD_184772 | JGI IMG/M metagenome (GOLD analysis project Ga0208648, IMG submission 184772) | Saline lake microbial communities from Ace Lake, Antarctica - Antarctic Ace Lake Metagenome 02UKL (SPAdes) (version 2) | ecosystem: Environmental > Aquatic > Non-marine Saline and Alkaline...
AAACAGTACGATAGATACTTTCTGTTGAAAATGCCTTTTTTACACAAAAAACCTGTCAAGAACTTTTTTAGTTTTTTTGGCTGTTTATCTAAAAAATTAGACTTTCCCTGTAATTTATACCGGATACCTCTCGAAGGAATCTGAAATCAACCACATTGTCTACAAAATATGGAAGAAGTTATAAATAACACTTTACTTCTAAATAAGAATTGTTATCATTATCATAAATATTTATAAATGAGGTTCCTGATGTATATTTGTGTTTGCAAAGCAGTGACTGACTCGCAGCTTCAAACTGCTATTGATAATGGTATGAATACTCGCAAAGAGCTGTATCAATGTTTAGGCGTAGGTTCTAGCTGTGGAAAATGTAATCGTCATGTGCGTGAGTTAGTTAATAAAAATAGTGTGCCTTCGACTGAAATACCAGTTATTATTTAGTTTTCTCAATCTATCCTGGATAACATTATGCAAGGCAATACTAAAGTCATTGAATTCCTTAATAAAGCATTAGAAAACGAATTAACCGCTATTAACCAATATTTTTTACATGCCAGAATGTATAAAAACTGGGGGTTTGAAAAGCTTAACGAAAAGGAATATCACGAGTCAATTGACGAAATGAAGCATGCAGATATGCTCATTGAGCGTATTTTATTTCTTGAAGGTCTGCCTAATCTGCAAAATATTGGCAAAATTTTGATTGGTGAAAATCCAAAAGAAATGCTTAATTGTGATTTAAAATTAGAACTTATTGCCATTCCATTATTGCGCGAAGCCATTGAGTATTGTGAAAAAGTCAGTGACTTTGTTTCTCGTGAGTTGTTTACCCATATACTAGACAGTGAAGAAGAGCATGTAGACTGGCTTGAAACTCAGCTTGAATTAATAGAAAAAGTCGGCATAGAAAATTACCTGCAATCGCAGATGTAAGTCATATAAGGGGATCAGGCTTTAGCCTAACTAAATCAAAGCTTTTTTAGAAAAAAGCCTATCCCTTATCGAAAAGTTTATAGATATTTCATACAACAGACTCACCCTCTAGGTAAGTGCTTCCCTAATGGAATCAAAGCGATCTAAGTTTTCAGACACTCTGAGCCAAAGCTAGCTATTCTATATAAAATCTAATGTCATTTCCCAACGCAAACCTATACTCCATCGCCACTCTATGTCACATTTGACTATGGGCTTCCGGAAACTGATAATTTTCATGAAAGACGATTTCCCATAAATTATCTTCGGGATCCTTAAAATAGCCACAGTAACCACCCCATTCTGGCTGAAAAGGTCGCCGAGTTATGGTTGCGCCATGTGAGGTTGCCAAATTCAGGACGGCATCAACCTGGCTTTTGTCCGCAACATTTAAGGACAGTGACATAGCCGTATTTTGACCTTCAATTATGCAGTCGGCATGCTTTGCCAATAAGATTTTCGGATATAAAGCCAGTATCACACTCCCCATTGCAAACATCGCAAAGGGTTGTTTGGGATTTCTGCCAAGATTATGCAAGGGAAAGCCAAGTGACTGATAGAAAGCGCACATTTGGGTGAAATCAGTCACTGCTAAAGTAATGTAGGAGAGTCTAAGTGCTGTTGTTTCACTCATGTCATTATAGCAATTCCTGATTACCCATAACTCTCAGCTATCTTCGTCATTCCTGCATGCTTTTAGCAGGAATCTCGTAGAAGCAAAGATTCCCGATAAAAGGCTTCGGGAATGACAAATTATTAACATACTGATGTTTCAAGTTTTTTTGTATGGCTGAGAGTCATAGATAATAAGGTAGCAATCAGTGCTTTTAACTCTCACGCTGACCAAGATATGCGATGACTTCGCTGGGTTTAAGCTGATTGGTTCCGTTACCAGTACGTACATAAAATATCTCGTCATTATCACGGCGAAAAAATACCGGCTTTGATGAGCGTAAACATTGCACCAATAATATACGCTGACTACTCAGATCATTCACCTGAGAACGTATAAGCTGCATAAATTCGACGCCTAAATGTGCTTTTAACAGACTGTTCCAATGCAATAGCAGTTTGTCTTCATTGGCAAACCCGTCTTGTTCCAGCCCCAATACATGACCATTATCGTCAATGCCGACTAATAACAAGCCACTATCACTGTTAAGAAAGGCAGCAACTGTTTTAAGACAGGCATTTTCTATTTTTTTATCAGCTTTATCGATATGTAGATTCCAACGTAGCGTTGATTTAAATTCAGTTCCGTCACTTTCTCCGGCTTCCAGAATACTGATTATTTCTGGTTCTGTATAATTACTGAATTCATTAGCAATACGTTGTTTTAACTGTTTGTTTTCAGCGTGCAAAGTTTGCTGTTGAGCATATAATTCTAGATGTGTCCGGACTCGCGTTTTGACAATATCAGGATTGAATGGCTTGGTAACATAATCCACAGCACCTAAGGAGAACCCTTGTTGTTCGTCATTAACTGTGGTTTTTGCAGTAATAAAAATAACCGGTATTGCCGCTGTGTGAGATGAAGATTTAAGTTGTCTACAAACCTCATAGCCATCCATTTCAGGCATCATGATGTCCAGCAAAATAATATCTGGTTGCGGCTCTGCATGAGCAATTTTAAGTGCTTTTTCGCCAGTAGTCGCTGCTTTCACCTTATATTGTTCGCGTAGCATACTATTTAATAGTTGAATGTTTGTTGGCGTGTCATCCACTATTAACACAGTTGCTTGTAGCTTATTCATAATGCGATTCCTGGCTAAGGTAAATAACACAACACGGAGGAGTATCTTTAATATTTAAGACAGTCATATTAGAATGGTTAATGATTTTCCTTTTCCCTTTTTCGGTAACGTAATTATAACCTGCCGACTGTTTTGATAAAAACTATCTGGATATATCCTGCGCACAATTATTCTTGAATTGTTTAACATCCCAGTGATTTGTTCAGTAACCTCTTATAATGCCAGAAAACAATTTTTCTTGAATCAGCCATGGATAAAGGTATTTAATCAATATGCAAACCAAACTAGCCAGACAATCTTTTCTGTTTTCCTGCGTAATTATTTCAAGTTCCTTATCCTTGTTATTAGGACTGATCGTTCTGACCGGGTGGTACACACATAATCTAGAGCTTATTCAAGTTAATTCTGCCTTTGTGCCGATGCAGTATAACACTGCCTTAAGTTTTGTTTTAGCGGGTCTAGGCTTGCTTACTCTGGCTTTCAATCGTTTTTTTATTGCCCTCTTATTGGGATCCTTAACATTTTTACTCAGCTTTGCAACCTTAGTTCAATATATTGCAGGCATAGACTTGTCCATAGACCAGCTATTTATGGAACATTATGTCAATGTAGAAACCATTCAACCGGGACGTATTGCACCTAATACTGCCTTGTGTTTTGCTTTAACGGGTCTGAGTATTTTGCTAGCCTGCCTATTTAAGCAGAAAAACTATACTAATGGCGCCTTAGGTACCTTGGGAGTCATCATTGCAGGCTTAGGCATCGTTGCTTTAACCGGCTACTTTGCAGGCATGGAAACGGCTTATGGGTGGGGACATTTATCTAAAATGGCTATTCACACCACTCTGGGTTTTATCATTCTTGGTCTGGGCCTGTTTGCTTTTGCCTGGCACCAGGAAAAGCAGTATTATCAAGGTAAGCCAAAGTGGCTTTATTTTCCTATAGGTATTGCTTCTCTTACGATAACACTGGCCTTCTGGCAAGCACTCATTGCCCAGACTCCTGAGCAATTTGAATACGCCAGTTATAACACACTGGCAAGCAATAGTGTGCTTTTTCTAGGTACCGTTCTTTCGCTGATTTTAGTCTATGTAAGCCGCTCGGTACTGTTACGTGGCAGCCAACAGCGCACAGCCATTCTTCTCACCTACATGCCAGTTGTTGTTCTTGCTATCGGGCTTTTTTTAGGGCTTTCTCTCTTTAGCCTGCTACATCATCACTTTCAGGAAACCGTATATAACAAATTCCGGGCTGCAGTCAAAAGCCATGTGCAATCTATCGAATACGGTATTACACCTTATCTTGAATCTTTATACAGTATTCGCGCCGGCTTTGATTCTTCCGATTTTATCGACAGAAATGAATTTCATCTTCTGGTTGCACGACTAACCAAACAATATCCTGGCATCACAGCATTAGAATGGGTACCTAAAGTATCAAATAATGAACGTGCAGCCTATGAAAAAAGGGCTAAAGAAACATTAAAGATGGATTTTTCTTTTATCGATCAAAATACTCAGGGCAATATTATTCAAGAGCACCAACACAAATGGTATTACCCTGTTTATTATGTAGAACCATTAAATGCGAATATAAAAGTTCTTGGTTTTGATCTGGGCAGTAACCCGCAAATATTTAAAAGTATGATGAAGTCTGTCATAACCAATGCGCCTACTGCATCACTTCGGCAGCAATTATTTCAATCCACTAGAAACAATAATGAATTTATTGTTTATCTACCGGTTTTTAAACGAAACTCACCTATCGCGACTGCAGATCAACGCCAACAATCATTCAAAGGTTTTGCCGTGGCAATATTGAATGTGGGTCAAATGATTGAAGCGATCCTTTCGCGGCATGCAAGAATGTCAGGGCTGGATATAGAATTTCAGGATAACAATACAACTGAAGAACAATTTTTATATTTGCATACAGCCCCACACTCGACAAATAGTCAAGACACCACTAACGAATACACCCAGCATGTATATCAGACTGTAGAAACTATGCGCTTCGCAGATAGAGAATGGAAAATAACTGCCAAATCAGCCAGCTCAAATTTATATCCAGCATGGAGTTCAGATAGCCTACATTTACCCATCGCGATCTTTATCCTCTCCAGTATGCTGGCCTTTTATCTACGCCGTGCAGGCTTGAGAGAAATTGAGCACTATGAACTATTGGCCTATCAAACTGCATTACTGGATGCCATTCCCAATCCTATTTTCGTATTTAATGAACAACAAAAGTTCAGTAGTTGCAATAGAGCGTATGAGTATTTTTTTAATATTCAGCGTGAGGATTATTTAGGCCTGCCAGCTACAGCTCTTGATTTTTATTCGGAAGCTACAAAACAAGCATTTCATCAGGCCAATCTGGCAATGAAAAACAAAAATGGCTCCACGCATAAAGAAATTGCAATCACCACTCAAACCGGACGGACTGCTGACATTATATACTGGCGCACAATATTTACTTTAGGTGATGGAAAATCAGCAGGAATAATAGGTATTCTGATCGACATCACCGAGCGTAAGCAGGCTGAATTGGCCTTACTACAAAGTGAACAACGCTTTGACTTAACAGTTGCCGGCAGTGGCGTAGGTTTATGGGATTATGATATTCCCAGCGGAGAACTCTGGTATTCTGATCGCTTCAGGGAAATGCTGGGGTATAAAAGCACGGAGGATTTTCCTAATGTTATCGAATCCTGGAGCAATGGATTGCACCCTGATGATCGTGAAAATACACTTGCCGCTTTTTCAGCGCATCTGCAAAAAAATGTAGCTTATGATGTGGAATATCGCTTACTAACCAGGAACGTCGAATATCGCTGGTTTCATTCGCGAGGCATGTCTCTGCGCGATAACACAGGCAAATCCTATCGTGCTGCCGGTTCACTCACAGATATTACCGAACTCAAACTGGCTCAGGAAACAGCTGAAATTGCGCAACATACTGCTGAAGAAGCAAATCAGAGCAAGTCAGACTTTTTGGCCAATATGAGCCACGAAATACGCACCCCGATGAATGCTGTTATTGGTATGTCTTACCTGGCATTACAAACCGATTTAGATCGAAAACAGCGTAATTATATAGAAAAAGTTCATCGTTCTGCAGAAGCATTACTAGGAATTATCAATGATATTCTGGATTTTTCGAAGATCGAAGCCGGCAAACTGGACATAGAAAGCATCGACTTCCAGTTTGAGGATGTACTGGAAAACATGGCTAATCTATTGAGCTTAAAAACAGAAGAAAGCGGCCTGGAATTACTTTTTGATATAGACCCAAATATGCCTATGGCTTTAAAGGGCGACCCTTTACGCCTGGGGCAGATATTGATCAATCTGGGTAACAATGCCGTCAAATTCACCGAACACGGAGAAGTAGTGCTATCTACCCGGGTTCTGCAATCCGATGCACAGCAAATTAAAATTCAGTTCTCGATTCGTGACACCGGCATAGGTATGACTAAAGAACAGCAGAAAAAGTTATTCCAGTCATTTGTTCAGGCAGACGGTTCTACCACGCGAAAATTTGGCGGTACCGGACTAGGTCTGGTAATTTGTAAAAAACTAACTGAAATGATGGATGGCGAAATCTGGGTAGAAAGTGAACCGGGACAAGGTACTATATTTTCATTCAGCGCAGTTTTTGGTATCGCTGAAAACAGTCTACAAAACAAAAAATCAAACCCACCAGAACATCTGGATGTACTGGTTGTCGATGACAACAAAAGCGCCAGAGAAATTATCTCTGGTATTCTCGAATCATTTGCCTATACAACGACAAGTGTGACTTCCGGTTTAGAAGCCATAGAAAAAGTTGAACAGGCAGAGCAGCAAGGCCATGCTTATGATCTGATTATTATGGACTGGAAAATGCCTGGGATGGATGGAGTGGAAACCATACGCAAGCTCCAGAATGATGAAAAAGTAAACAAGGTACCGACTATCATCATGGTTACTGCCTATGATAAGGAGGAACTGGCGGAAAAGGCCAAAGATATAGAGCACTTAAACGTTTTAACCAAGCCAACCAATGCCTCATTTCTATTCGATACCATCATGAGCTCTTTTGGACGCAATATCATCTCAAATTCCCGACGCAAGGTGCGTCAAGAAGGTTTTACAGAAGCGCTCAAACATTTGCGTGGTGCCAATATTCTACTGGTTGAGGATAATGAAATTAATCAGGAACTGGCCATGGAATTATTATCTAATGGTGGCATTAATGTAACACTTGCTGAAAACGGCCAGGAAGCCGTGGATAAAATCCAACAGCAAAGCTTTGATGGTGTATTAATGGATATTCAGATGCCTGTCATGGATGGCTATAGCGCGACCAAAATCATTCGTAAACTAGAAATAGGCAAACAACTGCCCATTATCGCCATGACCGCCAATGCCATGACTAGTGATATTGAACATGCTCAGCAGGCAGGCATGAATGATCACATCAGCAAACCCATTAATGTTGCGGAAATGTTTGCTACCATGGCCAGATGGATCAACCCGACATTCCCTGAAAATCAGGCATATCTATCCAGGGCGAGTACGCTACAAACACAAAATAAACCTGAGCCGGAACTACCCGAACTAGAAGGTATTGACTGCAATGCAGGACTTACCATTACCCAGGGAAACAAAAAACTTTATCGTCGTTTACTGCTTAAATTTCTGGACAGCGAACAAAACTTTGCTGAAAAATTCCATCAGGCACTATTGAGCGATGATGTATCCGCAGCAACACGAGTGGCTCATACCTTAAAAGGTGTTGCTGGAAATATTGGTGCGCATGAAATACAGAAAGCGGCTCAGGCTCTCGAACTGGCTTGCCAATCAAAAGCAGAGAATGCCCAACTTGAGGTGTTGCTTGATGCCCTAGTAGCCGTATTAGTACCGGCACTAGAAAGCCTGAAACAGATTCAGCAAGAGCAGCAACAGGATTCAACAAGCACTCAGGCAGTCACAACAGCAGAGCTAATCCCATTATTCAAAAAACTACTAGAATTACTGCTGGAAGACGATGCCGATGCTGTTGATGTGCTGGAAAACATAATAGACCGTATGAGTGCAAGTGGCGATGCTAGCCAGCTTAAACAGCTGCATAAACTGATAGAACAATATGCTTATGATGACGCTATTGTGATTGTAAAAGCAATGCTGGAAAAATTGTCCTGAACTAGTTCTGATGAATTCAGACTTCCATCTCCATTGACAGCAACTCGCGCCATGAAATGCTCTGCGATTCATTATAATCGCGCCCTGCAATATTTCTCCGTTGCGCGTTTACCTGGCTACTGAAATGCGTATATTGCCCGCAAAGGGAAAAAAATTCCGCCACTATCGCCATATATCCAGGAGTATTAAAACCACAGCGTCTGTTTGCGATTGCCAATGCACCAGGTAAATACCGCCAATAAGTGAGTGCATGCTTTTTCGAGAGGATTTTGAATAAATAAGCTAAGGACTCATTACCGGCTCGGTAGTTACTTTGTAAATCGGGGTCAATCAACTCCAGATGTCTCATTACCCTGCCAAAATATGCCTGCGGATGATAAATGCCTTGCAAGATGCGCAAATAATTTTGTTCTGCCTGCTGCACTGAAAAATTGTAAGGAATAAAATTAATAATACCATCAGAATTATTGCCACTACTGGCCTTAATCATGCGTCCTTCTCGCAGCAATCGAGCTATTAAGGGCGTACAAGGCAAAGCATTTAATAAACCAGCCATCACAATAGGCGCATGGCTGGCATTTACAAAATCAATAAATTCTTGTACGGATTCATCACTATCATGATCAAAGCCATAGATCATACCCATCATCACACCGGCACCTGTTTGTTCGGATATAAATCTTAATTTTTCGACGAGACTACGCTCACCGCGAAGATTCTGGCGTTTATCCGTTTCCAACAAGGAGGCTTCATTCGGGGTTTCTACGCCGTAAAAACCATTGATAAAATTTGCTTTATGAAACCAGTGACGTAATTCGGCCATCACTGGCGATTCATCGGCAAGACGCAAAGTCAGTTCAGTATATTTGGGGTGATGGTAGCCGATTTTCTCGCCGATTTTATACAGGTTTTTAAGTACTTCCAGTGCTTTTCGTGGATGACCAATAAAATTATCATCGACTATAAAAACTTGTCCAGTCCAGCCTAGATCTTTCATCTGCTGAAAGGATTGTTCGGTTTTTTGCCAGGGAGTGACTCGAAATGCCTTACCAAAACGCGAAGGAATATCACAAAACTCACAACGCTCGGGACAACCGCGGCTAATTTGTACTGCCATATGCACATAATTTTGCATATTAATTGCTGCGTAATCGGGTTGAAAAAAATTTTCTGGCGAATTAAATCCACCTTTGTAATATTTTTTTGCATTGCCCTTGCTTAGCCCTTCTAATAACTCATCAATGACCCCTTCAGCTTCATTTTCCAGCAAATGATCGGCAATTTGCATAAGCGGTGACTGCGGGCTAATCGCTGTTCCACCGACAATTAAAACTTTTTTTACTTTTTTTACTTCCAGGGCAAGCTTTATCAAGCTTTGCTCCTGAGCCATCATCCCGCCCATATAAACATGATCAGCATCGTCTATAAGTTCACTGATAGATCTGGGATCAATATTTTTATCCATCAGGCATAACTGTTCATAATATGGTTTAAGGTGATTGAACAAGCCCATTAATCCCAGCGGAGGTAATAATCGTTTTGGCAGTCCAAATTCACCAGCAGGAGCATACATTTTCAGGCTTTGTGCATAACTCCAGAAGGTATCCTGAGTATCAAATTCCGGATAAATCAGGACAGCTTTATGAGCAATTTTCTTGTTCATTCTCCCCCCTTAAATAAATACGCTTTTCGTAACCATACAAAGAGTATATCAATCTTTTGAAAAACTCTCCTTGTAGATCGAGCTGATTTACGTCAATTAGATTCGATGACTATCGATTGAGGCAAAATACCTATAGTTATACCCTATATTTAGACCAATACTTAAGGAGCGATTTAGCTCAAAATATGTAATTATTCAGACACCCTAACATCTGGTAATGCAGGCACCGGCAATCCTGACCGCTGACTGGCAATAACGGCCGCCAAATAAACCCAGGGCGATTGCTCTCTTTTGCGACACGTTTCGATCACACTGATCAAAATAGCAAACACACGTGAGCCCTCTTCTGTGCGTGTACCGTAACAAATACTGCGTAAAATAACCCAGTGCCTTAGTGCGCGCTCTGCTTCATTATTGGTTAAAGGCTGATGCGGCTGATCCAGAACCTGAAAAATGGCCTGCCAGTCGTTGAGCATTTCCGTCGCCAATGCGGCGGTTTTTTTATGGGCATGAGTTTGCATCTGCACGCACAGTTGTTGATACACGAGTAATTCCAGACAATAGGCTTCAGACAGCGGTTTGTCGGGCGGCGTTTCTCTGGCATGGCGCACAGCCTTGATCAATGTGCCGAGTAAATCCAGTGTTTGCTGACCAAATCGTTGCGCTTCTTTATCGAGACTTTCCTTGAGACCTTCTGCTTTGCGTAATAAATGCGCCCAGCAGCGTAACCGATTGAGGTAATGACGATAAACACGGTAACCATCCGTCATTAAACTGCCGCCATAGCTGTTACCTAAAAGATTATCGATTAATTCTGCACTGCGCGTGGCAATCCAGTAAGCGACAACACGATTTGTGCTGAACACCCACAACCAAAGCAAAGTGGTGTGTTCCTGCCAGGAGGTTTCGTCAATATGGAGCAATTCACTACTGACGATTTCTTGAATCAATTCATCTTCAATAGGCATGGCCGCCGCACCGCTTTCGTGCAGAGTGTTGTCGATCGTG
>Ga0208648_1003167_pt1 | contig 10583 bp, 7 predicted proteins | sample AntAceMetag02UKL_FD_184772 | JGI IMG/M metagenome (GOLD analysis project Ga0208648, IMG submission 184772) | Saline lake microbial communities from Ace Lake, Antarctica - Antarctic Ace Lake Metagenome 02UKL (SPAdes) (version 2) | ecosystem: Environmental > Aquatic > Non-marine Saline and Alkaline...
TAAAAATTATACTGCCAGATTTTCAAGGAGTTGCAACACCCATTTCAATTCACATTTCAAATAATAAAAATCGATTCATTTAACCAAAATCGAAACCTGTTATGAAATCTTTTGTTATTAAATTATTAATTATAATTTTACGCGTGAAGACAGCGTTCTTTTAAATATCCTAAAGTATTAATCAAATAAATAGTAGACAGAATGGAGAAAAAAATCACTTTTAACGAACTGCGCAAAATCAAAGACAGTTTACCTGACGGTGCGATTAGAAAAATGGCTAAAGAGTTTGAAGTTTCGGCTGAAACCGTCAGGAATTATTTTGGAGGTGCTAATTACACAGACGGAACAGCAGTCGGAATCCATATGGAACCGGGACCAAACGGAGGAATTGTACTTCTTGATGACTCTAGAATGCTTGACAGAGCGAAAGAAATGCTTGAAGCAGTTTAATAATACTAGAAATTTCAAATTTATTATAGATTGAAACTGTCCGATCGCATTGGGCAGTTTTTTTTGCATAAAAAATCTAAACCAACTTATCATGAAAAAATTATCATTTGCTTTTCTAATTTCCATCGCAGTTTTAATCTTTACATCATGCGATCAGTGGCAACCACTTTTTAATGGAGAAAATCTGGATGGTTGGGACACTTGGGTTGGCCCACTGGAAGAAGATGGTGAAGCCCCCGGACTAAATAAAGATCCTTTAAATTTATTTTCGGTGGTTGATCTCGACGGTGAAAAAGTAATTAGAATCTCAGGCGAAGTAAACGCTTCGTTGGCCACAAAAGAAGAATTCGAAAATTATCATCTAACAATGGAATTTAAATGGGGAGATGAAGTATTTAAAACATATAATTCGGGACTGCTGTACCACAGTTACGGAGATTTTGGAGTAGGATTGGGGGTTTGGATGAGTTCGCATGAGTTGCAAATGAAGACTGGAAGTATTGGAGATTCATATAGAATGGGGAAATCGTATTTTGAAATCCCAATGGTTAAGAATGCAGATGGGAAATATGTTTACGCAAAAGGTGGAGAAGTTACCCCTTCTATTCCGGATACCGAAACTCGGGTTATTGGGAAAGACGCCGATTATGAAAAACCAGCTGGAGAGTGGAATACAGTGGAACTTTATTGTTATGGTGGTTCTTCAGTTCATGTTGTAAATGGCAATGTAAATATGGTAAATCATAATTCCGGTAAGTACCTGGGCGAAGGAAATATCGAACCTCTTACCAAAGGAAAAATCCAGCTTCAGTCTGAAGGTGGAGAGTTGTTTATTAGACATGTCAATGTAAAACCTATTAAAGAAATTCCTAAAGAATTTTTACAATAAGAATATTTAGTTAACAAGGAACCTGTTTCAATAATGAAGCGGGTTTTTTTGTGTCCATGCTTAAGTTACCAACAATTTGATGCGATTCGTTAACATCTTTTTTTGAATAAAAATTCAGAAAAAGCTATTCTTGTATAAACTTTTTAAACCAAAAATAAAATGAGCGAAAAATCTTTCCGTGAACAGTTTACACCAAAAAACACAATTCTTGGTATCCAGTTTTTATTTGTTGCATTCGGCGCAACAGTACTTGTGCCACTTTTAGTAGGAATAGATCCGGCAGTTGCACTTTTTACTGCAGGAGTGGGCACATTGCTGTTTCATTTAATTACAAAAGGGCAAGTCCCTGTATTTCTTGGAAGTAGCTTTGCATTTATTGCTCCAATAATTGAAGCCACAAGATTGTTTGGCTGGCCCGGAACACTTTCCGGAATTATAGCTGTGGGTATTGTTTACGGAATAGTTTCGGCGTTGGTAAAACTACGCGGATTAAAATTTGTCGAACGACTTTTCCCTGCGGTGGTAGTTGGTCCGGTTATTATGATTATTGGTTTGTCTTTGGCTGCAGTTGCAGTTGACATGGCAAAAACCGACTGGACAATTGCAGTTATAACTTTAGCAACCGCCGTTTCGGTTGTAGTTTTTGGCAAAAAAATGATAAAACTAATTCCTATTTTTATTGCTGTTACTGTTGGCTACATCGTGGCAGTAGTTTGGGGAAAGGTTGATTACACTGCGATACAGGAATCGGCATGGTTTTCACTCCCAGCATTTACGGTTCCTAAATTCAGTTGGCAAGCCATTTTATACATGATTCCGGTTGCTATTGCTCCAATTATAGAACACGTTGGCGACGTGTATGCCATTGGCGGTGTTTGCGATAAAAACTTTGTTGAAAAACCAGGTTTACATCGTACTTTGTTAGGCGATGGTCTTGCAACAGCATTGGCCGGATTTTTTGGTGGTGTTCCGAATACTACCTATTCAGAGGTAACCGGCGCAATTGCGTTAACTAAAATTACCAATCCGTTTATTTTAAGAATTGCAGCAATTACTGCCATTATTTTTGCCTTTGTGGGGAAAATTAGTGGATTCTTAAAAACCATTCCACAAGCAGTTTTGGGTGGAATTATGCTGTTGCTTTTTGGAATGATTGCTTCCGTGGGAATTAAAACACTTATCGATTCAAAATCCAATTTGTCTGAAACACGTAATCAGGTAATTGTTTCGGTTGTGTTAACCGTTGGAATTGGTGGTGCAGTTATTCAATACGGTAACTTTTCTTTAGCTGGAATTGGATTGGCAGCAACCGTAGGAATTATTTTGAACTTGATTCTGCCAAAAACTAAAAAGGAGGAAGTTTAACTTATTTATTGTTTTTAGAACGTCATTCCAAACTCGATTTGGAATCTCTTTTTGTACTGAAAGGATGCTATCCGTTTATTTAACTTAAATGCGGGTAGCATCTTTTTTTTATTGGGTGAACTCTATTCACCCCGTGAAAGCGGAAATTATAGCGGAAATTTTACTCGTTGACTTTTTGTAACTTTGAAGAAATCAATATAAAAATGCGGGAAGCACTTTTTTATTCAAAGCTCGAAAACAATAAAGTCCGATGTGAACTTTGTCCTTGGTTTTGTGAATTAAAAACCGGACAAATCGGAATTTGCAAAGTTCGCAGCAACGATGCAGGAAAACTTGTAACTCATGTTTACAACAAAGTTGCGGTATTGGGCACCGATCCAATTGAAAAGAAACCATTGTACCATTTTCACCCCGGAAAAAACATTTTATCGATTGGGGAAGTAGGTTGCAACTTGCATTGTAGCTTTTGTCAAAATCACCGAATTTCGCAATGTTTTGCTGATGAATTTAAGGGATTTCATAACATCACTTCCGAAAAAATTGTAAGCGAAGCGTTAAAAACCTGGAACAATATTGGAATTGCCTACACCTACAACGAGCCCTTTACTTTTTATGAATTTTTACAGGATACCGCAAAATTGGCGAAACAGTCAGGACTTAAAAATGTGGTAATTTCAAACGGGTATATTAACAAAGAACCACTGAAAAGAATACTTCCATTTATCGATGCCTTTAATATCGACTTAAAAGCATTTTCTGATGAATTTTACCGGAAACAAACCAGCGGGAAATTAGAACCTGTATTACAAACGTTAAAATTAATTGCGGAAAACAGAACACATCTGGAAATTACAAACCTTGTAATTCCCAATTTAAACGATGACGAAAAACAGTTCGAGGCAATGGTGAAATGGATTGCTTTGGAACTTGGAAATAGCACACCGCTCCATTTATCGTGCTATTTTCCGCAACATAAAATGCAACAACCTGCAACACCAATAGAAAAACTCGAGGTTTTGTATGAACTTGCAAAACAACATCTTTCGCATGTTTATTTGGGAAATGTTACTGACGAAAAACGTTCGTCAACTTATTGCTCGCACTGCGGAAAATTGTTGATTGAGCGAAGGGGATATAAAACGGAACTTAATGGGATTGATGAAAACGGGAGGTGCAAAAAATGCAGAGCAAATAACACTATTATAGTCCATGAAAGTGGAGTGGGGTAATCTTGTTCCAGCATGAAACAAAACTTAGATAAATTGAAATTTATTTTTACCTACGAACCACTATTATCTTGTAGATATTTACATCATTTAAATATAAAATCGCTAAAATAGAAGAATGAAAATGTTTACACCACTCGCTTTTCAGGGAAACTTAAATAAAAACAGGTATTTCGAAGGTTGGTATTTTAAACATGTTTCTAAAAACAGGGAACATGTTTTATCCTTTATTCCGGGTATTGCAATAACCAAAACGGACAAACACGCGTTCATTCAAATAATTAATGGAATTTCAGGAAAAACATGGAATATTACATATCCCCTTTCCGAATTTAAATTTTCGAAAAAAAATTTTGAAATAAAGGTTGACCCTACTCTGAAAAGTAGGTTTTAAAAGATGGATTAAATTTATTGTAAAAAATAACGATAACAAAAAAGGAAAGGTTGCGAGACAATTTATTGTAGTTTGACATCAGAAATGAGTTATCAAACCATAAGTTGAATGCAAAAGCGGCGTTTCCTGATTTTAGCAGCGTTCTTTGACATGTTTGTTCTAAATAATGCACAATCCTGACTAGGTTCACCCAGAAACAACGGCAGATTGCCCATATTTGATTTTTCACCAGTCCGCGGTATTTTGATTTGCTATTGCGTAACGGGTAACCTACATGAAAAATGGTTGCTTCCACATTGTTGCGTTTCTGTAATTCTTCTATGGGGCGTTGCTTCATGGTGCGCCTTAAATTGGCAGTTCGGATTGCTTTTTGGTTAAAATAAACTTTGTCTTTTCCGGTACGGATAAACCATCTGTCTTCCTTGCTGTTTTTCTGTTTTTTTGCAAGAGTAGCCTGCAGGCGTTCACCGGTTTGTGTATCGGTAACCAGCAAGCCTTCGGGGAACATTTCCAGGTCGTAGCGCGAAACCGCCCCTTGTATGCCGGTAAAAACCATGTCGATGTTTTGACAGAAATCATCGTTGCTGGGGCTTTGGTAGGCGCCATCGGTATAAACTGTTTCCACCCTTTCGTCCGTTATTGTTTGGGTTGCGCTTATCCCGGGTACAACAAAAGCAGTATCGGAAACATTGGCTTTGTCAACAATTACATTGGTAATCAAATCCAGGGGACCATCCGAAATTGTTTCGGTTACGTTCATGCTGTAGCCTTTTACTTTTTGGTCGGTTTTGTGGCGGTAAGCACTATCTGGATCGTGGGGAGATTGTACGCTGTCCGAAGCAATTTCTTCTTTGGGCCGCAACGCTACCTTTTGGCCGTCGCCCCCGACCGTGTATTGTTCACGGAAAACCCGCTGGAGTAATTGGTACGCTTCACTGTTGTTGTTGTTTGAAAAAAGCTGAAGAGTTTTATATGTCAAAATACCGATGGACTGCATCCGTGTTTGGATGTCTTCTTTGGTACTGCGGTAAATCGTTTTCAGGGGCTCTTCTTTTAGTAAGTGCCCCAATTGTTGCTTTTCTTCTTCTGAAAACGGTGAAAAATCGCTTTCATCGAGTGTTTTACAAAATAAAACAAAGGTTTGATGGATGATTTCGTACCGGGAAAACCAGGCAATGTTGCTGCCAAAAAGTTTGCTATCCATGCGGATACTTTTCCCGCTGACCTCAAATTCTTGTATCTGTCCCTGTGTTACCGTTTCGAAGGCTTTTTGAAACAAATCTTCACCATGCCCGTGCATATATTGGTGTACTTGCTGGCGGAACAGGTAGTAGGTAGATTCGGTCGGGATTTCATCGTTCAGGTTAAAAAAACCTAATGCGCTTCGAACAAGTAGGTTGAACCGGCAATGCTCGAACAATTGCGAATCACTCCAACCAAAAGCGTCTTTCAATATTATCATACCCAGCAACACCGATACTGGGGAATTGGGTGCACCCATATTCTCACTGTACAAGACTTTAAAGATCGATTCGTCTATCCGCGAAAGGATTTGCTTGCGGAACTGGTTGTGCCAGGCTTCCGTATTGTTGTAATGGTTTAATGATTTACCCTCCAAAATGGAAGGAATACCGCTAAAAAGATCCCCTTGTTTATGTGTGACCGATTTCCTGAACATACCGGATATTATTATTGTTGTTGTTTATGAATTAAAGATAACAAAAAACAAGGTCGCATAATCCTCAATTACTATTAGATACCACATTATTTTCGAACAAACATTTCAACAAAATATTTTATAAATTGCCTCTCCGACTTTTCGGAGTGGGCTCAGAATTAACAATTACGGAAATTACAAAAAAATTTGCACAATAACAGTTTTGAGAAAGTATTGAAGTAATCGAGTCGAATTTTTCTGTTTTGGATACAAACTTTTTTATACTTCATATTAATCTCTAAAAAAAGTCATCAAAATCACTCGGAACTTGTCCATTTTTTATTTCATCGCAATCTAAATTTATATTGAAATTGAGGGGTTTTTTGAATTCCATCTCTTCGGTAATTCCCAACGATTCGTCGGCCAGCACTTTTTTATAAAAATAGCCCCAAATTGGAAGTGCCATGTTTGCACCTTGCCCGGTACCAATTGTTCTAAAATGGATACTTCGTAAATCGGCACCTGTCCAAACACCGGCGGTAAGTTTCGGGGTTACTCCAATAAACCAACCGTCGGAATGGTTTTGAGTAGTACCTGTTTTTCCAGCAATTGGCATGGTAAAACTTCCATAATCCTCTGTAACATTCTCTCTAAATAAATTCGACCTACGTAACCGAATACCGGTTCCTTCGTCAATTACACCTTGCATTAAATTCAACATTAAATAAGCCGTTTGCTCGTCAATAGCTTCCTGTCGGTCGGGCTGAAAAGAGGCAATTACATTTCCATGGCGGTCTTCAATACGAGTAACAAAGTAGGGTCTGATAAATACACCTAAATTGGCATACGTATTAAATGCGCCAACCATTTCATATAAAGTAACATCCGATACTCCCAGAAACATTGAAGAGACTGGATCTATAGGACTATAAACGCCCAATCGTTTCATTACTTCAACTACTGCACGCGGATTAAACTGTTTTAATACCCAGGCAGAAATTCGGTTTTTTGAGTTGGCTAATCCCCATTTTAAGGTTACCAGCTTGCCATCCATTTCTTCATCAACATCAGAATCTTTTGGCTCGTAAATGGAGCCGTCGGGCTCTTGAAATTGCTGACTAACGTATGGAACTTTAGTACAAGGAGTTAAGCCATTTTGCATGGCAAGCGTATATAAAAACGGTTTAATAGTTGAACCTACCTGGCGTTTTCCACCCTTTACCATGTCGTACATAAAATACTTGTAGTTAGGTCCGCCAACGTATGCTTTTACTTTTCCGGTTTCGGTTTCCATTGCCATAAATGACGAACGGAAATATCGGAGATACCATTTTATGGAATCGATGGGAGTCATAGTTGTATCGATTTCTCCTTTCCACGAGAAAATGGTCATGTCAACCGGTTTACTAAAATTATCCTTTATTTCCTTGAAAGATTTTCCGCTTTTATTTAAGACGCGATACCGCTCACTTTGTCGAATTGAACGATTTAATAAATCTTCAACCGTTTCGGCATCCATATTATTGGCAAAAGGTGGATTTTTCAAATCCTTCATACTTCCATCAAAAAGCGGTTGCAAATCGTAGTGCAAATGTTGTTCGACCGCTTCCACGGCATACTTTTGCATTCTCGAATCGATTGTTGTATATATTTTTAATCCATCACTATAAATATTATAATTTTCTCCGTTGGGTTTGCTGTTTTTATTACACCATCCAAAAAGTGGATTGTTATCCCATTCAACTAAATCTTCAATAAATTTCTGTCCAAGCCACGAAGGATAATTTTTCCTTTCCGGTTTTTTGGAATTAAGTGTTAAGCGCAAATATTCTCTGAAATAAGGGGCTGCACCCAATTTGTAATCTACTTTTGTGTAATTCAAATCAAGTGGACGAAGTTTTGCCGAATCTCTCACTTCTTCAGAAATGTAACCATATTTTGCCATTTGATTGAGCACGACATTTCTGCGGTTTAATACCATCTCGGGTCGACGAACCGGATTAAACAGCGATGAATTTTTAGCCATTCCAACCAACATTGCCGATTGGTGAAGTTGTAACGAATCGGGAGAAATACCAAAATAAACATCGGCAGCAGATTTTATACCAACTGCATTATTTAAATAATCGTATTTATTCAAATAATGCAGTTTAATCTCTTCTTTCGTGTAACTCCTTTCTAATTTAACGGCAATCACCCATTCCTTGAATTTACGCAAAACCAATTCAATTTTGCCTGTATTTCGGTCCCGTGGGAAAAGCATCTTTGCCAACTGCTGACTTAATGTACTTCCTCCTCCGGAACTTGAATCGTTGGTAAGAATGCCTTTTATTACACGAACCAAACCTCTTAAATCTATTCCTGAATGTTTGAAAAAGCGAACATCTTCGGTTGCAATTAACGCATCAATTAAATGCGGTGGAAGGTTTTTGAAATTTATATAAGTTCGGTTTTCGCGAATAAAATATTTGTCGAGTACCTTTCCATCTTCTGCGTAAATTTCAGAAGCTAAGATGTTTCTAGGATTTTCCAGCTCTTCGAAACTTGGCATAAAACCAAGCATTCCTTTTGCAATTAAAAAGAAAAATAGGATACCTCCGGCAATAAAAAGTAAAACAGCCGACCAAAACCAAAGAATATATTTTTTGAAATTTAATTTCTTTTCAACCATATAGTTCACAGATTAATTTATGAGCACAAATATATATGATTCTGCCTACGCAGCAACTAATTAAACGCCCATGTTGTAGTTAATATTTTCCTTTTTAAAAAATAAATTCATCATTATCAATTATATAGAAATGAAAAAAAAAGGTTATAATTTTTGAACTTAGCAATTGATTTGCTTTAATTTGCAAAAATTTTTGAAAAGCTTATGCACGAAAATCTTGTAATTGTAGAGTCACCGGCGAAGGCGAAAACCATCGAAAAATTTCTTGGAGATGGATTTGTGGTTACTTCCAGCATGGGACATATTAGAGATTTGGAAAAGAAAGATTTTGGTATTGATATAGAGAATAAATTCAACCCCAGATACATTGTTTCTCCAGATAAGAAAAAAATTGTTGCTGAACTAAAGAAACTTGCAAAAGTCGCCAATATGGTGTGGCTCGCTTCCGACGAAGACCGTGAGGGAGAAGCTATTGCATGGCATTTACGAGAAGTTCTTAAACTAAAGCCTGAAAACACAAAACGTATTGTTTTTCATGAAATAACTAAAGAAGCAATTACGTCGGCCATAAAAAATCCGCGATCAATCGATGAGAATTTGGTGAATGCCCAACAAGCACGTCGGGTACTCGATCGAATTGTTGGTTTTGAAGTTTCGCCAGTTTTGTGGAAAAAGGTAAAATCGTCGCTTTCGGCTGGCCGGGTGCAGTCTGTCGCTGTCCGTTTAATTGTTGAACGCGAACGCGAAATCCGAAATTTTAATAGCGAATCATCATTTCGTGTAAACGGATTTTTTCTTGTTTCCGATGAAAATGGAAATATTACTGAATTAAAAGCCGAGCTTTCTAAACGATTTAAAACATGGGAAGAGGCCAATGTACTGTTAGAGAAATGTAAAACTGCGGAGTTTAGTATTAGCAACGTGGTTAAAAAACCCGGTAAAAGATCCCCGGCGGCACCATTTACGACTTCTACACTTCAACAGGAAGCAAGTAGGAAAATGGGATTCTCGGTTTCTCAAACCATGGCGGTTGCACAACGTTTGTACGAAAGTGGTAAAATTACCTACATGCGTACCGACTCGGTGAACCTGTCGGGATTGGCAATAAATACAACAAAACAAAAAATAGAAAATTTACATGGTGAGAATTATGTAAAAATCCGCAAGTATAAAACAAAGGCGAAAGGCGCTCAGGAAGCTCACGAAGCAATTCGTCCTACATACATGGAACAGGAAACTGTTGCTGGATCGAGCCAGGAACAGCGGTTATATGAATTGATTTGGAAACGAACGATTGCATCGCAAATGGCAGATGCAGAATTGGAAAAGACGACAGTCTCCATTTCAATCTCCAATGCAGCAGAAAATTTTGCTGCTACCGGCGAAGTGTTAATATTCGATGGGTTTTTACGTGTTTACATTGAGTCAACGGACGAAGAAGAGAGCAATGGAAGCTTCGGGAACGGACAAATAATTCCTCCCTTAAAAGCAAATGACGCTTTGGAATTGAGTTCAGCTGTTGCAACCGAAAGGTTTACACAGCGGCCTGCCAGATTCACAGAAGCATCGCTGGTGAAACGAATGGAGGAGTTGGGAATTGGACGTCCATCTACTTATGCACCAACAATTACAACCATTCAGAACCGTAACTATGTTGTAAAAGAAGAGCGCGAGGGTGTTGAAAGAAAATACATTGTTCTTTCGTTAAAAGGCAATGAGATTACCAAACAAGCTAGTACTGAAATTACCGGTGCTGAAAAAAATAAACTTTCGCCAACAGATATTGGGACTGTTGTAAATGATTTTTTGGTTGATAATTTCGACCTGATTATGGATTATAACTTTACTGCCAAAGTTGAAGCAGAATTTGATGATATTGCTGATGGTAAAAAGATTTGGAATGAAATGCTGGATCAGTTTTATCAACCGTT
>Ga0208648_1003170_pt1 | contig 10577 bp, 9 predicted proteins | sample AntAceMetag02UKL_FD_184772 | JGI IMG/M metagenome (GOLD analysis project Ga0208648, IMG submission 184772) | Saline lake microbial communities from Ace Lake, Antarctica - Antarctic Ace Lake Metagenome 02UKL (SPAdes) (version 2) | ecosystem: Environmental > Aquatic > Non-marine Saline and Alkaline...
AATTTGTAAAAAAATGAGTTTAAATTATGATTATTTAGAAAAAAAGTATTAATTTTGAATTGATTTAAGATAATCGTTAATGGGTTCTACGATTTATCTTGAAAAAATGAATTTTTAGAACCCACCTTAATTAAACCAGTTATTTGCACAATCGAAGATATTAACTTCTTTTTTTCCTTTAATGCTTGATATACTTTCATAATTTTAAATGTTATAATTATCAGAAACAAAAGTATTAGGCATGAACGCATTGTATTTGCGTTTTGCTTTTATTTGCTTACATTTGCACCATGGCATTAAATAAAGAAGCATATATTCGTTATAAGATTATTGATGAGTGTCTAACAAATAGGTTCTTCACTTATCCCTCAATTGAAGATATAATTGAAAAATGCGTAGATAAACTAGGTAAAACTTTTTCTGTTTCTGCAATACAAAAAGATATTAAAGCAATGAAAGAGGATGAATTACTTGGTTTTATTGCTCCAATTTGTTTTAGCAGAAAATATAAAGGTTATTATTATAGTAACGAAGAATACTCTATTAATAGCATTCCGCTTAATAGTTCTGAGCTTGATGCTCTTGATGCTGTTTCTGATGTGCTTAATTCATTTGCAGGAAGTAGAATAAGCGAGAATTATGATATGGCTGTAAAGAAAATATTTGCCTCAATTAAAGAAAAGAGATTACAGCTTGAAAATAAACAGAAAATTATCGAAAGTGATGTACATGTAAGTCATAAGGGATTTGAAAATTTTGAATTATTCTTTCATGCCATTTCCAATAAAATTCCAATATGCTTTATACATTATTCTTATTCCAAAAGATCTTATAACTCAATAATTGCTCACCCTTTTATACTTAAAGAATTTCAAAATAAATGGTATCTTCTGGCATATTCAACAGAGCATAAAGAACTCCGTACTTTTGGACTTGACAGAATTTTTAATCCAATTATGCTAAAAACTGAATTTAACGATATAAATCATGAAATTATAAATTCTTATTATACTAATATATATGGTGTTTATCCTTTGCCTGGATTTGAAAAAATGAAAATTGAATTTAGAAGCAATCCTCTTTTTTCCGAATTTTTAAAAGCTAATCCAATTCATGAATCACAAAAAATAATAGAAATTGAAAAATATGGATCGGTTCATTTTGAACTAAATCTAATCCCTTCACAAGAACTATTAAATTATTTTATTCAATTCAGCCAACATGTTCATATTTTAGAACCTGAATCTATTATCGAAATTATTGCAAAATCTATAAAACGAGCTTCCAAATTTTATAAAATTTAAAATAATGAGTGCAATACTATATAATAAACCAAAATACAAACAAAATAATAAACGACCATTATTATTAAGAATCGTTGTAAGCTCTGATTATACAAGGATTGATTTTGGTTATCAAACAGATCCAATATATGTTCGTGGTGGTTGGGTAACTATGAACCCTAAAACTTTTCTGCGAATTAAAAATAATGAGAAACTTACTTTACGCCAAGTTGAGAATATTCCTCTAGGACCAACAAAACATAATTTTGAAAGTACTGTAGATAGTATGCACTTTAGTCTTTACTTTCCTCCATTACCTGAAGGTGTTTTAAAATTTGATTTGATAGAAGAAGAGCCTGATACTCCTAACATATTTAATTATTACGATATTATTTTAAATAAGAAAGAAGGCATTCCTATCTTAACAAAGATATAATTTTACCAAAACACATTTAGAGTGCGTTTTGCACAAGTAAATTTGTTTCCATAATATAACAAGTTAAACTTAAATTTAGAAAAATGGAAGCAAAAACAAATTCACAATTACCAGTTTATTCAATAGATTATAAACTACTAAGAACTTATGAAGATTCTGAGCTTAAAGATTCAAGTAAGAAAAATCCAGAAATTCATTATGTAACTGTTACTCCAAATAAGAAATATGTTGTTTGTGGTTATAAATCGGGTCATGTTGTAATTTTTGATTATAAAACTGGTGAAAAAATTAAAAGCTTTCATGCCCATCAGGAAAAGGTTTTGCATATTGAATTTGACGAATCAAATAATTTAATGTTTAGCTGTGGAGCTGACGGTAAAATAATAATCATTGATATAAACAATTTTAGTTTATATGGTGAAATTACTCATCCTGTATTGTCAAGACACAAAGAATTAATTGAAATACGCTTTGTATTATTAGGTAAGAATAATGAACATATTTATTTCGGTTCACAATGTGGTTGTTTGTTTAAATGTGATAAAAAATCAGATTATAAACCAGAGATTTTTGTTAGCCCTAATGATATGTATCCACCAGAACCTTACTATTTAACATCTGGGATTTTTTCTCCTGATAAAAAGCATATTGTTTTTGGCAGTGGCTATTCTTTAAAATTTGTTAATCTGCAAACAGGAAAAGTTGATAAAATAATGGGTGAAACAGAACATTATATTAATGATGTAATATACCACCCTCAAAATAAAAATATACTTGCTACATGGTCTCAAGATGGAACAATTACATATTGGAACAATGAAACAAATAAAATCTTAACATCACTACAAGTTGGTGATGATCGATGTCATGTTGCTATAAATAAAACAGGAGAATTTCTTGCTACCGGAAACTTTGAAAATAAGGTTAGAATATGGGATTCTAATACAAAACATTTACTTTCTGAAATTGAAAACAAATTCAGCATTGATAATTCTGGTAAAGCTCATGATGATGTTGTTAAAAGTTTGGTCTTTACTGAAAAATATCATTTGCTAACCGGTAGTTATGATGGAACTGCTAAACTTTGGCAGATTGTTAACGTAAAATAAAAAAAGCATATATAAATATATTAAAACGATAAAATATGATAGAATTTTTTCCAACTCATATTGAAAATTTGACAAGTAAAATAATTAAAATAAATGACACAATATTTGTTGAGCCAATTGATAGTGAACTATTAAAAATTATGCATCAAAGTGGTAAATCTGATAATGTTTCGCCATTTTATCCATTGAGTTACGATATCATACAATATGAAGATTCATTAAGAGAAATTTATCTTAAAAGCAATTACGTATTTAAAATTGATAATAAGAATTCTGAAATTGTAGATGTTATAAATTTTGCGTTTTATATTTATTCCGAGTTTAAAAATTTTCTAAATTTTTCAATCATTAAAAATAATCGAATAGCACGTTTGGACAAACTCTGTTCTGAGAGAAAATTTATTCAACGAGATGACCTTTTTCCAAATATTATTGAAAGGGATTTTTTATACGGGGGACAGTCAAATACGATAACTGAAGAACAGTTGCAAAATATCATAAAATTTATTAAAAAACATAAAGAATATATAAGTAATGACAGAAAAAGATTTATTATTCAACGCATTAAAAACTACAATAAGATTAGAAAGGACAGTCAAGTAACATTGCCATTTAGATTTATTGAAATAGTTTCAATACTTGAAGGAATCATTAGTCATTTAGGTAAAGATAGCCTAAGTAAAAAATTTAAAGACAGCTTTTCTTATTTATTAAACAAATATTATAAATATGATATTAAAATGTTAAGGTCTGAATTTCAGGCATTTTATGCTATTCGATCATCTCTTGTTCATGATGGTAATATTGATTGGACTGCTCAAGAATTAACAAAATATAAAAAGCAAATTAATGGATTTGACAATTATTCTAAAACTATGTTTTTTTTCGAGAAATTAGAAAAATATATAAAACAGATTTTAATTATCTATTTTATTAAAGATATCGAATTTTGCTGTATTATTATGGAAGAGAAATAGAGCTAGTGTAAATCGCAAATATGTATAACTTACATGATGGGTTTAGTTTTCATCTCCGTTTATTGTTTCTATTATCATCATACAATTATCTTTTTTTTATCTAAAAATGTCTAAGTGTATTCTAAATAGCGATTTATGCCAAATTATCCGCTCGCACTGTCATCGCCTAGCTGTCAGTGCATTGCAGGCATTTTCGTGTCCTGGCATGTTGATTGTTATTTAGAATGGCAGAAATAAATAGCTAAATATTATTTTAAACAATTCTAAATAGCGATTTCCCAATATTTACCATTTATAGTTATTTTTCCCTCTTTTTTAAGCTTTTGCAATATATTCTTTATTCTATTTTTTTTCTTAGTTTCGCTTAACACATCAGGTAATTTATCTAAAAGAATTTCTGCAAAATTAGAACTTTTACCTTTGCCAAACTTCTTCAAAGAATCTAATATCATCTTTTCACAATATGCATCATCAACCCCTCTCTGTTGCAAATATTCGCCTTGCTCACCAGTAACTTTTGCAACAATAGCTGAAATATGAAAATTTGGCTTTCTCCCTTCAATTAATCCTTTCGCCTTCAATTGCTTTATTTCGCTAAATTCCAAAACTTTATTCTTAGCTACTTTGTCAAGCAATATTATTTCTTCTAAGCTTAAATTAGGTAATGCAGCTAATTTTCTAGCATAATTAATGTCTAATACTTTTCCTGTAATGGTAACTTTTACCATATTCTTTCTTAGGTCGTAATCTGGTAAAGGAAAAAACTTCTTTCTTTGAATATTAAACATCTTTTTAATTCCACTTCCAATCGTATCAATCATATCCAAATTAACCATTGCATCGGCTAAGAACTTGTTTCGATATCTAAATTCTGGTGCATCAGAAATTACAACTTCTTCAACATTTTTAGGTATAAACTCTCCTGCATTGACAAAAATCAAACGCCCATCTTCATATTCAATTACTAATATTTTTCCACCTAAGGTGTAATCCTGATGAGCAATACAATTGTTTAAAGCTTCACGAATAGTGTAAGGAGCATATTGTTCTACTTCTTCGGGGAATAATGAACCATCTGCAATATATCTATATTTGAGATTACGTATTTTTTTGTACACATATTCGGTACTTAAAAGAATTGGACAAGCAAAATGCTCATAATCTTTTTCGTTATTATCTCTATCTTTCAGAATCCATGATATTTTGGCAGAAGCAGGATTAATAAAATGTTCTGATTCGGGTTTTCCCAATAGTAATATTGCTGTTCGGGTAATTTTTCCTTTAATGCAAATTTTTGCTTTATTCAGAAAGTTAATATCAGACCATTGATCAATTTCTTCAGAAAGTTTTATATTTTTCTTTTTAAAAGATTCTTTAGCTTTAGATATTGCTTCTGGTGATAAGTCTTTAAGGTTTGCATTTTCAATAATTTCAGAACTCCAATCTTTCTCCGTTGCTTGTGTTCGTATTCGCTCAATTTCTTCAATATTCAGTGCATTGAGCTCTTCGCCATCTCTTCCAAACCAATGTCCTTTCCATGCAATTGGGATTCCTTTGGGTGCAGCAGGAATTTCAAACAAAACAACTCTTCCTTCACTTGTACTGAGTTCGTGTATTTCAATAAATGTAATACGATTAGTTGTATGATTGGCAATTTCTGCTTTTAAGCTATGGAGGTCTACTTTATTAATTCTGAATTGAGTATTTACAATTTTCTTGTCATTATCTCTCACTCCAAACACTAGCCAAGAACATGTTTTTTCTTTTAAATTTGCCTCGTTGCATAATGCAGAAAAATATTTACCAAGTTTATTAAAATCATACTGATTTTTAGCTTCTTTAAACTCAACAACTTCATTTTCATAATCCTGAAAAAGCAGTTCATCAAATTTGGCTTGTATATTTGTCTCACTTATCATTAATGCACTCCATTTTTGATTTGTATTCAATATGTTTCCTCTGTCACCATCGCCAAAGTTAATTCTTCTTGTGAAATTTCAAAAGCCCTAACATGCAAATAAATTCTTAAAATATCACAATTTACGTAGTCTCACTACTTAAATAAAGAGAATTTTAATATGAGGTTAGTACATAGTGTCCCTGTCTTCAATCTGTTTTTCATTATACTTTATAAAACCTTCAAGTTCTATTATTATTTCTTTTGCATCCTTAATATTCTCCTCAAATTTAAAACTACCACCAAAAAGACTTGTTTCATGTCCAACTATTTCTTCAATATTCTCTTTTATATCATTAATATTTGATAGTCTATATTCATCTTTTTCTATAATATTGTTCCAATCATTTTCAATGAAATCGAAATATATCTCTTCTAATTTGTAATCATAAGGTTTTTCTAGTTTTGCTAAAAGTATATCTATTGTTTTTAATGGTATTTCTGAATTAAACATTGTATTTAGAAATAATAATTCATTATATGCAGATTCATCAAGTTCTTGTATTTCTTCTATTTTGAAACTTAAATAAGAATTATTATACCATTGTTGTGCTATTGCAACATTAATGTTAAGTTCTTTTAATGCATCTTCAACACCACAAACAGGTGGAGTTAATTCTGGAAATTCTTTTAATTCTCTTCTTATCATTTATTTATTTTTGATTGTATAATTATCTTATGTGCTCAATTCGCCTTCAAACCCTCGCTTATCAGCTCCTTAACCATACCAAACATCATTGCGGAAAAATCCTCTTTAAATTCTTTGTTGTCTGAATAAAGCTTATACAGATTGAAGTTCGTTGTAATATGGTTTAATAATTCTTTACCAACTATCTTATCGCTTGTAATTCTCGCATTTTGCTCACCTGAATGTTGTATTGAACTCCTTAATTCTTCATTCTTTGCTACATCTTGAGCAATATTTTCAGCCATTTGTCTAACCTTGTCGGCATCTTCAAATTCAGTTCCGTAGCGGTCATTAAAAGTCTGCAGAATGCTTGAAAGTTTATCAATTTTTGTGTCTTTTACTCCGCCTCGCATTTCTGTTGGAATAGGTTGTAAATCATCGCCTTGTTCCATTAAAATATTTGTTGTTGCTTCCAGTTGCAAACGGTAACTATCCATATTAATATTTTCTAAAATATCAATTGGCATTTCTATATCATCACTTCCTAATTTGTTTTGTAAATGGTTTAAGAAGATATAAAGTCTTTCCAAATAGGCATTCTCAAAAGCCACAATTTGAGATAAGAAAATATACAAACGAACATAGGTTTTTACTTTTGCTCTAAAATCTGCTTGTTGCTCTTCTTCTAAATCGTTTCTGAAAACTGCACTTGCTTCGTCTAAAATGGTGTGCAATTGGTCAACTGGCACATTTGCCAAAATCTTATTTGAAAATTCTTCAACTTGCTCACGAGAATAAACCTGATAATTGTCTAAAGCATCTTGCAAATCAAACAATTTATTTGGGTCAGTTGCTTCTCCTAAAATCGTACTTTCAAAATATGGTTTAAAGGCTTTTTCAATATCTTCTGAAGTGTTGGCGAAATCCAAAACAAAAGTGTCTTGTTTTAGCGGATGACTTCTGTTTAAGCGAGATAAAGTCTGAACAGCATTTACGCCACCCAATTTTTTATCTACATACATTGTGTGCAGCAAAGGTTGGTCAAATCCTGTTTGAAATTTGTTTGCTACTAATAAAAATTTGTATTCGTCTTTTTCAAATTCTTCTGGAATGTTTCCGCTCGGAAAACTATTTAAACTACTTTCTGTTTCTCCTTCAATTTCACCCGAAAAAGCAACAATTGCTTTATAAGGACTATTTATTGAACTCAAATATTTATCAAAAGCGTATTTGTACTGAACGGCTTTTTTACGGCTGCTTGTTACCATCATCGCTTTTGCTTTTCCACCAATTTTTCTTTTTTGAACTACATTTTCCATAAAATGGTCAATCATTAATTTCGATTTCTTTTTTATGGCGTGTTCGTGTCCTTCAACAAATACTTTGAGTTTCTTTTGTGCTTTTTTCTTTTCGTATTCAGGGTCGTTTTCTATCTTTTTTAGTAAAGCGTAAAAACTTTGATAGGTTGTATAATTTAAAAGCACATCTTTTATAAATCCTTCTTCAATGGCTTGTTTCATTGAATACAAATGAAAGGCTCTGTATTTGGTTTTTCCATCTTGTTCAAATGGAACGCCAAACAGTTCTAAGGTTTTATTTTTTGGTGTGGCTGTGAAAGCAAAATAACTGGCATTTGGTAAAAGTTTACGAGATTTCACAATTGCTCGTATTAAATCTTCGCCTGTTACTTCATCATTTTCGTTTTCATCATAATTTTCTAAATTGTTTTGTAATTCTTCTTCATCTTGAACTTTAGATAAAGTTTCGTTGAGTTTTCGAGCCATTTGTCCGCTCAAACTACTGTGTGCTTCATCTATGATAATTCCAAAATTATTACCTGGCAAATCGCCAATTTCTTCTACAATGTAAGGGAATTTCTGAATAGTAGTTATGATGATTTTCTTCCCTTCTTCCAATGCCGTTTTAAGTTGTTTTGCTCCCTCCGTAATAGGTTGAACAACACCTTTTACTTGTTGGTATTGCTTTATGTTTTCACGTATTTGCTTATCTAATATTATTCTGTCGGTAATTACAATTACGGTATCAAAAATAGTTTCCTTTCCCGATTTATCGTGTAAGCCAACCAATTGATGAGCCAACCAAGAAATGGAATTACTTTTTCCAGAACCTGCGGAATGTTGAATTAAATATTTTTGACCTGCTCCGTTCTCTTGTGCATCTGCTAATATTTTACGAACAGATGAAAGTTGATGATAGCGTGGAAAAATGAGTTTTTTCTCTTTTTTTATTCGCTTTTTGCCTTTGCTGTCTTTGTATTCTTTTTCTTCGGTTATAAGTTGAGTATAGTTTTGCAGAATATTAGTTAAACTATCTTTGGTTAAAATGTCTTTCCACAAATAATCTGTTTTAATGCCATCATTTAGCGGATTTCCTGCTCCGTTGTTATTGCCTTTGTTAAATGGTAAGAAAAAGGAATTATCGCCTTTGAGTTGCGTACACATCCAAACTTCTTCGGTATCTACAGCAAAGTTTACCAACAATCTACCTAAACGAAATAATTCTTCGTTGGGGTCTCTGTCTGTTTTGTATTGTTTTATGGCGTGGCTTACATTCTGTTTGGTGAGTTCGTTTTTTAGTTCAAAACTAATGATTGGCAAACCATTGATAAAACTGACAACATCTAAAGAATTTGTGTTTTTGGTAGAATAATAAACCTGACGCATTGCCGAAAAAATATTGGCTGCATAAAGTTCATTGTTTTTGGTGTTATAATGCGAAACTGGCTTATCATAAAACAAACGCAATTTAGTATCAGTAAAACCATCGGTTACACCTTTTCGTAATACCTCAATAATGCCTTTGGCTTTTATTTGGTCGTTTATGCGTTTTATTATTTTTTGTTGGTATAAATCTTTGTGGTAGCGTTTAAGTTTTTCTACGGCTTTGGGTTGGGTGTTTTCTAAAAATTGTAATAGCAAATCTGTATCTACACAATTTACATTGTCGTAATCTTGTGAAGTACGTAATACATAACCATTAGCAGAAACCAAATAGTCTGTAATATGTTTTTCTAAACCGCTCTCTTTTGTATTGGTAGTTTTACTCATATTAAAATCTCATATTTAATCTTTCAACTTCAGACTGAATTTCAGTAAGTAATAAAATTCGGTTCTGTCTTGGCAAATCTGGATGTATCCAGAATCTTGATTTATCTTGAAGTTGAGAAGCCAAATCTTGATTAATTAACCGTGTTTTCATTGCAGCATCATTCCATAAATCAGAAAGCTCCTGATTAGGAATGTACTCACCATCTTGATTTCTCAAATAATCGTAAGTATGTGTCCAAGCATTTTGAATTGAAGCAATTGCTTCATTAACTCTTACTGTTTGCCTATCGCTATAAGTTAAAAGTTTATCGATTACCCAACCTAATAATTTAATATCTGCAATTACATTCATAATTAATTCTCTTTTTCATAAATTTCAGCATCTTCTGCCACCATTGCCAAAGGCATTTCTATTTGCGGAATTTCAAAATCCCTAACATCTATTTTACCCGTTACCGCTTCTGCTATTAATGCCGTTTTGTATTCTTCTACTAAAGAGATTTCTTTTTTTATGGTAGCAATGGTTTTGTCTATTTTAATGGTTTCTGTTTCTATGTAGGTTAATATTTTGGTTTGTTCTTCTATTGAGTTTGGGTAAAAGAAAGTTAAATCTTTTACTTTTTGGATTTTTAAATTAATACGAGTAAAACCTCTTGCTTCAATAATTAATTGCGTTCTATAGACATTTGCCATTAATAGAAAATTTAAAAAACTTGAATTTATATGTTTGCTAACAATTCTAAAACCTTTACAGAAACTATTTAAATAGGCTTCATTAATGTCATATTTCATTAATGCAGACTTACCTATGTCATCATAAGTCTCTGAACTCATTAGAAATAATAAATCATTTTTTAAAACTTCATTTTGTTTTTCATTTTCATAAAAAATAACAGTATCTAACTGATTATTATTTATAATTGAATTATTGGCAATATTTGTAAATGGAATATAATACTTGTTGTTTGGATGGTTGTCAATTTTGAAATCTTTCCCGCTTTTTCCAGAAAGTCCTCCATATAAAAAACCAATAGATTTTAATTTAGTTTGAGCCCAACTCTCAGGAATATCTCCTAGCCACTCAATACCGCTTGGCTTCATTTTGGCATTTGGGTTTAA
>Ga0208648_1003171_pt1 | contig 10571 bp, 8 predicted proteins | sample AntAceMetag02UKL_FD_184772 | JGI IMG/M metagenome (GOLD analysis project Ga0208648, IMG submission 184772) | Saline lake microbial communities from Ace Lake, Antarctica - Antarctic Ace Lake Metagenome 02UKL (SPAdes) (version 2) | ecosystem: Environmental > Aquatic > Non-marine Saline and Alkaline...
TCCAGAATCTGATAAGGTCCTTGTGCCTCTTTATCTGATATTTTCTTTTTTTTGTTTACAGCATAGACGATTTTTGTTTTAACATCTCCCACGGGCTGGAAATCAGAAACCTTTACCAAAGCAAACGGGTCCTCATCAATGCTTTTGTAACCCATCATTTTTTGTTCAAGATCTTTTGCCTGTCTGGTATTAACCTTTTGCCCGTTGCAAATATGGTTCAAATATCCTGTTCTCAAGGCTCCTTTTATGGAAGATCCGGGAAGATAGGCCCTGCTATCCCAGGTCCGGAATGCAGTTCTTTCCACAATAAACTTGTTGAGTTCGTTTTGAATTTTTCGAGAATCATTCTCTGGCATTTTTAACGTATCCCTGTAATGGGCCACAAAATCATCAGTCACGCTGATTTTCCGACCATTAACCTTTCTTCCCTGAAAAAATTTGTACAATTTCAGTATGGATGGCAGGTCTCCCTGGCAACAGATACTGGATAACCTTTCCCTTTCCTGATCGCCAAGCGCGGTGATTAATTCAGAAAATTCAAATTGAACAATACAATTATTTTCCTCCTCAACACCAAAACCTGTGGGTTCGTAAACTTCATCGCATCCAATATGTATGGGTGATGCTGTTTTTATAATGCACTTAAAGGTTTTTTTCATTTTCCCCCTCCCAGATTTATCGGCAGCACTGGCGCGTATCCCTGGACAATCGTTTCCGGCATGGCCTTGGAGACATGGCATACAGCCCGGCCCACATAAGGACGATCGTAAGTTTTATTTTCAGGGATCAATACTGCCCCTTCATCTGCCATGATCACGGGATTCTTGAACGGATTTTTGTCTCTGGCCAGCATATCTCCGTGTTTGCCGAACCGCACAAAGGGCGTGAAAGACTTTTCACGGAAAGTATTTTTTTCCGGCACACATGGGGCCAGTGTATATAAGGCATCAGCATGTGAAAAATCCGGCAAAGGCAAAGGCACTGCTTCCTGGACATCAAATCGCCCCATCCCCGTTGCAGCATCCTTACCAAATCCCCATTTCCCGATGTGTGTCAGGCCTTTGACAATCTGTTCAATACCAGTGGCATCCGGGTTAACCAGCACAAAAACGGACAGCAGGGAGTCAGGGTGGTAATATAAAACATCTGTCTCAAATGGAGTAAACATTCCTTTTCCCGTGGTGCCGTTCAGCCTGTTTATGGAATTATGAGGCCTTGCAAGGGAGTAAACCGATTTTTTGATATCCGTACTGGTTTCCTTTATCATTATTTTCTGCATAAGTTCATCATCAGAAAACAATTTATCACTGCTCAAATTCAAAAAAAGACCTGTCTTTACATTTAACCAATTTTTCTTTTTCAATTTTTTCTTTTCCTGGATTCTCTGCATTTTATCCATGGATTCACTTTCCATGAAATAGCTTAAAGAAATGTCCGGCCGTTTGAAAAAATATGGTGCTTTTTCATCCCGGTTCCTGGGATAAGCTGATGAAAATATAGCAAAAGGAATTTTAGCATATTCTGCAATATGTTTTTCCAGGCCTTTTTTCAGAAGGGAGGGCTCATGGGATGCCTGCCAGCAGAAATGACCGAAAAGCGTATCCCCTTTCAGTGGTGTTCCAAAGCCGGAACAAGGCTTAAGGATAATATCATATAGTTCCAATCTGCCACCTCCTATGCAAGGGGATTTACATATGCAAATGTCTGTTCAAGATCAGGGTCATCAAACTGGAATTGTATCCTGCCATACCCCCGACTGCCACTGCCGCCTAGCGCATCCATTTCCAGGAGTTTAAGCCCTTTGAGCAACAGGTCTTCCAGTCCCTGATCCTTTTCAAAAACTTTCAGGGTTATGGAAAAGGAAAAAACTGTTTCTGCTGGCACCCTTTCTGTGAATCTTGGATTTGCTGCTGTTCCTTTTATCCTATCTATTGAATTTTCAGACTTCACCTCTGTATATGGAAGGTGCCTTATCTGTGCCTGTTTTTTCCAATTGTCTTCTAGGGGAGCATCAGCAAAAGAAACCCGTGTGGCACCGATCTCATTTTTGTCATCAGTATCTGCTCCACTGGCCCCGAAAAGGGTTACAATCTTCCGACATTTCTATTGATCGCTGCCTTCCAGTTTCCTAAAATCTTTAATCCCCAGAGGCGCGCCATTTGTCATTCCCATAAGCCCGGACTGGAGTTCCAAAAGGGAACGGACCTTGCCTTTCAAAGATGACCCTGGAATATAGGGATCATTGGTATAGGGATGCTTAACAACGGGATTGTCCGTTCCACCAATTCTCATTTCAGTATCACCGGCACCAATATGGAGACCGCTTTTTAAAACAATTTTACCGGTTATTTCTTTAATATCGACAAGTTTCATAATCTATGTTCTCCTTTTAATTGCTGGGACCGTAAAGTTTGTAAAACCCTATGAATGCTTCAAAAAAAGAAGTAAACACATCAAGATCTTCGGGTGATTTCACCTGCTCCACAGACTCTTTGATAAATTTCATGAAATTATCTGAAATAAGCTTGCGGCCTAAAGCATAGGCAGCTTTTGCAGTAACCATATGAACCAACGGAAGGGTTCCAGCCCAGCCATCCCGATTGGCTTTTGCCAGCATGTTCAGTCGGATAATTTCATCAAAGAATTTTCTTAACTGGGTTCCTTTATTTGCTTTAGAGGACTGGTTGTTGTCCTGTGCAATTTGCCTGGCAAATAATTCTGCTGTTTTTGAAAAAAGCTCGGGGTCAATAATTTTAGCGTCCCTGTCTTTCCAGAATTCTATCTTTTCCATTTTTTTAATATCTCCTATCTTCGATTATACTGAATTGTCCAAAGCGGAATACGCAAAGCGCCCCCGTAGGTATATAGCCAATGAGCAATCCTGCTGCCGATATACTTGACTCTCTCCTGTCGTGTGTTTCGTTCCGATTTCAAGGCTACATTCCTTTCAACCGCATATACTAAATGAGATCGCCATTTTGTGCAGGACATCTTTTCAATGGGAATCCCATTTTTACACGTTTCCAATAATGTTTTTTCATTTTGTGCCATACCTATGAAATAATTGATTTTATAAAGGAACACGTTGCTGATCCAGCCATCATCCAGCCATTGTTCCATTTCATCCCTGATCTTTTCAAGGTCATAAAATTCTTTCCAGGTCACCGTCTGATCGAAAACAGTGATCCTGTTTCTGCCCTGATGCTTTGCTGTTTTCAGTGCTGATTCTGAAGCATTAGCAAGGGTATCAATCGGAGTGTGGGGTTTGTGAAGCGTGATACCGGCGGAAAAATGCATTTCCTGATTTCTGCATACATACAACTTGAATTGCTCCTCCAGAACCTTTGTCAATTCTATAATTCTGTTCCATGGCCCAATAAGAAAAAGGTCATCACCCCCTGCAAAAACAGTATATATATCATTGAATCGAAGTTCTTTTTGAAGAAGGTATGGCAGGTATATAACAAAAAAATTGTTCATCTGCCGGCTCAAAGTAGCCAATCGTGAAATGGTATACATTTTTTCCCTGAGCCCGCATGCCATAAAAAGTCCCAGATGATCCACATCTGCTTTGAGAACACCAAGGGCCTCCAGCCCATTTTGTTTCCCCTTAACATCCTTTTTAGATGCTGCTGAGGCAATATCATTTAAGGTTTTAGGACTTCCTGTTTTGTTTTCCCCCCATGCTTCAACCGATGAATAAACCGGGACATATCCATTGATAAATTTTGATGTGACAAGCCCTTGGATGCCTTCTTGTCTTCTTTCTCCAAGGCACCAGTATTTAAGCAGTTTGCCAGCATCAGATATATTATCCGGTTCTCCTTTTGGGAAAAAAAGCTGATACTCTCCAAAAATAGGGTCGGACAATTTTTTCACTGGTGCAATTGTGTCGACTCTTGTAATTGCAATATTGTTTTCTTTTACCAGTTTTTTACCCAGGAAAATGTGATCTTTACACAGGGAACAGGTATGCAGTTCCCCAACAATATTATCTCTATCTGCCGGCCGTTTTCCGCACAGCGGACAAATTGCGGGAGTAAGGTCATTACAGAAATCATCAAGATATGATCCAACTACCCCTCCATATATTTCAAGATCAATTTTTGAAAACTTTTTTTTATCTGCGGCATTGACAAGCCGTTCCCATAATCCTTCAAATCTGGAACTTTCAAAATCCAGATACGTGGCTTTTATCATAGACAGGCTTATATTTATTTCCCCGTAAGCTTTTTTAATCAGCCAGTCATTCACTTTTTTCTCCACCTGGCTGATGGAATCTATGGATTTACTTGTATTGGATGCCAGTATAGTGAACCTCCCGCCGGCATTTAAAAGGATTGATGTGTGGGGCAGCTCAAGTTCCCTGCATAAGAGATCAGCGGCAAGCTCTGACAGGAGAGATACTGAAAAGGACCGTCCCCTTAACAATTTTGAACGATATCTCCGGCTATCCCCATACGCTGAAAAAATAAAATTTTGAATCCCGTTAAAACAACCACTGATTAATAAAAATTTTTCATCTTTCCGATTTTTAATCTTTTGTTCTTCCAAAGTACCGGTAATATCATGATATTGATAAATAGCCGTTGCCAGTGCTGCCGTGGACCGAAGGTGGTCATAGAGGGAGACATCCGGTATCACTCTGCCTACCCTGGCAGCGGGTATTGCCGTTGTAAACCGCTGCATCAGGCTGTCAAAATGTTCAAACCAGAGGGCTGTATTCAGGTCTTTGTGGGCAATGTGTTTCAGCCCTGCAAGAAAATCCTTGAACAATTTTTTATATGCTTCTTCTGCCTGTTTTTTGCTTTCGGGAAGGGTATTATTTTTTTCTTTCGGAAACATGCTTTCTGCGTTCTGAGCCTGGAGAGGATATTGAAAAAAACTGTCTTCTGAAATCAGATGGCCACGATCATCTGAGACTGATAAATGTTCAAAAACAGGCAGCAACCTTGTTTTTTTATAGTCAATGAATTGAACAGATCCTTTGCCTTCTTTATCAAATTCTTCCCTGTCCATACCGCTGCTGATATGGTCGGCCATGGTTATAATCATTTCCATGGGTGAAGACGGTGAATGATGGGCCGCGGCAAGCCTGATAAAAGAATCTCCTTTTCCCCAGGTACCAGTATTGCACTGTGCCGGCAGATATTTTTCCATTTGTTCGATAAATCCTGCCGTGTACAAGGCGTGCCCATGGGAATATCTACCATTATATGAAGGAAGAAAAGATCCTGCATTGTCATTATAATATCCTTCTGGAAGGTCAAGCACATTAGGATCGACAAATTTCCCGATATCATGAAAAAATGCAGCCATTGCGACTTTTAAGATTGTATTGTCCATAAAATTCTCCATTTACAATTATTTTGTCTGTCAATATTAAATTTTTTATTTATTTGAGTTGAATCTTCCCAAGCCCAAAGGCTGTGTTTTTTCCAACATGAACCTTTTCCGCCATCCTGAAAAAGGGAATCATTGGGGCGATATCTCCCTGGTATTCAATTTCCCCTGTCAACCCTCCCATGAACATTTTTGTATCCTGCCGAGCAGAATACCGCTGCCAGTCAAACCAGGAAAGCTGGTTTTCCTTTACTTGGATATCCTGAGCCTGTTTTGCAAGATAGCTGTAATCCAATTCAGGCTCCCCATCCCCATAAGTATTTAAAAGAGAAGTCGTCCGCCGGATCAAAGAACGGGCCAGTAGTGAAAATGGAAGATTTGCCCGTTCCTTCTGCCTTTCCATAATCCGCAAAGGTGTCATAAGTTTTATTCTTACCCTGTCTTTGGGCTCAAAATCTACGGGCATAAGGTCCAGGACAGGAAGTCTGGATGGCGTGGTGATACTGCCTTCCTGTTTATTGTATATCGTCTCTTCTCCGTGAACTACCGACTCCAGTGAAAATCGAGCTCTTCTGCCTTTGATCCGTTTACCAAGACCAATTTCCCCCATCTGGTCAAAGGCATAAATAAAATAGGGCAGGTTCTGATTAATTTTGCCGAACAGAATCAGCGTACACTCAAACGTATCATTTTTTGTAAAATTTGTTTTTCCGGTTAGCGGCGGCTCAAGTACCATTGGATGTGGAGGAGAAGAAACCCTGGACAAATCAGGCATTTCAACAGCATGGGCTGTTTCAAAAACAAGGGCATAAGTACAGCTCTTCCTTAAAATACAGGTAGCACAGGTCTGGTGTTTTAATGCACAGACTGTTTTTTTAAGGGCATGCCCCAATACGCCCCGGAAGGTCGAGCCTTTGTAGAAGGGGAGGATGGCATCATCTTTAAGCTTGAGTTTAAATGTGTATTTCCCGAAAATCATTTCGTTTTCAATCTCCCGAGGTGATAGGTTTGCCGATTTTAAAATATTATGTTTAATGTGCTTTTAAAATGACTTATCATCTCTTAGTAAAACTAAACCTGCTCGTCAATAGGTATAAATACCTATTATCTTTGTTTTAATTCTTAACAGTATATTGATAAACGGACTTATTTTTAAATTTTTCAAAAAAAATTAAGGTTGACATTAAAATAAAAAAAAGGCTTATAGTTTTATAATCCTGGGCTGGACAGATTACAAGAGATTTACGATAACGACCCTTTTATAAATGTTTTGATTGGTTGATTATAAAGTATGATGCACACTGCAGCGCAAATGTTCGGGTACAATGATGTATGGAAAGAAAAACTGGCTGTTTCCATCGCAGAAAAAAATTCTGACCTGATACTGGGATCAGTTAGATTCCTGCCCCTTGAATATTGGAGAAAAAACTTTTTTTTCAAAGGTGCTCCCGACAAAAATTTAGAAAAGTGGACGGGCGGCCGATTTATAGCCAGAAAAACACCTGATGGCACCCACCCGGTCTTTGCTTTAAAACCCATTGGCGCATCTGCAGGGTTTAAGGTATGCCCCTGCTCATCTTCATATCAAGGAAAACATTCAAGATGGATCGAAAAAGGAACAAGGCTTTTGCATACAGATATTCCCATGGATAAAAAATCTTTTCTGGTTGAAAGGTTACATTTTAATATACCGCAGTTGGAAGCAGGTAGCTTGAGGTTTATGGGCGAAGTACCGGAAAATGACATACGATCCGGCCGGGAAAAGGAATTAACCGAATGAGTGAACGCATAACCCCAAAAGAATTTGAACAATGGCTTTTGCAACCTGAAAATGAAAAACTGCTTAAAATCATTGCAGATCGCCTTTATCAAAAAATGATCTTTCAAAATATTTCTTTGCCCGGCTTGAACCTGCAATTATCAGATGCACGGGAAATTTATCAGGAACTTCTGGCGTTTATCCTTCAAAAGCCTGGAATTCAGGAAACCCTTTTACAGGGTGCCAGGGGTATTGCCAGTTACATAAGCACTGGATTTTTAAACCATGTCATTGAAAGAGTCCGCAGCAAGGAGGAAAGCAAGGATATTTATGATAATGCATGGCGATATTTTTACAGGCGTGTATCTGTCGTCTTGAGCGAGTCCAGCGAGGTGAAAACATATAAATCCCGGAACAGGGGGTTATGTTTTGGCATGTCAGATACAAAACCCAATACGATTATCCTGGCTGAAGATCTGATGGCGATTGCTTTTCCTGACGATATTCCAATGAATTATAAAGCCATGACAAAAAAGAAAACCATATTAAAACTGGCAGTTTATTTCTGGAAAGAAAGTGCAGCAGCAACTTTTGAGCCTCATATCAGAATAAGTATCAGGGATTTTGTTTCATGGGTAAATAGGTATGTCAGATTAAGCGCTTCAATAGAGTCTTTTCCTTTAACTGGTAACAGTGAAGAGGAAAAATATAAATTTAACCCCCTGATAAATAAAGCTGATGATCCTGAGCCGGACAGTGAAAAACTTTCGTACATCCGTAAATGGGCTGTTAATTTTTTAAATATTCTCCAGGGTGAAGAAAAAAAAATATTTTATTATTATGAATGTCAGGGGCTTAAAAATAATGAAATCTCAGCATTAATGGGTAAAAAAGCCAACCTTTCATATCAAAGGGATAAACTCAGAGCCAGGCTTAAAACATTTTTGAGACCCCTTGAATGGCTTTCCCCGGAACCTGTATGGAAAAATGAAAGACCTGATCTTGATGCTTTCCGCTTTTTCAGAAATAGATTGTGTGAAAAACTTGAACAAACCATAATGGTCAATGGGGGCTAAACTGACCTTGATTTTAAAAAAAAGAATAATATATCCGTAAACACACTTACCTGGTGATTTTTTTATAAGCGTTTGTAGAAGGGAAAAAAATGTATACTCGAAAACAGGCACTGGCCTTTGCCATCCAAATCCGAACCTGCCCTCCACCAGATGTCAGGAACCAGAAAGACTATCAAACAGAGAACAAAAGGCATAGGGACATATGCCCCTTTTGTTCCACTGACATTAAAAATGAAATTGATGCATGGAACGTATTATCTGTAAACTTTAAAAAAAGAATCAACCCGCCAAACTTTCACCACGATAAAAAAGATATCAAAAAAGGCCAGCTAAGGGTTCTGAATAAAAATCTTTGTCGCTGGCGGGACGGCTATTATTATAATGAACCGCTTGTAATTGTCCTGAAAGATCAAAGCGAAATTGATGATGAAATTCTGGTTGCTCAGACCTGGCATGATATATATCTTGCTTCTCCCGGGGATCTTGTTGTTCCGGAAACGCTCAGAACAGGATCTTATGAATTCTTTATAGAACCCTGGAACATATATATACTTAAAAAACAATATCTTGGTCAATACCTGGGAAAAGTAGCTGATGATGTGGTGGAACAGACACTGAAAATGCATGAAAATCCAAATATACTTCCTGACTGGGCTCCCCGCCTTTTGCCCCTTATGGAAGATGATCCAAGACTATATTTTCAAGAGCTTGAAATAAAAACCGGGTATTCTTTTTCGATTCAGGCAGTCAATGAACTTATGGAAAAACAGACTTCAAACATTTTTTCCTTTGCCAGCGATTCAGTTGATATGCTTATTGCAAAAATAAAAAAGGTTAAGAGTGATATTGAATGGTTGTGGCAGCCAGAAACTATAGAGGAATGCTTTGCATTGCTTCGATTTGCACCGGAAGCCATTAGCCTTTCAGCTTCAGCAGATGATCACAAAGAGATCGTCGCTGCATGCTTATGTCTTCGGGATGGGGAAATAAAAGCAGTAAAACCTGTTGAATGTCCAGTGTTTCATGAAAAATCCTCCTCTGAAGGATACACAGTCACAGGGGAAATTCCAGGTTTTGCGGAGGGTATGAAGGAACTATCTTTCATGTGTTTTATTTCAGATAAAAAAAACAGATCGTTGACTCCTGGAAAATGGTCCTGGGATGGTATCAGTAAAAATTTTTTAGCACGATTTGACAGGATAAAAGGAAAAGACGACTGCGTGTCAATTATTATTATTGATGATATCAGTGAGAAAGACCGTTTATGAGTTCCGGTAATATTTCAAGCCTTGAATTCCTTGCACAAAACGATCAAACAATGTTTAAAGATGTACTCCTAACCTCCAGCTATTCGCCTTTTAAGGAAATTTCACATCAAGACTTTAAAGACAAATATCAGGCAATAATAAGCACTGAAGCGATAACAAAAGGCCTGAAGGAACTTTTTAACCTCTGCCTGTTAACCAATTTTTTATTAAAAGAAGAAGGCGGACAGCCTTCCTGGGCAGAATCTTTTTTAACTGACAATGTAGATGTGAAAAAATATCTTGGACTTAACCTTGGGTCAGCCAAAATGGGTTCCTGGTGTTCCGTGCCTGTCATTTTCACAGGAAATAACACCGCAGATATCCGATTATTTATAATAGGGTTGCTGGACGAAAGACTGGAATACGACACGGTACCTGAGTGGGCTCAGTCGATATTAAGTGATACTTTGCTAAAGGCTGTTGAAACTGCAAAGCAGGTGGCAGAAGGATTTGCACATCCACGCGGGAATAAATCTTTGTTATGTTTCCCGTTCGCTATTCCAGGGGAAACTGTTCAATTTAAAGGTGTCTCCTTGGGACTTCCCCTTGCCCTGGGTTTTACCCGGATTTTAACCGCAAGGCCGGTAACCACAAAGCTTGTGGCTACCGGCGGAATTGAGCCTGATGGAACTATTACAAAAGTGGGCCATCTTGGAAAAAAAATTACCGAGGCTCAATTGAGATTTGACGGGTTGCTTTATCCATTTACAAACAATGTTGTCAGAAAAGAAAAAAAGTCGATACTGATTCCGGTTTCAAATTTCAAACAGGCCTGGATGTTTTTCTCATTGTATTCTGAAAAAGACAAAGATAAATTGTCGCTTTTATCTAATATAATCAAAGACCCGAAACTATTTGCTGAAAATATCGGCAACCTTCCTGCTGAATGGATAGCCTGGATACAAAATGAACGCTCAATTGACGGAACACTATATAAAGTGATTAACAATCCCTCACTTTTTTTTATTTTTACATCTAATTTTGAAAAGACTGTTGACAGGTATCTGCTTGAAAAAGGCAAGGCGATCGGTAAATTGATAAAACAGAATGTGCTTGACCAATTATCCAAATCCTCACCTGTTGCTG
>Ga0208648_1003175_pt1 | contig 10560 bp, 8 predicted proteins | sample AntAceMetag02UKL_FD_184772 | JGI IMG/M metagenome (GOLD analysis project Ga0208648, IMG submission 184772) | Saline lake microbial communities from Ace Lake, Antarctica - Antarctic Ace Lake Metagenome 02UKL (SPAdes) (version 2) | ecosystem: Environmental > Aquatic > Non-marine Saline and Alkaline...
CAGGCACGATTGAGTGTATCGGTCGGGTTGTTTTATTGCAAGCGGATGAAATGCTGCCCGGTGATCAGGGGTTTATACAGATCGTGCTTAGTGAACCGGTAGTGGTGCTGCCGGGTGACCGTTTCGTGTTGCGTAGTTACTCGCCGGTCACCACGATTGGCGGCGGAGAAATTCTTGATATTCAGCCGCCCAAGCACCGGCGCATGTCTCCGTTAATCGCGGCCCGGTTGACAACACTCAGAGATGGATCAATCGCTGACAGTATAGAATTGTATTGCCGGGAAGCCGGTGTGCGCGGCATGGAGTTTGATGCGCTGCTGCGTCGCTGTGGACGTGGTCGTCAGGATATGCTCAAGGTTCTTGACGGTATGACTGCCCGGGGGCAGTTGATGCTTGTGAGTAAAAAACCGCAGTACTTTGTTTCCCCTGTCATTATTGATGAGCTCGGTGATGCTGTTGTTGAACGGTTACGTGTTTTTCATGAGCAAAGCCCGCTTGTTCCTGGTATGCGTAAACAGGAGTTGTTGGACAGGCTTGTATCCGGAACTGATTCGAGGCTGTTTCAATGGGTGCTTGGCAGGCTGGCAGAAAAAAAAGCGATACGTGTGCAGCAGGAATATCTGTCCCTGCCCGATCACCGGCCGGCGCTTCAGCATGGGCAGCAAAAAATAAAAGAAATGGTTGTTAGTCTGTATGTCGCCGGCGGTTTTAAGCCTCCGACCCGGCGTGAGGTGCTTGAGCACTCAGGTGCTGGGAAAAAAGAACTTGTTGAAATTTTACAACTGCTGGTGCGTGAAGGCACACTGGTAAAGCTTAATGATGATCTTTATTATGCAGAAGGCTGCATGCGCGAATTGAGCGAACAGGCCCTGAGTTTAATGCAGCAGCACGGGGAGCTGACCATTCAGGCTTTTAAGCAGCAGACAGGCCTGACCCGTAAATTTCTCATTCCTGTTTTTGAATATTTTGATCGCACCCGTCTTACAATCCGGATGGGTGATAAGCGTGTTGCCCGCAAGACGGCGGACTAGTATAGGCTGCCCTCGCGAAGCACATTTAGGGGTGCGGCTAATGTACTGCTTTAAACGGACAGGGTCTTTGGAGGGACGCGTTTCTGCGCGTCCGCTCGACAGTCATATGCGGCGACGACAAAGCGTGGCCCTCCAATATCTCTCCCTGTGGTCGAACCCCATAGCATGCGCTGTGGCACAATCTCTTCCCCATACTCGGCGGTGAACCAACTTACTGCGGTTTCAGCGGATAATGATTTTTTGACGGCGCTTGATTTTGGTTTTTTTCAGTCCGGGCCGTAATTGTGATCGTGGGATGGGGTCAATGTAGAGTTCGCTTTTGGTCCAGTCGCGCAGAGATTGTTGGGAGGATTTCAGGAAACAGCATCCCTGCATATTGCGAATGTCAAGCAGTGCATGTCGTAGTATAACCACCTGCTCGCGGCCCTGCAGGGCCAGCGTGATTTCATACTGTGAAAAAGATTGAATAATGCCCTGCAAGATTTCGCCTTCAAGCAGCGTGATGATCAGGGATTCCTGTTCGCGCATCAGTGGGAACAGGTTTTTATTTTTTATAAAGTGACGCTGTCCTGCGGGAATGATTGGATTAAGCTCTTGGGATCGCACGGATTCGTCAAAGGTGAGTTGTGTCTGGATTTCGCCGGTGTATTCCGCCGGATGCAGCATTTTTATCCGGGATTTTTGCAGTTCTTGCTGCGAGCCGTCCGGGGTTATAACGACAATATCGTAGGTTTTGTTGGCGGTTATTGTTGCCTGTAGAATTGTGCGTCCGTGAAGGTGCAGGGTATAGAGCGTTGTCAGACCCGAAGCTTTCTCAAATGTTGAGTGCTCATAGTTTTTTGCAAGGTAGTCACTCAATCCGGCTAGAAAAGCCATTGTGTATCCCTTCACCGGAGCTTGGACAGGTCACGGCGCAGCTGTTTTTTTGCTTCCGATTCTATTTTCCGTGCCCTTTAGCAGCCGTCCCATGTTTTCACGGTGTTTAAGAAAGATAAAAACCGCCATTAAAAAACCCAATGCCATGACAGCCAGCGGAACCGGCCGTACAAGCGAATTAACTGTCAGCAGCAGAAGCGGCAGAACCAAAGCGCTTGCAAGGGAGCCCAGAGATACAAATCGCGAAACTGCGACAACCCCCACAAACACAATTAGCAGAATCGGTATAATAATCGGTTCAAGGGCGAGCATGACGCCGCATGCTGTAGCTACGCCTTTGCCGCCTTTGAAGCGCAAATATATTGGGTAAAGGTGGCCGAGAAAGGCCGCCAGGCCGCAGGCAGCAATTGTAAAGTGTACCTGTTCGGCATTATTTCTTCCGGTAAGTAAAAAACCTGCGGCGAGTACCGGGACAAGGCCTTTGAGCATGTCACCCAGGAAGGTACACGCCCCGAATTTTTTCCCGAGTAACCGGGCGACATTTGTGGCGCCAATGTTGCCGCTGCCGGCAGTGCGGATATCCTGCTTGCCCATCAGCGCGGCAAGCACAACTCCGGTTGGTATTGATCCCAAAAGATAGGATCCGATTACAACTAATGGTAGTGTAGCATCCATGTACGCCTGAACCCTTGCTTGACGTCCCGTTAGTAGCGGTAGTGCTCGGCTTTGTAGGGACCTTCAACCGGAATGCCGATATAGTCGGCCTGTTGTTGCGTGAGACTGCTTAGTCCGACGCCGAGGCGATCCAGATGCAGTCGCGCAACTTCCTCGTCAAGTTTCTTGGAAAGGGTAGTGACCTGTATTTCATGGTCCCGGGTGGCCAGCTCTATCTGGGCCAGACACTGATTGGTGAAACTTGAGCTCATGACAAAGCTTGGATGTCCGGTTGCACAGCCCAGGTTCACCAGGCGGCCTTCGGCCAGCACGATGATGGAGCGGCCCGAGGGCAGGGTCCATTTATCAACCTGTGGTTTTATGCTCATTTTACTGCATGCCGGGTTCTTCTCAAGAAAGGCCATGTCAATTTCATTATCAAAATGACCGATGTTGCAGACAATCGCTTCATTTCTCATGGCTTCGATGTGCGCGCCGGTAATGACATGATAGTTGCCGGTGCAGGTAACGAATAAATCGGCCTGTCCAACGACATTTTCCATGCGCTGCACTTCATAGCCGGACATAGCGGCCTGCAGGGCGCAAATGGGATCTATTTCAGTGACGATAACGCGCGCGCCATAGCTTCTGAGCGATTCGGCACAGCCTTTGCCGACATCACCATAGCCCAGCACAATACATACTTTGCCGGCCAGCATAATGTCGGTAGCGCGTTTGATACCGTCAGCCAGTGACTCGCGGCAGCCGTACAGGTTATCAAATTTTGACTTTGTTACGGAATCATTAACATTGATTGCCGGGAATAGCAGTTCCCCTGATGCCATCATCTGATAGAGGCGGTGCACACCGGTAGTGGTTTCTTCCGACACACCTTTAATCTGTTCGGCAATTCGGGTCCATTTTTTTGGATCGCGCTGAAAGCCTGCAGCCAGGCGGTCCATAATGACCTGCATTTCATGATTGTCGGATTTTTCTTCAAGCAGATTCGGGGACTTTTCGATCTTGACGCCCTGATGTACCATCAGGGTGGCGTCTCCGCCGTCATCAACAATGAGATTGGGTCCGCTGCCGTCAGGCCAGGTCAGGGCCTGTTCAGTGCACCACCAGTATTCCTCTAAGGTTTCGCCCTTCCAGGCAAAAACTTTGGCAGTGCCTTTTTGGGCGATGGCTGCCGCAGCATGATCCTGGGTTGAAAAAATATTGCAGGTTGCCCAGCGGATATCGGCCCCCAACGCATGCAGGGTGTCAATCAGCATGGCCGTTTGAATGGTCATGTGCAGACTGCCCATAACCTTGAGGCCTTTTAGAGGTTGCTCCGGGCCGTATTTGGCACGCACAGACATTAGGCCCGGCATTTCATTTTCAGACAGCTGCATTTCCTTACTACCCCACTCAGCCAGTGACATGTCGGCCACTTTGCAGGGCAGTTTAGGTTCAAGTTCCATAACGATTTTTTTTGACATGATGTTTCTCCTGGAAGTTTTATTTAATCAATAATAATACACTTTTTGAGGCAAAATTGTCAAATTGTTTTCAGAATTGCTTGCTTTTAGAAATACGCAATGTTATTTTTATCTGATTTTGTTGGGTACTCGGCGCTTCATGTGCTTGCCGGATACCGGCTTTGAAATAGTACCAATCATGGTGGATATCGGACGATGCAGGACATTGTAAAATATCGCAAAGTGCTTGAGCGGCTTATTGCCGAGGGCCAGGAGCTGAAGATCCTGACGCTTATCTCACGCCTGCATCCTGACGATATTGCTGCTCTTATTGACGGGCTTGAAGAGGAACAAAAGACCCGTTTGTTTCGCCTTCTTGATGTTGAAACCGCTGCGGATGTTATCATGGAGCTTGATAACATCTCCCGTGAATTTATTGTCGAAGACATCCCCGAGGAAAAGCTGACCGAGATCGTTGACGACATGCCTTCTGATGATGCCGCTGATTTTATCGCTGAGCTACCCCAGGATCAGGCTCAGCGTGTCCTGAGCCAGATTGATCAGGAAAAATCTGAGGATGTGCAGCGCCTGCTGGAATATCCGGAGGATTCTGCCGGTGGTATCATGCAGACCGAGCTGATTGCTCTTGAGGGCAGTGCAACGGTTACCCGGGCTATTGATTACATCCGTTCCCGGCATGCGGAAGTTGAAAATCTGCATAATGTGTATGTGCTTGATGAACAATCGCGGCTGATAGGCGCGGTACCGCTTGGTGACCTGCTTTTTGCGGATGGTAATACACCGCTTAATGACATTATGGACAAACAGGTTGTTTCCGTTACAGCCGATATGGACCAGGAAGAAGTTGCCAGCCTTTTTCGGAGGTATGAACCGGTTTCGCTGCCGGTAGTGGATGCAGGTAGGAGAATGCTTGGCCGGATACTTGTTGATGACATTATTGAGGTTATCGAGGAAGAAGTGTCCGAGGATATGTTTCTCATGGCCGGTATTTCCGAAGAGGAGGATGTGGTATACAGCGGCCAGACGCTCAAGGTGTGTATGACCCGGCTGCCCTGGCTGATTTTTAATTTTTTCGGAACCCTTCTGAGCGGTTATTTGTTGTGGATGTATCAGTCGCAGTTGACCGATATGCTTGCGCTGCTCGCCTTTGTGCCGGTTATTTGTGCCATGAGCGGCAATATCGGCGTGCAGTCAACCTCGATTGTCATCCGGGGAATCGCGACCGGACGGGTCGACTTTTCGAACCTGCGCAAATTGATCTTTAATGAGTCGGCGGTCGGTTTGATTGTCGGCCTGATCTGCGGAATCCTGGGCGGCGTGATCGGCTTTTTATGGCAGGGGAGCTGGTTAATCGGCGTTGTGGTGTTTGTGGCCATGTTTATAGCAATTGCTCTTGGGGCGTTGCTGGGCGTGCTGGTGCCGTTGTTTTTCAAGAAAATAAAGATAGACCCCGCAGTTGCTTCAGGCTCTCTTATAGCCACCACCAATGATTTGGTGGCCATAAATATCTATTTTCTCTTTGCTGCATTCATGATGAAATATTTTGCTGCGGCATGATTGCCTCGCATGATGGTTGCCGTGCAGTGGTCTGGAATCTCCACGTTTTAAAACCAACGAAGCGTACACTATCAGGTCGGATAGCATGGGACAGGGTTTGACTGTAATTGTCATTGCTTCAGAGCTTGAGCTGCGAAGGTTGCGCCGTCTGATTGATGTGGGCCGCGTTGAAGTTTACGGCGGCAGGAAATATTTTTTCGGAAATATGTGCGGCAGGGATGTCTGTCTGGTTAAAACCGGGGCGGGTCGTAAAAATGCCGCTGCTGCCGCACGCAAAATCTGTTCAGTTCTCGATCCCGATTTGGTTGTTATTGCCGGTGCGGCCGGTGCGCTTGATCCCGCTCTGGGGCTCGGCGTAGCCGTTGTAGTTGAGAGTGTTGTTCGGGAGAACAATTCTGAAAAAATACTCTGTCCCGATAAAGAGGCTCGCCGCGCCCAAGCACTTTTGTGCGCTGCCGGAATGCAGGTACATGCCGGCAGCTGCTGCCAGGTGCGCACCTTTATGCATCGTGCAGTCGATAAACGGGCCCTGTACGAGAAGATTGGTGCGCATATTGTGGATATGGAGAGTGCGGCATTCGGGCATGAATTTCAGGCTGCTGGCGTTCCTTATATCAACATACGTATTGTTTCCGACACGGCCGGGCGTGATACGGCTGATATGGCCACATTTGTTCGCCTGCTTTCTAGGCAGGGCCGTATAGCCGCAGTGCTGTATTTGTTGCGGTATCCCCGTGAGCTTGTGCGAACTTACTTGTTCTACCGGGGCATGGCTATTGCCGATAAGCGTATTGCTGAAGCCCTGCGCATCCTGATGGGTGCGATTAGCGAACCCTCCGGTTTAGACAGCACTGCAGTCGGTTAAAAAATACGCTATGCGAATATACAAAGGGGGGGACTGGCTGGAAAATCGGTTCCAGGTGGGTTTATTCGATCAGGCGACCGAGTCGTGAAAGGCGAAAATTTTTGAACGCCTTTTCCCATGACCAGTAAATGATAAAGGCCTTACCTTTTACCTTGCTAATATTTACAAATCCCCAGAATCGGCTGTCGGAGCTGTGGTCGCGGTTGTCTCCCATGACAAACAGCGAATCCGGGGGAACGGTGACCGGGCCGAAGTTGTCACGGTTGCTGTTGAACTGTCCCCGTGTCAGAATTCTCGGTTCAACATAGACCCCGGCGTTGTCATGATAGGGGTTGCCGTTTATGAAGATTTGCTTGTTGATAATGTTGATCGTGTCGCCGGGCAGTCCTATGACCCGTTTAATGTAGTCTTTGCTTTCGTCTTGCGGATACTTAAATACGATCACATCACCCTGGGCGGGTTTTTTAACGTCAAGTAGCTTCATGTCGGTAAAGGGTATTCCGACGCCGTACAGAAATTTGTTTACCAGGATATGATCGCCGATGAGCAGTGTCGGCTGCATGGAGCCTGAGGGTATTTTGAACGCCTGTACGATAAATGTTCTTATAAACAGAGCCAGCACGACAGCAATAACAATCGCCTCAATATTTTCACGGCTCAGTATTGAACCGAAGAATCCTTTGGGTCGGGGTGTGGGAGCAGTCGTAGTTTTTTGATTGGCTTTTTTCATGTTTGGTTCCGATTCAGTGTGTCATTAGGTTGCCAGAGTGTATGATGAAGATTAAAACGTATAGCATTAGTTGTAAGATAAAGCAAAAAAAAGATTGACACTACCCTCTACAAGCGTATAATTCGGGGGTTTAAATATCAATGCGGGCATAGCTCAGTTGGTAGAGTACAAGCTTCCCAAGCTTGGTGTCGCGGGTTCGAATCCCGTTGCCCGCTCCAACTGATCGGCCGCTGATATTTTGATTGAGTTCGTGTTCTTGTCTGGAAGGTGGGCTTGGCCCACTTTTTTATTTTAATACGTCCGCAGAGGCGTGGTAAGTTTTAATGGGATGACAGGCATGGACAAGACCGCCCGTCGGGTTCTCGCCTTGGCCGAGCCGCTTGTGGAAGCGCTGGTAACAGGCGAAGGGTGTGAGCTGGTTGATATGACCTATCACCGTGAGCCGCAGGGATGGGTGTTGCGCGTGTATATTGATCGACTCGGTGGGGTGACCGTTGCTGATTGTCAGGGTATCAGTAGGCAGATCGGTGATGTGCTTGAGGGTAAAGACGTTCTGCCGAATGCATATAATCTGGAGGTATCATCTCCGGGGCTTAATCGTCCCCTGAAGAAAAGTGCCGATTTCGAACGCTTTGCGGGTCAGCGGGTACGTATTAAAACGCGTGTTGCCGTGGAGGGCCGTCGGAATTTTTTAGGGCAGCTGACCGGATGTGCTGACGGGCTGGTTCGTTTGGACGTGGATGGAGTGAGCATGCAGGTGCCGCTTGACAGCATCAGTAAAGCTCATATTGAATACGACTTCAGCAGTAAAAAATAATTTTTTAAAAAGGGCTGTATCATGCTTTCAGAATTAGACAGAATTTTGGATGAGACCCGCAAAGATAAGGGTATTGACCGAGAAGTGCTGGTCAACGCACTTGAGACGGCGCTGGTAAAGGCCGCGCTCAACAAATACGGCCACAGTCTGGATATTGAAGCGCAGTACAATGCAGAGCTGGGGGAGATTGAACTCTTTCAATATAAGACCGTAGCTGAAACCGTAACGGATATTACCAGGGAAATATCGATCCCGGATGCGGGTCTCATTGTGCCGGATGCCGAAGTTGGTGAAGAAATCGGTGTCAAAATGGACATCAAGCAGTTCGGGCGTATTGCCGCGCAAACCGCCCGGCAGGTTATTACGCAGAATATTCGTGAGGCTGAGCGTGAAAATATTTACAGTGAATATAAAGACAAAAAAGGTGAACTGGTTACCGGCTATGTGCACCGTTTTGAAAAAGGCAACATTATTATAATGCTGGGGCGCTATGAAGCGCTGATGCCGGTTTCAGAGCAGATACCGGGTGAAATGTTTTCGTTGCGTGACCGTATTAAAGGCTATGTGCTGGATGTTAAGAAAAACACCAAGGGGTCACAGATTATCGTTTCTCGAACACACCCTGGTTTTTTAATGAAGCTTTTTGAGCTTGAAGTGCCTGAAATATCTGAAAGCATCGTCAAGATTCACAATGTTGTCCGCGAGCCCGGGTTCCGTGCTAAAATTGCAGTGGAATCAACGGATTCCAGAGTTGATCCGGTTGGTGCATGTGTGGGCAACCGCGGCAGTCGTGTCCAGAACATTGTGCATGAACTGCACGGGGAAAAAATTGATATCATACCCTGGACCGAGGATCAGACCCGGTATGTCTGTGTGGCTCTGGCACCGGCCGAGGTCACCGAAATGATCGTTGATGAAGATAGCCGCACCATGGAGATTATTGTTGAAGACAGTCAGTTGTCTCTGGCGATTGGTAAAAAAGGTCAAAATGTGCGTCTGGCCGCCAAGTTGACCGGTTGGAAGATTGATATCCGCAGTAAGACGAAATATCTGGAGCGTTCCAAGCAGTTCAAGGCTGCGCTGATGAGGGTTGAAGGCATTGACTCGCTTGAGGCTGAAGCTCTTTATAATGCCGATCTGATTTCAATAGAATTACTTGCTCTGGCAGATAGCAATGATTTGCAGGAAGTACTGGGTGCCAGCAATGAGCAGGTACAGATTATTATAAACAGTGCTCAAAAACTGCTTGAGGCTGGTGTTACCGTTGATTCGGTAGCGGCTGAAGATGCGGCTGCAGCGGCAGAAGCGGTAGCTGCAGCGGTAGAAGAAGCAGCAGCAGAAGAAGCAGCCGCCGCAGAAGAAGAAGCAGCGGTAGCCGAGGATGCACCGGCAGAAGAAGCAGTAGCAGAAGAAGATGCTGTAGCCGAGGATGCACCGGCAGAAGAAGAAGCAGCGGTAGCCGAGGATGTGGCTGAAGAAGCTGTGGCAGAAGAAGAAGCAGCGGTAGCCGAGGATGCACCGGCAGCAGAGGATGCGTCAAAGGATGATGAGGCTGCGGAGCCGGAGGATCAGAAACCGGCTGGCAAGACGAAATAGCGCGCTTCGTACAGGTTTTTGCACAGGGTATGATTTTTAAAGGGAACACTTAGCACAGGCGACTACATGAGAGTTCACGAGTTGGCAAAAGAGTTACAGACGGATACGAAAACACTGACCGGTGTGCTTGCCGGAATGGATGTCGTAATCAAGACTCATTTTGCAGTTTTGACTGACGAGCAGGCTGACAAGGTTCGAGAAATCTATGCCAGCGGCTCAGTTCCGAAGCCGCCGGTTTCAAAAAAGAGTCCTCGGAAAAAAGCCGCGAAAGTAGCTCCGAAAGCCCCCGCTAAAGCAGTAAAAAAAGAGGTTGAGCCCGAAGACGAAATCGCCGCATCTCCCAAGGTGGTGGTGCGCGAGGTTGCCGGGCAGGATCCTAAGACTGTTATAGAACAGCGCGTGAGTGGCAGAGTCATTCGCCGCCGTAAAAAGGCAGAGCCTGAACCTGTTGTGGTTGATGAGGAGGCGTTGAGCGGCGAGGCTGAAAGTACCGCAACAGTGGAGTCGGAACTGGTGCCGATCCAGGACCCAGAGATAGCCGATAGCGGGGACAGCACGCCTGCTGACGAGATCGTAGTTGCCGAGGTGCCAGCAGATGAAGTGCCGGAGGTTGAGTCCGGTGAGCCGGTTCTTGTTGAGGGGAAAGCTGCTCCTGCGGTTAAGAAGCTTCGCATTACTGAAAAAGAATCCACTCCTGCCAGCATCATCGGCCGGATTGATCTTGGCGGGACCAAAAAACCCGTGGGCAAAACTTCGGGTGTGAAGGTTCCGGATGTGAAGATTCCGGATGTACCTGTGTCGCAGCGCCCCGGTGTTGCAAAGCCTGCTGCCGATCAGGAGGACCGTGAGGGCAAGCGTATTGTTGCCAAGGATCACCAGAAACGCGCTAAGTTTAACTGGCAGAAGGAGGCCGCTGGCAAAGATGATGACAGCGAGCGCTCCGCTGGGCG
>Ga0208648_1003177_pt1 | contig 10554 bp, 13 predicted proteins | sample AntAceMetag02UKL_FD_184772 | JGI IMG/M metagenome (GOLD analysis project Ga0208648, IMG submission 184772) | Saline lake microbial communities from Ace Lake, Antarctica - Antarctic Ace Lake Metagenome 02UKL (SPAdes) (version 2) | ecosystem: Environmental > Aquatic > Non-marine Saline and...
TAACAATTTTTTTCCATAATGAAATCCTTATGTTATAGGGGTTTATTTTCCCTAACATAAAAAAATGAGGCTGTCTATAAAATTTTTCCCCAATTGCTACAACGGCCATGATTTACACCCGTGAAAGTGTCGGTATTAGATTTTTCCCTGATAGATTTACCTTTAAAATTATTGATAAAGGTAATGGAAAATTCTCTGCTCAAGGGAAAATTCATTATAACGGGCCACTAAACAGGAAGCGCGGTGTTGCCTCGATAAAACTTGATTTGACGACAGATGAAATTCTTGTTTTGGATAAAGTCCGGCAGAAGGTCGATCACTCATATTCAGATGAACCAGAGCAAGGAATTTATGCTAATTGTTATGCTTTTGAGGAGGTGGTTGCAGAAAAAATAAGAGCATTAGCCCAAAGAATCAGACCAAGGGACTTATATGATGTCGTGCATTTCTTCAGAAATAGAGAAAAGATAAGAAACCCACAATTGGTTTATAACGTATTAGATCAAAAATGTGGGTATAAAGGAATGACTATCCCAACCTTTGAATATATTCAAAACCATGAGAAATTAGATGAATTGGAACCGCAATGGGACAATATGTTAGCGCATCAGCTCCCTTCGTTACCACCAATGGATTCATTCTGGGCGGACTTGGAACCTTTTTTTGAATGGTTAGAAGGCCAGTTGAAAGTTGAAAAACTTGCTCCTGCGAAAAATGTTTCAGGTGATATATTTCAAGTCGGCAAAGCTGAATACTTCACAGGTGATATATCAGTTTTAAAGAAAATTCAATTTTCTGCTGCAAACAGAGTCTGTATTAAATTACAGTATAAGAATAAATTACGGACAGTTGAACCCTTGTCTCTCAGAATAAACACAAAAACAGGGAATAGGTTGTTTTATGGGTATGAACGGGATGCAGGGCATGTAAAAGCTTATTCAATTTTAAAAATTCAATCTGTAGAAATTACGAATATATCTTATACGGAAAAATATCCGGTGGAGATTAGTTCCACTGGTTCTATTTCCATGCCACCTGTAAGAAGAGCCGCTGCAACCAGAATACGTCCTTCAGCTATGCATGGTTATTCAGGCAGTCATCCATATAAGGTACAGTGTCCTATATGCCAGAAGACATTTTCGAGAAAAAGAATGTCAGACACTAAATTGAATAAACATAAAAATCAATATGGCGGAGATTGTTCAGGAAGAAGAGGCTACGTGGTTTAAGCCTTGCAAAAAAGAACATGGGAATATTATCGCATAACGAACGTATTGAGTCCGATAGTTTACGCTGCGCTCCAACTACGGCTCCTGCCAGTTACATTCAGATTCTTATAAAAAAATAATATTTGATATTTTTCTTGCATATGTTATAGCAGGTGTTATATCTAAAAATCAACATTCAAACCAGCGAAGAGAAGGTGAAGTTATGACCACAGTATCTGAAAAATTCTCAGAATTAGTTAGAGAAGTGCGCAAACAGCTTGGAATAAGCCAGGAAGACCTCGCACATGCGTTGGGAGTCAGCTTCGCAACTGTGAATCGATGGGAGAACGCTAAAACTTCACCTTCGAAGTTAGCTCGAACACAATTTAATTTATTTTGTGAAGATATGAGAAAAAAGGGAAAGCTTAATGACTGATCTCCCCACTAATTTTTCAATCAAAAAATGGCCAGAAGGCGAACGACCACGTGAAAAATTGATTCAGCATGGTGCGGAATCACTTACCGATGCAGAGTTGCTGGCAATTTTGCTTCGGGTGGGCAAAGCAGGATCATCTGCAATAGACATGGGACGACAACTCATTGACAAGCTGAACGGAATTTGCGGCATTGATCGTGCGCATGTTGAAGATCTTCTTAAGTTTAAAGGTCTGGGAATTGCTAAAACAGCTCAGCTTAAAGCGGCCATCGAAATCGGAAAACGTGTCCGAAGACAGAATGTAATTCCCGTATCCTTTGATTCTGCTGATACTATCGCTGCTTTCTGTTATCCAAAGTTTGAAGGTAAAAGGCATGAAATCTTCCTTGCTCTGCTTCTTGACGGACAAAACAACCTGTTAGCAGAACGTATTATTTCAGAGGGAATACCCACACAATCGGTTATTTATATACGAAAAATTATGGAAGAAGCCCTACGTATTTCAGCAAGTTCCATTGTTGTCGTGCACAATCATCCTTCGGGGAAGCCTGCACCTTCTGAGCAGGATATCGAAACAACCCATAAACTGAAACAAGCTGCGGATGTTCTGGAAATGCTTTTACTGGATCACATCATTATCGGGCAGGAACAGTTCTATAGTTTTTTAGAGCATAAAAATATTTTGACATAAGGAGCCAATGCAATGGCTGGTAAGATATATAAAAAAGCAGATGAAGTCAGAATAGACGAAAATAAGATTTTCAGTCCCGTTCGAAAAATCTGGCTTTCATTAACCCCGGAAGAGCAGGTCCGACAACAATACCTGACCGTTCTGATTGATGAATACGGATATACTCTGGATCAAATTGACGAAGAGGTGAATGTCACCGGTAGAGGCAGTGCCCAGGCCCGTGCCGATTTCGTTATATGGCGAACGGCAAAGGACAAGGCGGATCAGAAAGCACCGTTCATCATTGTAGAATGCAAATCCGATAACGTAACTATTAAGGCTGCGGATTATACCCAGGGTGACAACTATGCACGTATTACTAACGCCCCTTTTTTTGTGACTCACAATTCCCGGGAAACCAGATTCTGGAGAGTTAGGAAAGATAAAATGCCGGGGTATATCGAAGAGATTGAAAATATTCCCCACGCAGATGCATCAGACAGGGAAATCAAAGAGTTGTTATCCAAGCTCCGGGTATTCAAGGAAAAAGAATTTGCCGACCTTTTGCATCAATGCCACAACGTGATCCGTAACCGAGAAAAAAAAGATCCGGCCGCAGCCTTTGATGAAATTGCCAAAATTCTTTTTGTAAAGGTTTGGGTGGAGCGGGAGTTGAGCAAAAAACGCAGGCGTAAAAATTTGTTTAGTGTCGATTTTCTGGAGGAACAGCTCGGTGATAACCCTTTGGACGTACTCTTCACACAGACCAAGCAGGCCTACTCCACGGATAAAATTTTTGAAGATGATGAACGCATCAACCTGAAACCTGCAACCGGGACGGAAATTGTACGACAACTTGAAAAATACAATTTGTCTGATACCAGCGAGGATATTAAGGGCGTTGCCTTTGAACGATTCCTCGGCCGCACTTTCCGTGGTGAGATCAGCCAGTTTTTTACCCCGCGCTCCATTGTGGAATTCATGGTCCATATGGTGAACCCCAAAGAAGGGGAAATCGTGTGCGACCCGGCCAGCGGGTCGGGCGGTTTTTTGATTCGTGTCTTTGAAATTGTCCGGGAACAGATCCTTGCCAATGCAGACCGTCAATATAATGAATACAAAAAAGAAATCCTTAAAAACAAGAAACTCGGTGAGGAAGACAAAGCCATCAAGCTGCGAAAGCAGTATGATAAAATCCAGAAAACCATTGATCAGCGCACAGAAAAATCCCGTATGTGGAAGCTTTCCAATCGATGTATCTATGGGACAGATGCCAATGACCGGATGGCCCGAACCAGCAAAATGAACATGATCATGCATGGTGACGGTCATGGCGGTGTTCACCACCATGACGGATTTTTAAACGTCAACGGTATTTTTGAAGGCCGGTTTGATATCATTCTGACAAATCCTCCGTTTGGCGCGAACGTCGAACCCAGTGATAAAATTACTGAGCAGGAAACCTTGGTTTCCAAAGAAGCGACTGAACGATATGAAAAAGAATATGGCAATCTCTATACCGAAGCCCAGGCCAGGGTGAAAGCAGCCGTAAACAAATCCATTGCATCTTTGTTTAATCTGCCCAAATCAAACAAGTCAAAACAGAGATTCTTTTCATTGAGCGTTGCCTTGACCTGCTTAAACCGGGTGGAAGAATGGGAATCGTTCTCCCTGAAGGGATTTATAACAACCCATCCCTGGCTTATGTCAGGGAATTCACCGAAAACCGTGCTTTTTTAAAGGCCGTGGTCAGTCTTTCCCAGGAGACCTTTGTCAGCTCCAGAGCCAGTGTGAAATGTTCTTTGCTCTTCCTGCAAAAGTACACGGTAGAAGAAAAGCAGACATTTGATAAAACATATGCCCAGGCAAAAACTGAAATTGATGAACACTATGCAGATGAAATCGCAAAACAAACTGAGCGCCTGGAAAGTGCCATTGCTGATGCAAAAGAAAATAAGGATACCGAAGGCCGAAAAACACTGCAAAAATCGCTCAGGGATTATTTAAAACTCATGGATGCAAAGAAAACTGCTGAATCCCGCCAGCTTCTGAAGGATCGTTTTGACTATCCCATTTTTATGTATGAAGCACAAAAGGTGGGGATTTCTGCCACGGGCGAAGAAGATCTAAATGAATTATATCCGACTGACAACAAACCAAAGGACATTGAAAAGACCTGCCTGGAATGGTACCGGGAGTTTCTGGCTGATCCTGGGAAGTTTGTTGGAAACGGAGAGGTTGAGTGATGACATCTGCTGCGCCACGTTATATCAATTTCAGTGAGCTTGTGCGCTGGGATGTTAAATACTTTTGGGGCCAAATTAAATCAAAGTATCCCTTGATATCATTGGCTAAATTTGTGCATGAGCATAATGAAAAGATTCGACCATTTGAATTCCCCCGGGAAACCTTTAAAATTCTTGGAGTTAATAACATTGATGGAATATTTCATGCCTATGATGCCCTTGGCAAAAAAATCAATCAGCCGTATAAAAAAGTTAGTGCCGGAGATTTTGCATATAACCCTTACCGTGTTAATATTGGTTCAATCGGATGGGTGCCCCCGGAACATGATGGCGCTTTCATCAGCCCGGCATATGTGGTTTTTTCGATTGATAAAAACGTAATTTTACCGGAGCTTTTCTGGTTTATCCTTAAATCAGACTTTTTTAATAAAACCTTACGGGCAGCTACTGCTGGTTCAGTTCGGATGAATTTGACCTATCCGTTGCTTGAAACATTGAAGATTCCTATACCCCCTCTCCCCGTTCAAAAAAAAATCGTTGATTATTTGAAATCTTCTAAAAAGTTCATAGCCGACACTGATAAACACATTGCAGAAATCAATAAGGAAACCCAGGAGCGATTCTTTGCTGATTTAGGCTTGCCTCTTTCCAAAAGGATTGTTCCCCCTAAATTTTTTGCATCAAACTGGAAAGAGTTCAACAGGTGGGGTGTCAGTTATAACCAGACTATTTTGTCAATGATCGATTTGACAAAAGGCAAATATCCAGTTGTTGAGCTTGGTTCAATACTGGAAATGGTTCAATACGGAACTAGTGAAAAGGCTAATACAACAGGTAAGGGGACACCTGTAGTAAGGATGAATAATATAAAAGATGGTTATCTCGATTTTTCTGACATTAAGCATATCAACCTTCCCCAAAAAACAACACAAATACTACTTCTAAGAGACGGGGATATTCTTTTTAATCGGACTAACAGCAAAGAATTGGTTGGGAAATGTGCTGTTTTTCATGATGTTAAAAAATATGTATATGCATCTTATATTATTCGAGTAAGAGTTCAGCCGCATATGGCTCTTCCCGATTTTATTGCGTATTGTATAAACTCGGTTGGGCGCAATCAGATAGACGCTTTAAGCCGCCAAATAATTGGTCAAGCAAATATAAATAGCCAAGAACTTAGAAGTTTGCTTCTTCCTTTACCCCCGCTTAATATCCAACATGAAATTATGGAGCACATTGAAAACAATAAACAGGCTACCGCATCAAAAAAGCATGAAGTGACCGTCTTGAGAGAAAAGATCCAGGAGAAAACCGAAAAACTAATCCTCGGCACCCTGTCAGTGGAGGACCTCTGATATGTCACGCGGGCGCCAATACATTCAGTTTGAGGGGTATTTTGCAGAAAGTGCGCTGGGCATTATCCGTGGGTTTGCCGATCTGCGAGACCTGGCAGCAGTTTCCGTCCCCTATGAGATGACCGGCCATGAAACGCAATCCCGGCGTGTTGTGCCGGTGCAATAATCGATGGAGGTGATTTATGACAGGATTTAACCCAAAATTTACCATAACCAACCGCATGACAGCGGCCATCACCCAAATTGAACGTGCACGGGGATTTCTGGAAGCCGCAAGATTATCCGATGACTGGGTGAGGGATATGGGAAATCAGGCCTTGATCAAAGAAGCTCATTACACAACACATATCGAGGGGACACGACTGACGCTGGATCAGGCCGAACGCTTATGGAAAGGCGAAGCTGTACCTGAGGCCGATCCGGATGATACCCGCGAGCTGTTAAATTATCGCTCAGCCTTTGAGTTTGTTTCCGAATGCCTGGATAGTGGAGATCCCATTACCGAAGGAATGATTCGTGAAATCCATCAAAAACTGGTCGAGGGTGTTCGAGGGGGAAAGGCTGATCCCGGTGCCTACCGGCGGATACAAAATTATGTGGCAAATTCTAAAACAGGAGCAGTGATTTATACCCCTCCATCTGCGGTTGAAATACCTATCATGATGTCTGAAATGGTAAAATGGTTTAATGCAAATCTTGAGATCCATCCGGTTTTAATCAGTGGTATTGCCCAATTCCAACTGGTCCATATTCATCCGTTCCTTGACGGTAATGGACGAACTTCAAGGTTATTGTCAACCCTCTGCCTTTACAAAGCCGGATATGATTTCAAACGTTTGTTCACCATTAGTGAATATTATGATCGTGACAGACCCACCTTTTATAAAAAAATCCAAAGCGTTCGTGATAATGACATGGATATGACCGGATGGCTCGAATACTTCATTACCGGTCTTCAAACTCAAATGGTTGAGGTTAAGGAACGCGGGGAGCAGGTGATTCGACGGGATGTTCTAACACAGAAACACAACCTGAATGGGAGACAAACAAAAGCAATTGAATATCTTCTTCAGAATGGCAGACTGACCATCCAGGATTATGAGGTGCTATGCCCAGAGGTCAACCGACGCAGTTTGCAGCGTGATCTAAAAATAATGATTGAAAAAGAACTGCTTGATGCTGAAGGTGCAACAAATCAGTTGGTCTATCTTGTAAGGATTTGAACTTGCGACATCTTATGACAAAAACTTGTGACAAACTCACGACAGAGCTTGCGACTAATTGGAAACCCATTACCAAAATGCCAAAGCACTCATCGACAAACTCTCCCAATCCGTCCTTGCCAAAGCCTTTCGAGGCGAACTGGTGCCCTATGACCCCAATGATGTACCAGCGGAAAAGCTTTGGGAGCGGATTATGGAGGAGAAGGCAAAAATGATCATGACCGATTCAAGGAACTTGGATGGGGATTCAGGACCTGGGATCAGTGGGAATGGAATGATTGTTGGAATTTGCTGCAGCAATCAGATTTGAAATTGATATGATGAGGAGGGATAACGTCTATGGCTATTTTTGGAAAGAATGGATTTATCCGGAAACAGCAGGTTGCTTTTGCCAAGAGGCTTCTTGTCTGGCAATATGAAAAATCCGGCACAGCTTTACCCGATGAGACAGTTATATCCGCTCATGCAGAAAAAATTGTGGATGATGCCCATATGATTGCAAAAAAAAGCGGCAGCAATGTACTGGAAATTTTGAAAAAGCAAATGAAGGATATAAAAAAATAATTAAACAAGTTCCCCTTTTCTGACCTTGCCAAGGGAAGTCCGGGGAAATTCAGATTTAAAGGTGACCTTTTTGGGCCATTTATATTTTGCAAGTTTACCATTACACAGGGCAATGACATCCTCTTGTGTCAGGCAAGCCCCGGGAGCCTGGATGACAAAGGCATGCCCTGTTTCACCCCATGTTTTATCAGGCATTCCCACAACCGCTGCATCCTCGATTTCCGGATGAAGCTTAAGGATTTTTTCCACTTCTGCCGGGTATACGTTTTCCCCACCCGAGATATACATGTCCCCGGCCCTTCCCACCAGATAGAAAAACCCGTCTTCATCCATCCGGGCCAGATCCCCTGTATGAAGATACCCGTTTTTAATGGTTTCTTCTGTTTTCACAGGATCCTGCCAATACTCTTTCATCATAATAGATCCCCGGACAACAATCTCGCCTATTTCACCGGTCTTTGCCAATTTTCCCCGATCATCAAGGATACAGACTTCTGCATGAAAAACAGGCCGCCCCACTGTTCCAGGCTTTTTTAAGGGGTCATCTTCAGAGGCCCATAACAAGATAGAGGTTTCTGTCTGGCCCATGATCTGACGAAAACCAAGGCCTGCTTTTGCACATTTTTCAATCAAATCCTGGTTAAGCTTTTCCCCGCCCCCGGCACATACCCGCAAAGAAGAAATATCTTTGCGTTTTTCAGGGTCAACTTTTAACAATTCCCTGTATACAGTTGGAACACCAAGAAACTTGGTAATCCGGTATTTTTCAATATCCTTGTAAACCATGACAGGATCAAATTTTCTGTGAAGAACTATGGTTGCCCCTTTATAAAAAATCGGGGCTGCCTGGATAAAAAGGCCACCTGAATGAAACAGGGGCAAAAAAATCAACATGATATCAGAAACATGAAGCTTAAAAAAAATATCTGCATTCAGGCAGTTAAAAAAGGTTTTCCTATGGGACAGAACCGCTCCCTTTGGCTGTCCCGTTGTACCTGATGTATACATTATGACCTGGGGTTCTTCAGGATCTGCAGGACCAAGGCTCCTTGTTAAAAAGGCCCTTTTCCCATCAAACTTTTCAGTTTCTTTGACAAAATCAAATACCCGTCCATTGAACTGAGCCTTTCCCACAACCCCCACCATCATGGGGGGCAAATAGCTTTCCAGCTCAAGCACATTCACTACGCTTCCAAATCCATCTCCATGAACAAAAAGCCTGGGCCGGCAATTTTTGATAAAATAATCCAGTTCAACAGATGTAATTCGAAAATTTATGGGGACAAAAATAGCCCCCAGTCTGGAACATGCTAAAAACAAATCCAGAAACTCCAGACAATTATTAAGCATCACTGCCACGCGGTCACCCTTTTCAATCCCAATGGACTGAAGCCAGCAGCTCGTCTGATCCGCCCGCCTGCAAAGCGCTTGATAGGAAATGGTCTGGTCTTCAAATATAATTGCCGGCTTGTCTGGTGTCAGTTCCGCCCATCTTTGCACCCACCAGGCAATATTCATGGATTTAATCATTTGTCTTCCCAAAAGGCATAGGCCTTGTAAGTTTTCATCCGTTTATTTCTTCTAAAATATCCATCTCTTTTAAAATGTTCTTTTTTACAGCAGGGATGGTTTTATTTCAACCCGAGGTTATCTATAAAATATTTGTGCTTCATGCGGTATACGTTTTTGTCTTCCTTAACCAGGTAAAAAAATCGCTTGTTATCATCATCAAAGCACTCAAACAATCCAGTATAATCTTCTTTATCCATGACATCACAGACACGGGATACATCATCATTGAATTTTCTGCAGACCTTGGCCCAGTTTTCCTCTTCAGCATTCTTTACAATGGAGATTTTTTTGGATGTTTCTTCAAACTCCGCCTGTATGGATTTCATTTTTTCGCCCCCCAACCATATAATAAGTAAACAAAAATTAAAATAACTGAAATAATCTTAACAAAAGACGGCAAATGATGTAAAACAAATTTAAAATAAAAATAAAGACACACTTTTCTAAATAAAGGATTGGAAATGAAAACAGGTCCTAATAATCCCTGCCCTGCAGTAACAGAAAAAAATATGAAGAACTGGGCCTGAATTAAATATGGACATATATAATACGTACGTTCTTCCCAAACTGATACACTGGGTTTGTTCAGGAAAAGATATGAATAATCAACGGGCAAAAATTATTCCCCAGGCCCATGGAAGAGTCCTTGAAATAGGCATTGGGTCAGGACTAAATCTTCCATTTTATAATCCGGAAAAAATCAATTTTTTATGGGGTCTTGATCCTTCAAAACAATTGCGGGAAATTGCAGAAAAAAAGGCCGTTGATTTGCCATTCAATGTTAAGTTTATAGGTCTGTCCGGAGAAGAGATCCCCCTTGAAAAAAATGATGCAGATACTGTGGTGGTCACCTATACCCTTTGCACAATCCCTGACGTATTAAAGGCTTTAATTGAAATGAACCGGGTTGTGAAACCAGGGGGTAATTTGATTTTTTGTGAACACGGAATAGCACCGGATGATATAATCCTTAAATGGCAGAACAGGATGAACCCGATCTGGAAAAGGATGAGCGGCGGTTGCAACCTTAACAGGCCCATACCCCATCTTATTAAAAAAAGCGGTTTTAAAATCAAACACCTTGATACTGGGTATATGAGCAACTTTAAACTGGCAAGCTTTAATTACTGGGGTACTGCTGTGTCTGGATAACCTTTGTCAAATTATAAAAATGTTCTATAATTCCCATGGCATCTGGAGAAGATATTATGATATCAGAATCCAACTGATGTGAAATGGTATTGATCTTATTTTAGTTTTGAAAAACTCAATCAAAT
>Ga0208648_1003178_pt1 | contig 10553 bp, 2 predicted proteins | sample AntAceMetag02UKL_FD_184772 | JGI IMG/M metagenome (GOLD analysis project Ga0208648, IMG submission 184772) | Saline lake microbial communities from Ace Lake, Antarctica - Antarctic Ace Lake Metagenome 02UKL (SPAdes) (version 2) | ecosystem: Environmental > Aquatic > Non-marine Saline and Alkaline...
AATTTATTGGTTCGAAATGTTTTTCTAAATAATAAAACAATCGGCAATCAATACTCTTCAAAGTTACGTTTTGGCGAAATTCAGCATAAAAACGGTTACAAAATTCACGACTTTTCTATTGAATCTTTGGCTGCCGAAAATGTCCTTGACAACGAAATTAACTGGAATAATAATTCTGATTTAACTTTGCAAAGTACCATTAAAACACGCTCCTTCTTTTCCCTTTCCGATTCAACAAATCTCCTAACCATAAAAACAAACGGTTATCCTTCAGCTATTTATATTGCAGATACAGTTTGGAATTTCAATCCGTTTACAGCGATTTTGGATTCGGGTTCAATTCGCATTGATGATTTCGAAATCCACAACAACCAACAAAGTTTTTCCATTGATGGCGATATTTCAAAATATAAACCCGATTTACTTTTTATGAAATTTAAAAATCTCAATTTATCTTATCTGGAAGAATATTTGAATAAAAAGGTATTTCTGGATGGCACTTTGAATGGTTCCATTGGAGTCTCCGGGATTTATGACCAGCCTGCAATTTTATCTGATATTACCATCGACAGTTTGAAATTCAAAAATCAATTGATTGGCGATGTTACTCTTTCAAATAAATGGGATCATACAAATTCATCTATAAACTCTGAACTTACTATAAACAAAGGCAACAAAAAAAGCTTGAATGTCAATGGATTTTACCGTCCGAAAACTAAAGAGCTAAACTATTTGGTGCGTGCAGATAATTTCTCTTTGGAACTTTTAGAAACGGTTATTAGAAACAACTTCACCAACATCCATGGCGAAGCTTCCGGAGAAATAAAAGTTGGTGGCAATTTCGATAAAATTTTATTAAATGGTGCAGTTCTGGCTTCCAATGCCGGAGTTACTATCGATTACACAAAAGTACACTACACTTTTAACGACTTTGTTTATTTCATTTCGGATACCATTCTATTTGACGATATTACCATTTCGGATATTCGTAATAATTCAGGCAATTTTTATGGCACATTAAAACATCGGAATTTCTATGACATGGAGTACGATCTTACTTTAAATACACCTAAAATTTCAGCTTTAAATACCACGATTGTTGATAACGCCCTATTTTACGGACAAGCTTTTGGCGATGGAAAGTTCACAATCACCGGAAAAGGAAATTCCGTAAATCTAGACGGAACTGCAACAACATTATTGGGCACCAATTTGAACATTTCTATGGAGTACGAAAATGAAATAGAACAATATGATTTTATTAAATTCGTAAGCGCTGAAAAAACAGAAACTGAGAAATTCTTTTTTGAAAAAGATGAGAAAGGTGGCTTAAATATAAACCTCACTGTTGAAGCCACTCCAGATGCTAAAGTACAACTTATTTACAACTCGCAAATTGGTGATATTATTAAAGCCCAGGGAGAAGGAATTCTTCTATTCAAAATGGATAAAGATTATAACATCTCACTTTCGGGAGATTTTAAAGTTGTTGAAGGTGATTATCTGTTTACGTTACAAAATGTTTTGAATAAACGTTTTACAATTGAACAAGGAGGATCAATCGTTTGGTCGGGCGACCCATACAATGCGATTATAGATTTAACTGCAACCTATAAATTAAAAGCAGCAATTTACGATTTAATGATGGGTAGCTATCTTATTGAAGGGAATGACATTTACCAACGAATTCCGGTAGAATGTAAAATATTACTGACAGAAGAACTAACCAATCCATTAATTAATTTTGACATTGATTTTCCGGATGAAGATGAAGCACTAATTGGCATTTTGCAACAATTCATAAATACCGAAGAGGAGATGAATAAACAGATTCTTTCGTTAATTGTTTTGGGTAAATTTTATACTCCGGAATATCTTCGCGGTCAATACGAAACACAAAATCCAAATGCATTGGGAACTACTGCCAGCGAAATGTTCTCCAACCAATTAAGCAACTGGCTTTCGAAAATTAGCAGCAACGTTGACGTGGGGTTTAATTACCGCCCGGGAAATGAAATTACAAACGACGAAATAGAGTTGGCACTTAGTACACAGATATTCAACGACAGGATAACCTTAAATGGAAACATCGGCAACAATGTAAATCCGGAGTCGAATAACAGCAGCCAAATTGTTGGAGATTTCGATATGAAAGTAAAGTTAGTTCCCAGTGGAAAAATTCAGTTTAAAGCTTTTAATCGATCAAATAATAATTTAATTTACGAAACAGCTCCTTATACTCAAGGCATTGGATTGTCGTTTAAAGAAGAATACAATACCATTCATGAATTACTGCATAAAATTGGTACTCTTTTTAAAAAGAAAAAACAATAAAGACAGATGATAATTTCACTGAATTTTATGTATTAACAACATAAAAAAATTAATAGAATTCTTTTTTTAATAAATAGTAAAACTCTATTTTTGCCCTTCGTTTATTTCAATTAAAATTCAAATACTATGTTTATACTAATGGTTGTTGTTTTTGTTCTGGGATATCTTGCGATAGCTCTTGAACATCCTTTAAAAGTTGACAAAGCTGCATCAGCTTTAATAATTGGCACATTGTGCTGGGTTGTATATATTTTAGGTGCTACCGATATTTTGAATTTGGGATTCAGCCCATCGTGGGCAATATTTCAAGCTGCACACCCCGATGCACACGGCATACATGCCATTCACGAATTTATTGTTGACTATGAAATAATTCATCATTTAGGTGAAATAAGTGAGATATTATTCTTTCTACTTGGTGCAATGACCATTGTTGAAGTGGTTGACCAACACGAAGGATTTAAAATTATAACCGACAAAATAAAAACTACCGACAAAGTAAAATTGCTTTGGATTTTAAGTTTTCTTACCTTTTTCATGTCTGCACTGCTAGACAACCTAACAACTACAATTGTTTTAGTCGCACTGTTACGTAAGTTAATTGATGAAAAAGAGACACGATGGTTTTTCGCAAGCATGGTGGTTTTAGCCGCTAATGCAGGGGGCGCATGGTCTCCAATCGGAGATGTTACAACCATTATGTTATGGATTGGTGGGCAAGTAACAGCATTGAAAATTATTGAAGGAGTAATTCTTCCTAGTTTGGTTTGCATGATAGTTCCTTTAATAATTCTATCTTTTACAATGAAAGGAAATGTAAAACGTCCAATAGCAGAAAATAATGAGGAGGATTATACAACCAACAAAGAAAGAATTCTATTCTTAATTCTTGGCGTTTCAGGACTATTCAAAACTACCACTCACTTGCCTCCTTATATGGGAATGTTACTCTCATTAGGCGTAATTTGGGTGGCGGGCGAAATTATTCACAAAAATAAACCAAGTAGAGTTAAACAAAAACTTAAGGTTGTAGCAATACTTCAAAAAGTAGATGTTCCAACGGTATTATTTTTCTTAGGAATTCTATCAGCGGTTGCAGCACTTCAATCTGCAGGTCACTTAAATATCTTATCAGAATTTTTAAATGAAAAACTAGGAAACATTTACTTGATCGATTTGGCGATTGGTGTTATGTCCTCAATCGTTGATAATGTGCCACTTGTAGCAGGATCTATGGGGATGTATCCAATTGCTGAAGCAGGTGCAACCGGATACAATGCATTTTTTGTGCAAGATGGACTATTCTGGGAATTTCTGGCCTACACCGCCGGAACAGGAGGTAGCATGTTAATTATTGGCTCAGCTGCTGGCGTTGCTGCCATGGGATTAGAAAAGATAGACTTTATTTGGTACATAAAAAAGATTTCGCTGCTGGCTTTCATTGGCTATTTATCGGGTGCCGGTGTATATTATTTAATGTTTGGAACTAAGTACATGACAAAAAACTAATTACATCTATAGGAGATTGGTTTTTAGCGTTTAACAGTACGTTTGCAATGTAAGATAGCCCACATTTGAAAATACTTTTAGCCTTTCGTCCATGTTTTTTGATTTCAATCTTCTTTATATTCTCATGGATAAATATCCCCGTTTTGTAACACCACACAAATGCTATCATTACAATTAGGATTAACTTTTCAATCCGTTCAATATTTTGCAAGTGTGTCTTTTCAATATCGAACCCGCTGGTTTTCATTGCCCTGAAGCAAGTTTCTATTTGCCACCTATCCTTGTAATTGATTTGGGCCTGTTCAGGTTTATTAAACGAGACGATGATCAAAAAGCCGGTACGGTTGTCTTTACAATTTACTTTGCAGCCTGAAATGTAACACAATTGCGTGCCCATCCTTATTATTCGCCTGTAATGCAGGAACTCCCCCGTTTTTAATGAATTGAACAGCCACGACACCTTGATTTCTTTATTTTTATGCGGAAGAAATATCTTAAAATTGTTCCTGATGCGTATGTAATAACGTATATTGTTGTCATTGAGGAACTTTATCCAATCGTCCCCAACAAATTCCCTGTCTGCCATCAAGCAGTCAATACAATTGGTGCCAAAAAGCCGGATAAAACGGTTTACCAAATCAATCCTCTCCTTGCAATTTGAATTGCCGCGCTTGTCCAACATCTTAAACAGCAATGGAAAAGCTACTCCTTTGTAGGTTACGCCCAACATAAAAATATTAATGTTGGTTTGTCCAAATTTCCAATTGGTCCTATCTATACTGAGTTTCAAACCCTCTTTGTTTGGCAACAGGCCAAATATGAGTTTGGCAATTAAATCGGAATCCAAAATATACAGGGCTACAAAACGCTGTATGCGCCTCAAACTCGAAGCCGCCAGTGCTTCGCTGTCAAATGCGCTGGCCAGCTTATCAAAACCTACGGTTTGGACTTTACACAGTGCTAAAACAAACATGGAAATAAGCTTTAATCTCGATAAATTTACTTTTCCTTGAAAATGGGTATCCAGTATTGATATGAATTCCCTACTTTTACTCTCGACGTTGATTTTCTTCATTAGAAAAATGAGTGGTTTTATTCTTCTAATTTACTGAAAATCAGCGTCTTATTCAAATTTTTAGCAACTTAATTTGCTGATAATCAAAGATTTATATTTTTGTCATGTACTAAAAAAATATTTATAATATAGTGACCATGAATAAGGTTAAATTAAGAAACAAAAACAACAACATGAAACTTACATACCAAACCCCACTTCTCCACTCTCCAACTTACCTCTTACCCACCTCAACTTTAATGCAATGAAAACAATCCTTGCAATAGACGACCAAAAAGACAACCTGACAACCATTAAGGCAGTGATGAAAGATTACATGCCCAACTGCAAAGTTATTACAGCATTATCCGGATCTGAAGGAATAAAAATTGCCCGGGAACAACAACCCGACACCATTCTTCTGGATATAATAATGCCCGGAATGGATGGCTTCGAGGTTTGTAAAGAAATCAAAGCCGACAATTCAACCAAACCCATTCCGGTAATTATGCTTACGGCAATAAAAACAGATGCCGAAAGCCGGGTGAGGGGACTCAACCTTGGAGCCGATGCTTTTTTATCGAAACCGATCGATCCCATCGAACTCACTGCTCAGGTAAATGTAATGCTCCGTATAAAAGCGGCAGAAGATAAATTACGGGCTGAAAAAGAAAATTTAGAAGAAACGGTTACTAAAAGAACGGTGGATCTGTTGGAAAGCGAAGAAAAATACAAGGATTTTACCAATTTACTTCCTCAAATTGTTTTTGAAACGGATCTTAAAGGGAACCTAACTTTTATGAATAAGTTGGGGATGGACGTATTTGGATATGAACAAAAAGATATAGATAAGGGAATAAATATTCTGCAAGGAATTACAAAGAAAGATCGGGAAAGGGTAAATAATATAATTCAAAATATTCCTGTTCAAAATATAAGTGGTGATCCGGAATACCTTGTTGTTAGGAAAGATGGGAGTACTTTCCCAAGTTTAATTTATTCGAGAATAAACTATAAAAATAATATTCCAGCAGGAATGCAAGGGATTATTGTTGATATAACCGACCGAAAAAAGAAGGAAGAAACAATTAGTGAAAGCGAAGAAAAACTCCGGCTGGTAATTGACAATTCGCCAATAGGTGTTACAACCACAGACTTGAATGGTTATTTCTTGGACGTGAATGCTGCCATGAGTAAAATATCCGGTTATTCACGCGAAAAAATGATAGGCAAACATTTTAACCAATTCTCGTATCCCGACGATGTAGAAAAAAACAATAATTTGTTTGAAAAACTGGTGAAAGGTGAAATTACCTATTTCGACCTTGAAAAAAGATACATTCATAAAACCGGAAATATTGTTCATGTTCTCATCAAGGCGCAACTTATTCGCGATACAGAAGGAAAACCACTTTTCCAAACTGCTATAATAGAAGACATCACTCAGCGAAAACACGATAAAGATTTGCTGAAAGAACAAGAAGCAAGAATACGTAGCATTTTTCGTTCGGCACCGGTTGGAATTGGAGTAGTAAGTAATAGAATAATTACGCAGGTTAATAATCGTTTATGTGAGATGACCGGATACACCGCCGATGAACTATTAAACCAAAATTCAATTTTATTTTATCCTACGCAGCAGGAACACGAAAATGTAGGACTTGTTAAATACGACCAAATAAAAAAACAAGGAACAGGTACAGTTGAAACTTTATTCAAACGAAAAGATGGAAAAATAATAGATGTTCTTTTGAGCTCAACCCCAATCAATCCGGATGATTTGGATGCAGGAGTTACTTTTACCGCACTGGACATCACCGAGAGTAAACAAGCCGAGCAAGAAATACGCGAAAGTGAACAAAAATTCCGCTTTTTGGCCGATAATACCTACGACTGGGAATATTGGATAAATCCAGAAGGGCAATACATTTATTTATCGCAATCGTGCGAACGAATTACAGGTTACAGCCCGGAGGAGTTTTATAAAAATCCTGACTTTTTATTTAAGCTGGTTCGACCTGAATTTGTCGAAATGGTTCAAAAACACTATCGCAATGAAATGCATAAACAAGCCCCTACTTCTAACTTCGAATTTTCATTAATTAATCGCAGTGGTGATCTGCGTTGGATCGATCATAACTGTACGGCGATATTCGACGGTCAAGGTAATTTTTTGGGAAGGTGTGGCAATAATCGCGACATCACCGAACGCAAAAAAACAGAGGAAAACATCAGAAAGCTTTCTACGGCAGTGGAACAAAGTCCATCGATAATTGTAATTACCGATATAACCGGAATTATAGAATATGCAAACCCTAAATTCACTGAATTAACAGGATATTCAAATGCTGAATTAGTAGGTCAAAATCCAAGAATCCTGAAATCGGGAGAACAATCAGATGCATTTTATAAAGAATTCTGGGAAACCATTTCGGCAGGGAACGAGTGGCACGGAGAATTTCACAACAAGAAAAAGAATGGTGATTTTTTTTGGGAGTCGGCTTCTATTTCTCCAATTTTTGATTCACATGGAAAAATAACGAACTACATAAAAGTTGCCGAGGACATTACTGAACGCAAACAAACTCAGGAAGCGTTGCAGGAATCGCGACTACAACTGAAACTAATTATCGATAAAGTTCCCGGAATGCTGGCCTTCGTAGATGCTAACAAAAAGTATTTGTACGTAAATATTGCTTACGCAGATTTTTATGGAATTCGAAGGAAGAATTTTATTGGGAAATCGATAAAAGAGATGCTTCCTACAGTGTCATATAAAAACGCACAGAAAAATTCTAAACTTGTGCTTTCGGGAAAAGAAACGATAAATGAAAATATGATCCCGGGGAAGGACGGTTCGGAGCGTTTTATTCTGACAAAAAACATTCCCCATTTCGATGAAAATGGAAAAATAATTGCTTTTTTAGTTACAATAGAAGATATCACCGAACGTAAATTAGCCGAGGATTTATTAAGGCAAAGTGAAGAAAAATTTAGAAAAGCATTTTTAACCAGCCCTGATGCGGTAAACATTAACAGGCTTAATGATGGAAAGTACATTACAATAAATAAAGGGTTTACTAAAATCATGGGATATTCTGAGGAGAATATTATAGGAAAAACTTCCCGTGAGATAGAAATATGGGAAAACATTGAAGACAGGGAAAAACTTGTTGCCGGACTAAAAGCAAATGGATTTGTTGAAAATTTGGAAGCTAAATTCCGCACAAAAAATGGAGTGTCAATAGATGGTTTAATGTCAGCTTCTTTATTAATGTTTGATGGAGTCTCTCATATTTTAAGTATTACACGCGACATTACCGAACGAATACGTGCTGAGCAAATTCAAAAAGTATTGTATAACATCTCGCAAGCTGCGTTTGTCTGCCAAAGCCTTGAAGAATTAATAAGTATAATTCAGGAACAACTGGGAAAAATTATTGATACAAAAAACTTTTACATCGCTTTTTACGATAAAAAAACAGACACATTTACATCGCCGTATGTAAATTATAAAAAAGATAAATTAACCAAATGGAAAGGTGGTAAAACATATAGCGCTTACGTCGTTAAAACAGGAAAATCGTTACTGGTGACGAAAGCGAATTTGAAAAATCTGAAAGCGGCAGGCGAGATTGTTAATGTTGGTATTCCTTCAGAAGTTTGGTTCGGTGTTCCTTTGATAACCGAAGATGTTGTGAAAGGTGTATTTGCTGTTCAAAGTTATACCGATGAAAACGCTTACAATTCTAGAGATTTAGAAATACTTGAATTTGTGGCAAGCCAGATTAGTACTTCTCTGGAGCGAAAAAATGCAGAGAAAACCTTAATAGAAAGTGAAGAGCGGTATAAAACACTTTCAACAATTACATTCCAGGGAATCGTTCTTCACGATAATGAAATAATTGTGGATTTAAACTTGTCGTGCGCAAAAATGTTTGGCTACGATTACGAAGAAATGTTTGGTAAAAGTATAACCGAATTCGTGAATCAGAAAGATTTTCAAAATACAGTTGTAAAAAACATTAAAGAAAGTCATTCTTTGCCGTACGAGATAGAGGGAATAAAAAAAGACGGCACGCGTTTCCCAATTGAAATTGAAGGAAAGGATGTTTTTATTTCATCAGAAAACAAAATACTTAGGGTTGCTGCAATACGGGATATTACTGAACGCAAAAAAGCCGAACAAATTCAAAAAGTTTTGTATAATATTTCAAATGCAGTAATTGTAACGGAGAACATAGAAAAATTAATAGGTAAAATTCAAATAGAGTTAGGGAAAATTATTGATTCAACTAATTTTCATATTACTTTTTATGATGAAAAAACAGATTTGATTTCAGTGCCATTTTTCTCAAACAAAGAAGTTAATAGTGCTGAAATTGCAACAGGGAAAACATTAACCAGGTACTTAATAAACCAAAAGAGATCGTTATTAATAAATAAAGAGAAATTGGTAGAACTTCGAAAGTCGAATGAAATTAAAGATTTTCAAGTAGATCCTGAAATATGGCTTGGAGTCCCACTCAAAAATGAAGAGATCTTAACAGGGGTTCTGGTTGTACAAAGTTATACCGACAAAAATGCATACAATGAATTTGACTTAAAAATGCTTGAATTTGTGGCAGAACAGGTTGGAATATCCATTCACCGTAAAAAAGCTGAGTTGGATTTAGTGCTGGCACTGCGAAAAGCAACCGAATCGGATCGCTTAAAATCGGCATTCCTGGCTACTATGTCGCATGAATTGCGCACCCCGCTAAATGCCATTATCGGGTTTTCCGAATTTTTAAACAAAGATTTACCGATGGACGATGTGGAAAACTTTGGACAAATAATTAATTCCAGCGGACAAAATTTACTCAGTATTATAGACGACCTTTTTGACATTACTCTAATTGAAGCCGGTGAAACAAAAGTGAGAAATGAAGAAACAACATTGAAAACTATTTTTTACGATGTTCATTCGGTAATTGAAGCGAAAAAGCAAAGAGATAATAATGATGAAGTTGAATTAAAGTTGAACTTTTCGTCAGAAAAAGAGGATTTTTCTTTTAACACAGATGCGAACAAGATCAAACAAATATTAATCAATTTATTAAAAAACGCACTCAAATTCACACACGAAGGATACATTGATTATGGTTGCGAATTGATTTCAGAACAACACAAGGCATTTTTGAAATTTTATGTAAAAGACTCGGGAATTGGTATTTCGAAAGATAAACAGGAACTAATTTTTGACATATTCAGGCAAGTCGAAGATAACCATACCCGAAGTTACGGTGGAACCGGAATTGGATTATCCGTTGCAAAACGATTGTCCGAAATTTTGGGTGGTAAAATTTGGCTCGAATCAGAAGTAGGAGTTGGGAGTACATTCTATTTTACTATTCCTGTTCAAAAGCCGGATGATATTAATCTACCTTCTTTGGAAGAGGAAGAGTCAGCAACGAGAATCGCAAAAAAAAGAAAAACAATTTTGATTGTGGAAGACGATTTAATGAGTTTTAAATTTATTGAGATTGTACTTGCTAAATTAGAAATAGATTTTGTTTGGGTAAAAAATGGGGAAGAAGCAATTCGAACATGTAAAGAAAATCCGGATATTGATTTGGTACTTATGGATATTAATCTACCGATATTGAATGGATAT
>Ga0208648_1003180_pt1 | contig 10551 bp, 12 predicted proteins | sample AntAceMetag02UKL_FD_184772 | JGI IMG/M metagenome (GOLD analysis project Ga0208648, IMG submission 184772) | Saline lake microbial communities from Ace Lake, Antarctica - Antarctic Ace Lake Metagenome 02UKL (SPAdes) (version 2) | ecosystem: Environmental > Aquatic > Non-marine Saline and...
ATATAATATGGCCCTATCGTCTAATGGTTAGGACATCGGCTTTTCAAGCCGGCAATCCGGGTTCGATTCCCGGTAGGGTCACAAATTAAAAACAGCTGAAAAAGCTGTTTTTAATTTGTGACCCTACAGAAAGCAAATAATTTTGCTTTCGTCGGGAATCGAACGGCGGAGTATGTTGTGACTGAAAGGAACAACAACGAGCCGTGTCCCGCGGCACTTAACGAATAAGGAGCTTGTGACGAAATGAGTTTAGTGACCGTCAGGACGAGACCGGTAGGGTCACATGTATAAAATATAATAGCTTTAGATCTTTAGAGTTATACAAACCTATAATTGTCTGGAATTAAGAAATTAAATTGTTTATAATAGTCTATGTAAGGGGCGGTTAGCTCAGCTGGTTAGAGCGCTTCATTGACGTTGAAGAGGTCACAGATTCGAATTCTGTATCGCCCACAGATTTGCATGGTTTTAGTGATAGAGTATAATATATATTTATATGAGATTATTTATATTTAATGGTGTTGAAGAAGCAGATAAAGCTTCTGCGGTTAAGAAATTAATTACTCAAAGTACTCCGAGTCAAGATTTCTTTTTTATGATGACTCTTTCAATTTTGATGGCTGTCTTTGGTATTTTATTGGAAAGTGTTGCTGTCATAATAGGAAGTATGTTAATCGCCCCCTTACTTTCGTCTGTTTTAAGTTTATCTTTAGGAATTACAATGGCTGATTCTAAATTAATACGAAGATCTTTCCAGACAATTTTAAAGTCTTTGATTCTTGGTGTTGCTGTTTCAACGGTGGCAACTCTTATTTTTGGTGCAAAGGATATACCAGAATTTTTTATCGTAAGTTCTGATCCTTCGTTACTAGCTGTAGCTGTAGCTATTGTAGCTGGCTTTGCTGCAACTTTTGCTTTAGTTAAACCTAAGTTGAATGAAACTTTACCTGGAGTGGCTATTGCTGTAGCTTTGATTCCACCTATCGCTTTTATCGGAATTGGTTTGGCAGAGATGAGTTGGTCGATGATGACTAATGCTCTTATTTTGTTAGGTCTGAATATTGCTGGAATTATTTTTGCTGGGATGATTACTTTTTCTTTAATGAATTTTTATACAAAAAAGAAGGTTGCAGAAATAACTGTTATTAAGGAAGATAAGAAACTAGAAGAAGAAGAACCAAAAGAAAAATCAACTGAAGATGAACAAGCTAGTTCTATTTAAATTTTAGTTAATTTTTAAGCCAAGAATAGATATTTTCAAGGGCTTTAATAGCGTCGCCAACAGCGATGCCATTTTGGTGATACAGTCCATGGGTACAGTCTCCTGCGGCCCAAATTCCTTCTACAGAAGTTCTATGTGTTAAAGTATCTATAAGGATAGCTTTGTGGTCATTTTTATCTATAAAGTCAATAAATTGAGTGGTTGGTGTTGATCCAATTTCTACGAAAACACCTTTAGCAGGAATTTCTATTTCTTTTTTGTTTTCGGTATTTTTATAAATAACAGATTTGATAAAATTATTTCCTTTAATTTCTGTTATTTGAGCGTTAAGAACAAGATCAAGATTTTCAATATTAGACATTTTTTGAATAGTGGTTTCATCAGCTTTAAATTTGGCAGAACGATTTAAAAGGGTTACACTTTTCGTGTATGCTAAGAGTTGAGAAGCTGATTCAAAAGCTGAGTTTCCACCCCCAACTACTATTACATCTTTGTTTGTAAAAAGAGGACCATCACAGGTGGCACAATAAACTAGACCTTTTCCTTCGAATTTTTCTGCGTCTAAACAATTTAATTTTTTTCTAGAACTACCTGTTGCAATTAAAACAGCTTTAGCTGAGTAAGTTTGTAAATTAGTAGTTATTTTAAACAATTTATCTTCCTGCTGTTCAATTTTTTCAACTTTTTCTTTCTTGATGTCAACTATATCTTGGGAATAGGCTCGAAGATGATTTTCAAGATTTTCTGCTAATTCTTGACCAGAAAGAGTTATAGTTCCTATCCAATTTTCTATTTTAGATGAACTAGAACTTTGTCCTCCAAAGCTTTCAGCAAAAAGAATAGATTTTATTTTTTTTCTGGAAGCATAAATACCAGTTGTTACTCCAGCAGGGCCACCTCCTATAATAGCTAACTCATACATAAGATTTATTTTTTATTTCTTTTTAAGAAAGAAGGGATAGCGTCCCATGAATCTTCTTCATCATCTTCTGGAATTATTATTTCAGCCTCTTTTGGTTTAAATTCTTTGTCTTTATTTTCTTTTTTCTCATCTTCCTCTTTTTCTTCTTTTTTATTATTTGAACCTCCAAAGATACCTCCTTTATTTTCTTTTTTAGGTTCTTCTAACTCTTCTTTAATTGTTTTTTGGAAAAATCCGCCACCGTTTTTTTCTTGATCTTTAAAACCCGTAGCAATTACTGTTACTTTAATTTCATCTTTCTTTAACTTATCTGTTCTGGATGTTCCAAAGATAACTTTAGCATCAGGATCAATGGATTCTGTTACGATTTTAGCAGCGTCTTGAATTTCACTGATTGTTAAATCATCTCCACCGGCCACTGAAAGAAGTACTCCTTTAGCTCCTGATATTGATATATCCAAAAGAGGTGAATTAATTGCACTTTTAGCTGCTTCCTCAGCTCTTTTTTCTCCAGTTGCTTTACCTATTCCCATAAGAGCTGGTCCAGCGTTACCCATAACAGCTAAAATATCAGCAAAGTCAACATTGATTCTACCTGGAATTGTGATTAAGTCTGAAATACCTTCTACGGCTTCTTTTAGTATTTTATCGCTCATAGCAAAGGCATTTTCCATGGTGGTACCTTCTGGTGCAACATTTAGAATACGATCATTGGGAATAACGATAATAGCATCAACTTCTTGTTTAAGTTTTTCTAAACCAACTTTAGCTATCTCAGTTCTTTTAGCTCCTTCAAATGAAAAAGGTTTTGTTACGATAGCTACTGTTAATATACCAAGGTCTTTTGCAATTTTAGCAACAATTGGTCCAGCTCCTGTACCTGTTCCACCGCCAAATCCAGCTGTTATGAAAACCATATTAGAACCTTTTAAAATATCTTGAATTTCTTCAGCAGTTTCTTCAGCAGCTCTTTTTCCTAAATCAGGATCCATGCCAGCTCCTAAACCATTAGTTAAATTTTTACCAATATGAATTTTCTTTTTTGCTAGGGAATGATGTAAATCTTGAGCATCGGTATTTATTACAACAAATTCGACTCCTTGAACTTTGGATTTAATCATATAGTTGGTAGCATTTTTACCTGCTCCTCCAACTCCGATTATTTTAATTCTAGCGAATGCCTCAACGGCTGTATTAATTTTTGGCATATTGATTTCTTTTGTTTAACCTGTTAAATAAAATTTAATTTTCTTTTTGTTGGGTATTTCTTATTAATAATGTAATTTGTTTATTTTCTGTCATTAATTTCTGTTAAATTTTAATATTATCTCCTTGAGAAATAATGTTATTTAATCGGGTAATTGATAATGTTTTTTGACTAAAAACGATTATCTTGTAGTTTCTATACTATCAGAAAAAGTGAAACTATACAAAGAATTGTTTGACCCATTTTTTTACCTTATTTTTAATATTTTTTGCTATATCTATCGCGGAAAGAGGCTTCTCTGCTAAGTTTGAACCAGCAAAACAAAGGCCGCAAGCTATTGCCCAGGTGGAATCTTGAATCTTATCTTGATTAGAATTTAAAAAATATAAATTAGCGTTTTTAACCGGTAGTTTTAGATAAGCTTTAGCTAAATCTTTTATGGTGGTTATACCAGAACCGCCTCCCGAAATTATAATACCAGCTGGAAGAAGTTCGTTTCTATTTATTTTAATTAGGTGATTTTCTATTAACTTAAAGATATTTTCAAGACGTTTAGTAATAATATCATCTAACTCTCTTCGAGAATAAACTGTTGATGTCATAACACCATGTTTAATTTTTTCTGCCTCTTCTAACTCAACTTGAAAGCCCAAAGCTATATCATGGGTGATATCTGTTGAACCAGTTGGGAAAACTTCTAATGAAATAGGAAGATTGTTTTCGAAAACTACTAAAGAGATGGTCTCAGCTCCTATATCAGCTAACACACATCCAGCAATTCTTTGAGATTTAGTGAGAGTAATGCAACTACTAGCAATGGGGGAAGCTACCACGTCACCTTCTACTTCAATTTGAGCATCTTCTACGGCTTGAATTAAATTGTCATGGTGTTGTTCCAAGCAAATAATTAGGAGAGATTCTACTTTTAGCTTTTCACCTTTCATTCCTATGGGGTCACCTAGAACATCTCTGTTATCTATTTTAAAATCAAAAGTAACCGTGTGAATAATTTTTTTATTTAAGAGCGGTGCTTTTTCTTTACTTTTTTCAATTGCGTTATCAATGTCTAGTTTTGTTATTTCAGAATCAGCTCGAGTAATTATAGTTGTTCCTTTAACTCTAATTCCTTCTAAACTTTCACCTCCAATTGAAATAACTGCTTTTTTTACTTTTACCTTAGCATTATTTTCAGCTTGTTTAACTGCTTGAATAATACTATTAGTAACATCTCCTTTGTTTATTATGTAACCATGTCTGAGGCCTTTAGAACGAGATAAACCCCTTCCAATAATACGTGGAATAACTTTATCTTTATTTTTAACCAACTCTGTAATAACCACCTTTATCTGGTACGTGCCTACATCTATTCCTGTTATAATTTTTCTCGTCACAATGATAAATTAATTTAAAGTTTTTAAAATTAAAAGTTTACAAAGGAAGAATATCCCTTTGCAGGGAATCATCCGTTAGGATGACAATTTTTTAAAATTAAAATACTAAAAAAATATAGACAATTAAAGATTGAATTTATTTCTTACTTTTTTTTCTTCCTCTTCCATTTTACTACTATGTTCGTAACCTTTCAAATGGAGTAAACCGTGGATAAACAAAAAACCTACAAAATCGTTATACTTTCTTTCAAAACGAAGGGATTGTTTTTTCGAGAGAGGTAAGTTTATGAAAATTTCTCCGGCAGTTTTTGATAGAGGAAAAGTTAAAATATTTGTTGGTTTGTCAATTTTTTTGTGTTGTTTGTTTAATTTACGTGATAGGTCATTACCAATTAAAACTAAGCTCAGCTCGTAATTTTTGCCTAACACAAATTCTTTTATTAATTTAAATTTTATTGGGGGATTTTTCTTTCTGGTAGTATTTTTTATGTCCATCATATCCATCAATTAAAACATAAAAACGGTGAAATAAAAAGAGACGAGCCTGCGTGGCTCGTCTCTTTTTATTTTTTATCTTAATCTATTTTCTGCTAACTTACCTAGTTTTATGAGTTTCTTGATTTCTTCTCTTTTTTCGATTTTCTTTAAAGTTTCTTTCTTTTTTATATATTTCGAAGTAGGTTTATTACTATATCGAATAGAACGAACCCTTGGAAGAATCCCAGCATTACGTATTCTTTTAGTAAAACGACGAATAATACTCATGTCGTTTTCGTTATTTTTCTTAGTTACTTCTGCATTTATCATAGCAATAAAGTATCACTTTTTACCAAAAAAAGCAATATTTTTAACTTTTTATTTTAATTGTTGTAAATAGGGAAGAAGACAAGCTGTTGGTATCGTTTCTTGGCAAGCTTTTCTGAAATCTTTTATTATAACGGTATCCTCATCAGCTTCTTTTTGACCCATAATAATTGCATAAGGAACATCAGAGTGTTTAGCTACTTCAATTTGCTCAGTCAATCTATCCATATAGAGGCTTTGTTGAATAATCAGATTTGATTGACGAAGCAATTCTATAATTGACAAACTTCTTAATTTTGCTTTTGGACCAAATTGGATAAAATAAAATTTAGGTTTATTACAACAACAGGCTGGTACCTTTTTTGTTTTTACTTTTTTTATTTCAATAGAGATACCCACGGCTGAAGAAATCTTTTTTCTAGTTATTCTTTCTGCTAAATCATCGTAACGACCTCCTTTTCCAAGTAAAACTTCTTCATCTTCGTCGGTGCAATTACTTTTTATTTCGAAAATAATTTTTGAGAATAAATCATCGTGGCTAATAAGGGAATTATTAATACGATAGGTAATATTTGTTGATTCAAGATGTTCTAGAACTTCTTTTAAATGTTTTTGACTCTTTTCAGATAAAAAGTAAATTGATTTAGGAGCGTTAGCTCTAAGCTGTTTACATTCTTTGTGATTACAGGTAAGCAAATTTAAAATATCTCCTGTTTTTTCAAAGTCTCTACATTTAGGATGCAATTGGTCAATATTTTCTTTGTAATAATTAGTTAATTCTTCTTTAAACAAAGTAAATGATTCTTTATCACCAACACTATTAATGTCTACAGAGACGTCATTAAAACCTTCTTCTTTTAAAGCTGTAACAGCTGTTTGAATAACTATGGCTTCAGCAATACTGTTTTCTACTCCCATAATGTCAAAGCTAAAATTATTTAGTTTCGGTGTATTTTTTTTAGAGATTCTATTATTTCTTAAAATAGCTCGATTATTATAAACCATCGAGACAAGACTATCTTCTTCTTTTCTTTTTTTAGCTAAATATGATTTTAGTACTGTTATTTTTTCTTCAGGACGAAAAGAAGGAATTCCGTTTATATGGACGGGAGGAATTTTTGTTGTTTTGAAACCATAGTGTGTTGCAATCTTGTCTACCCTGTTGATTTTTTTAAGCATAAAAATTTAGTTAGAGCTCATAATTTCAAGTAAAGATTTGTAAGAACATGTTTTTATGTAAAGTCAAAAACTGAAAAATTAATAAACTATTTTCTAAAATTTATTTAAACTTGCTGGGAAAAAATTAATTTTATTAAAGGGGAATAATCTTAGAAAAGCTCTGCCAACAATGAGGTCTTTAGGTAAAACTCCCCAAACTCTTGAGTCAGAACTAGCTGGTCGATTATCTCCCATGACGTAGTATTCATCTTCTTTTAAAGTTGTTTCTGTGTCTTTGCTACCAGTATTTTGTAAGTAGGGTTCATCTAATTCAAAACTATTTGGATTTTCTGTATTTTTTATAAAAACTTTTGAACTGGAAATTTTTACTGTTTCGTTAGGTAAACCAATGACTCTTTTAATAAAAAACTTTTTAGGATCGTTGGGATACCTGAAAATAATTATTTCACCTCTCTGTGGGTCTTCAAAATTATAGGAAAGTTGGTCGACGATTAAGTAGTTGCCGGTTTCAAAATTAGGACTCATGGAAGCACCGCTAACTAAAAACGGTTGGGCGATAAACATCCTAAATGGTAAGACTATTAAAATGGCGACTAAGGAGAATTTAAGTGTTTCTATAATAAAATTTTCTTTACTTTCACTCATCTTGTAGACATTTTATTACAATCAAAGGTAAAAAGCAAAAATTACAACACAATTTAAAATAAAAAAGATAAATCTTTGGAGGTCCAACCTCTACAGATATTGTTGAATACGTGAAAGTCAATAATTTTTAGTTTTACAATCTATGGGCTATCACTTATAATTTATTGCATGAACTATGTAATTGTTGGCCTAGGTAATCCAGGAGAAGAATACGAGAAGACTCGACATAATTTAGGTCGGATTATTTTAGAATATTTTCGCAAAAAATATGATTGTACTGAGTGGCAGATTAACAAAAAAAGTAAAGGAATTATATCAGAGGGAGAAATAGGGAAATCTAAAGTGATTCTTTTAGAACCGGAGACTTTTATGAATAAATCTGGAGCAAGTGCTAAATTTTTTATTACTAGCAAAAAGAAGGCTGAGAAACTGGTAGTAATTTATGATGATCTTGATTTACCGATAGGGACTTTTAAAATTTCTTTTAATAAAGGAACCGGAGGGCATAAAGGTTTAGATTCCATTGCTAAAAATATTAAGACAAAAGAATTTATCCGAGTGAGAATAGGTATTTCTCAAGTTACTCCGGCTGGTAAATTAAGGAAGCCAAAAGGAGATCAGAAAATTTTAGATTATTTAATGTCAGATTTTGGTAAAAAAGATTTTGAAATTTTGAAAAAAATAAAACCTAAAATCTTGAAAGCTTTAGAGACTATTATTGTAGAAGGAAGGATGAAAGCTATGAATGAGTTTAATTAAAAAAAGCGTCTCCAGAAAGGAGACGCTTTTTTTAAATTTTTTAACTTTATTTAACAAAGGATAAAGTCATTTTTTGTGAATCTGGTTCAAAGATATTTATCTTAAACAAATAACTTTTACCAATCTCTAAAGTTTCTTTCAATTTCTCTTCATTTTCAAATTCTGAAACATGAACTAGACCAGCAACACCTTCTTCGATACTTGCCAAAGCTCCGTGTTTGTTAAATTTGATAATAACTCCGCTAACTTCAGAACCTTTTTTGTATTTACCAGCTGCTTTGTTCCAAGGGTTTTCAGTGAGAGCTTTAATAGAGAGTGAAATTTTTCCATTTTCTATTTCAATTATTTTAACTTTTATCTTATCTCCTGGTTTAAAGAGAACCTTTGGATCTTTAACCAATGACCAGCTTATTTCAGAAATGTGAATAAGTCCTTCTAATTCATCTTCAATTTTTACGAAGATTCCAAAATCAACAGCACTGGTAACTTCTCCTTCAATAACGTCACCAACACTATATTCAGCTACAATTTTACCTTTTTCTTTTTGATTAGGGTCTTTTTCTGAGAAAATAAGTTTATTTTCTTTAGGAAGTACTCCAATAATAGCGACTGGTAAACTTTTACCAATCATTTTTTTAAGTTCTTCTAGAATTCTGTCTTTGTTTCCATCAACAACTCGTGGATAATGTTCTGCCTTTAATTGAGATGCTGGTAGAAAACCTTGAACACTTTGCCATTCAATAATAAGACCACCTTTATTAGCCTCTTTAATAGTTAGGTCCATAACAGTTTTGTTCTTCATTGCTTGTTCAGCTTCCCCCCAAACAATGGCTTGACGAGCTTCTTTGAGAGATAATTCAATGTAGCCATTTTCGTTTTCTCCATCGATTATCTTAGCAATAATACTGTCGCCAATACTGATATTTTTAAGAACATCTCTAACTGCTAGGTATTCTTTACCAAAAATTACACCCACACCAAAAGGTGGAATGTTAACATAAACAGCATTTTTCTCTACGGCGACGATTTCGCCTTCTATCATCTCACCTGTATTAGGTGGTGTTTTAACCTTTTCTAGGAGACCAGACATTATTGAATTGTCTATTTCTAGATCATCTCCTATTGTTTCTTCTAAAACTTCATTTTTAATTTGAGTCATAAAGTTTAAAAATAGATGGTCTTTTTAAACAAATTACCTAAAACTCTGTAATTATCTATTAAAAAGGATTAATTTCTATTTTTGATTAATAATTAAACGAATTACCTTAACTTAATTAAGGCTAATTTCATAGATATACAGTATATATTAAAAAATGGTTTTGTAAATCATTGTGGAGGTGTGATATAATAAATGGCAATGATAATAAATTACAACGGAATGGAATCTTTTAAGATTCAATCAGGGGACTTTGTCTTGGCTTTTAACCCTATTTCCAAAAATTCAAAACTTAAAGTCACCAGGTTCGGAGCAAACATAGCTTGTCTTAGTGTTAATCATCCTGATTTTAATGGAGTAGAACAAGTTAATTCAAAAAGCAAAGAAGCTTTTGTTATTGATGGAGCTGGTGAGTATGAAATAGAAGGTGTGTTTATTAAAGCTTTTCAATCAGTGACTGAGTATGAAGGCGAAAAAAGGATGAATACTGTTTATTCAGTTGTTTTTGATGGTATAACAATAGGGTTTATGGGTATTTTGGGTTCAAATGGTATTGATGGAGAACAGAGAGAAATTTTAAATGAAACTGATGTGCTTTTTGTTCCGATTGGAGGAGGTGATGTTTTAGATGCTGCTCAGGCTTATAAGTTAGCTGTAAAGTTAGATGCAAAAGTTATAATTCCAATGTGTTATAAAGAACACGGTGAAAAGGATGCTTTGAAAAAATTCCTAAAAGAGAGTGGAAATGGGGATGTTAAAGCTGTCAAGAAGTTAACTTTGAAAAAGAGTGATTTAACTAGTTTAGGGGGAGAAGTAGTTGTTTTAGATGAAGGTTAAAGTGTAAAATTAGGTTATGGACATCATCAAAAATCTACAAAGTAAACCAGAAAAACAAAAAAAGATTATTATGGTTTATAGTTTGATAATAATAATGTCACTGGTGGTTTTTGTTTGGTTTTTACAAATGAAAGGTTATGGTTTTTCAGAAGTAAGTGGTACTGAGTTAAAACCTCTGTCTGATTTGAAGAATGAAGTTGTAGAAGTGTATAACAATTCAGCAGAGGATATTAAGGAAATAAAAGAGCAAATGAGTGATAATATTTAATGTAATTAGACCTAATTTGTGGTATAATTGTGATAATTGATTGTTTAAATAAAAATTAATATGGCTAAGAATAAAGAAGAAAAAGAACCAGAAAATAACGATATTTCTGAGGAAGAAAAAGGAATTGTTCCAATAGAAATAAGCACTGAGATGAGAAAGTG
>Ga0208648_1003181_pt1 | contig 10549 bp, 8 predicted proteins | sample AntAceMetag02UKL_FD_184772 | JGI IMG/M metagenome (GOLD analysis project Ga0208648, IMG submission 184772) | Saline lake microbial communities from Ace Lake, Antarctica - Antarctic Ace Lake Metagenome 02UKL (SPAdes) (version 2) | ecosystem: Environmental > Aquatic > Non-marine Saline and Alkaline...
TTCTTCTCATCAAAAAAGATAGTCCAGGTCAAGGCATACGTTATACTTTGCCAGGGGGGGCATTAGAATCCGGCGAAACCTTACATCAAGCTGTTATTCGAGAGTGTCAGGAAGAGATAAACACGACAGTAAATGCTTTTGACGTACTGCATATCGCAGATTTTTTTATTCCCAAGCTTAAACCAGAGCCTTATACCCGTCATCAGCTAGAAGTACTCATTCAATGTCAGGCACCGACCGATTACTCCCCAAGTTGCGGCACTGCCCCTGACAAACATCAGGTTGGCGTAGAATGGCTCCCACTCAATGAACTAGAACAGCATCGCATATCACCCAATTTCTTTGCGGACTTGCTGATTAATTTGCATAGCCTGGAGCACAATATTTATGTAGGTTCGGTTACTTAGTTGAGGCCCGGGGCTCGCGCTTCAAGCATGTCAAAAACCAGTTTATGTTAGCCAAGAATCTTCTTTCCTAGCATATTCCCAAGCTTTCCCACATTTCATCTACCTTTTTCACGACCTCTGCTGACATGGTAATGGTACGCCCCCATTCACGCGTGGTTTCACCGGGCCATTTATTCGTAGCATCAAAACCGACTTTCGAACCTAAGCCAGAGACAGGTGAAGCAAAATCCAGATAATCGATCGGGGTATTTTCCAGAATGGTTAAATCACGCGCAGGATCCATACGTGTGGTAATGGCCCAGATGACTTCCTGCCAGTTATGTACATCGATATCATCATCAACCACAATCACAAATTTAGTGTACATAAACTGACGCAAATAGGACCAGGTTCCGAGCATTACGCGCTTGGCATGACCGGCATATTGCTTTTTCATACTGATCACCGCCATGCGATAGGAACAACCTTCTGGTGGCAAGTAAAAATCAGTAATTTCAGGGAATTGTTTTTGCAGAATCGGTACAAACACCTCATTTAAAGCCACGCCTAAAACAGCCGGTTCATCGGGTGGTTTGCCGGTGTAGGTGCTATGATAAATCGGCGCCTGCCGTTGTGTAATGCGTTCTATGGTAAATACCGGAAAATTACCCACTTCATTATAATAACCGGTATGATCACCAAACGGCCCTTCAGGTGCCATTTCATCGGGGTAAATAAAACCTTCTAAAACAATCTCAGCACTGGCAGGGACTTGTAAATCATTAGTCATTGATTTTGCCACTTCCGTTTTACTACCGCGCAATAAGCCTGCAAAAGCATATTCTGATAAGGTATCTGGAACTGGCGTGACAGCGGCTAATATAGTCGCTGGATCTGCCCCCAATGCAACCGAGACAGGAAATGGTTTGCCGGGGTGAGTTTCTTGCCATTCTCTAAAGTCCAATGCTCCACCACGATGGGCTAACCAGCGCATAATAACCTTATTTTTGGCAATCACTTGCAAGCGGTAAATTCCTAGATTTTGACGCTCCTTATAAGGCCCTTTGGTAATTACTAAGGGCCAGGTAATTAAGGGGCCGGCATCATCTGGCCAACAGGTTTGAATCGGATAGTCGGCTAAATCAATCTCATCGCCTATTCGGATTAGCTCCTGACACGGTGGATTTTTTACCAGTTTTGGTGCCATATTCAGCACATTTTTAAATACCGGTATTTTATCCATCGCATCTTTCATGCCTTTGGGTGGCTCGGGCTCTTTTAATTGCGACAATAATTCACCGACGCCACGCAAGGCTGTCACAGAAGTTTCGCCCATGCCCATTGCGACCCGATCAGGGGTGCCAAATAAATTGGCGAGTACTGGAATATTATAACCTTTTGGATTTTCAAATAATAAGGCAGGACCACCTAGCTTTAAGGTGCGGTCACAAATTTCGGTTATTTCCAGCACCGGATCAACTTCCTGAGTAATGCGCTTCAGTTCGCCTTTTTTTTCCAGCTGAGCGATAAAGTCTCTTAAGTCTTTATATTTCATGCCAGAATCCCATTGTGCCTTAATAAAGCATCAATTTTCGGCTCACGCCCTCTGAACTTAACAAATAAGTCCATTGCATCCTCACTACCTCCTGCTTCCAGAATATGCGTCAAAAATGCTTCACCGGTCTGTTGATCGAAAATACCATTTTCTTCAAATAATGAGTAGGCATCACTGGACAGCACTTCCGCCCATTTATAGCTGTAATACCCTGCGGCATATCCGCCTGCAAAAATATGCGAGAAGCTATGTGCAAAACGATTAAAATCGGGAGGCATCATAACCGAAACCTGCTCTCGAATGGCATTGAGTTGTGCATAAATTTTTGCGCCGTGTTCTGGCGAATAGTCCTGATGCATCTTAAAATCAAACAAGCTAAATTCTAATTGGCGCACCATAATCATACCTGCCTGAAAATTTTTCGCAGCCAGCATTTTATTATACAAAGCTTCTGGTAAGACTTCGCCCGTTTGATAATGTCCTGAGATTAAAGCCAGCCCTTCTTTTTCCCAGCACCAGTTTTCCATAAACTGGCTGGGTAACTCCACCGCATCCCATTCGACACCGTTAATTCCTGACACACCCAAATAATCCACTTTAGTCAGCATATGCTGCAAACCATGCCCAAATTCATGGAATAAAGTCAGTACTTCATCGTGGGTTAATAGTGCCGGATCAGTGGCTGTCGGCGGCGTAAAATTACAAGTTAAATAGGCCACTGGAATCTGGATGGTATTGCCTATTTTTTTGCGCCCAACACAGTCATCCATCCATGCGCCACCGCGCTTTTTAGGTCGTGCATACAGGTCGATATAGAACTTTCCGCGCAATTCTCCGTGTTTATCTTTAATCTGGAAAAAACGCACGTCTTTATGCCAGCAATCGACACCTTCAGCTTCGGTAATATTCAAGCCATAGAGTTTATCAACGACATCAAATAGCCCCTGTAATACCCGCGGTGCAGGAAAGTATTGTTTTACCTCTTCCTGCGATAAATCATAGGCATATTGGCGCATTTTTTCTGAATAATAACCGGTATCCCAGGTATGTAGCTTTGTAATGCCGTGCTGTTGTCTGACAAATTCAGCTAGTTCAGCCAGGTCTTTATGCGCTTGAGGCAAGGATTTTTCGGCTAACTCTTCTAAAAAGTCAGTGACTTGCCGAGTTGATTCTGCCATTTTTGTTGCCAGCGACAGCTCGGCATAATTATTAAAATCTAATAATTGCGCCTTTTCATGACGCAAGGCGAGGATCTTTTCCATAATATCGCTATTATCCCAATCGCTATTTTCTCCTAGTTCTGATGCGCGAGTAGAAAAGGCTTTATACATATCGGCGCGCAACTGCCTGTTATCGGCATAGGTCATAACTGCAATATAGGACGGAAATTGCAAGGTTAATAACCAGCCCTTTTTGCCTTCCTGCTCGGCCGCTTGCTTAGCTTGTTGCAAAGCAGATTCTGGCAGACCGGCAAGATCACTTTTCTTGCTGATTAGTTTTTGCCAGGCACTGGTTGCATCCAGCAAATTTTCTTCATAGTGGCTGGAAAGCTGGGAAAGCTCCAAGCTAATTTGCTTGTAACGCGCTTGCTTCTCATTATCCAGATCAATACCGGATAAACGAAAACCGCGTAAAGCATTGTGAATGATTTTTTGTTGCGCGGTTTCTAGCTGAGCATAAATATCGCTATCTACAATTGATTGATAAGCCTTAAAAAGGCCTTTATGCTGGCCCATTTCAGTTGCATAGGCACTTAATTTCGGTAAGCAGGCATTATAGGCATCGCGCAATGCATCATTATTAACCACTGAATTCATATGGCTAACAGGTGACCAGGCTTTATTGATTTTGTCTTCTACCTCATCTAGAGGAGCGATCAGGTTCTCCCAGGTATAGACATCATTCTCAGCTAAAAGCTTATCGACCACAGCTCGTGCATTGGTTAACAATTGCTCAATAGCTGGCTCTATATGTTCGGGTTTAATCTGTGAAAATAAAGGCAGTTCAGTGTTCTCAAGTAAGGGGTTTGTCATTTCTTTTATAATGTTGTTTCAGTGGAATATTAAGTATTAGTTCAGATTCAGGCAAGTACAGTTATTGTTGCCTGAATCCTTTGATGTGCTTGACGTAATAAATTTATCGAAAAATCAGGCTTAATTTCCCGTTTTTGAGTTTGGCATAAGCGGGAATAGTATTTATAAAGGGTAAATCGTGAGCTTGCTGTGAACCAAAATAACTGTGCAATTTAGCCAGAATAATAATATCAATCAAGTTCAATTTCTCACCGCTGACATAATGCCAGCCTTCCAAATATTGCGGAATGCTAATTAAATCATCCGAATTTAACATCATTGTGCCTGCCGGAGCGCGTAAAAAAGAAACTGCTGATTGTAATTGCGCTATTTCTAGTTGTTCATCAGCATACTGATCAGCAAAACGCAATAAAGGAATCAGGCCTATATTACTAATCAACCTGCCAATAATGCTTCATCAGAATTAATCGTACCAGCTTCTTCTGTCAATACAAAACTTAGACAGGAAACATATTAACTACGCCGCCAAAGATTATGCATAGCCACCATAAACTGCCTGTCATGACAAACAAATAGCTGTTGTAAACTGATGCATAAAGAGGGCTGTGGATAAGCCTAATCAATTTAATAACAATCGCTAAGTCTGCATGAAGAATATCAATCACCGCTTGCAAGCCTACATCATAATTCATTGCCTCTCTTAATCTCAAGATCATATCAAGCAAGGAAAGGATGTTTAGTTTAATGTCACTATAAGCCTCTACAAAACTATGCAAAAAGGAACATTATCTAGCGACTGCTCGGCATAAGTCTGAATTTTATATGCTAATCCTGATACGGCTTGTATCTCTAACTGACGTAAAGGCACTAAATTTTGTATTTGCCCATAAACTAGTAGTTCGGTGTTTTCAGCTATCAAGCGTTACATTCAGTGCACTGTATCAAGAGTTGCATGTGCTGTGTAGAGAAAGTTTCAGTTACTTCATCGTCTGAGCTATCATTCAGTGTATTGTTTAATGGAAAAATAGCCTGAAACCAATTCATAATACCTTCGTAAAATATGCCAGCCCATCACATTCTGCCGTTTACGTTTAATAAAGGCACGCACCCTGTTACAGGGTTGATTTAATTATTTAATTTTCCAATATTACGTCTATACTTAAATTAGGCACAACAAGTATGTTTTTCTGTACCTTAACAATACTTTCCTATTAGAATTCTAATACAGAGTAGCCTACATTTTAATCAAGCATGATGATTTTCTAGAAGGACACAAATGGATACTTATAAATTTAAAACAACTCCTAAAGACACTCACTTCCAGGTTCCTTTTGAATTATCCACTAAGGCATTTAATGAATGGCTATCTTCTCTGAAAAATAACTCCGCTACGGATCAGACGCATCAAGTATTATTAGCGATACTGGCAATCAATCAGGAAAATACCTTAGCTAAACAACAAAAATCAATGCTACTGGAAAGCATCTATAAATCCATGCATATTTTTTTAGCACCGCTGAGCAAACCTATTTTAAATAGCTCGCTTCCGCTTGCAAAACAAGACAAGAAAAATATGCAAAATATTATATCAATATATGCAGAGCTGGCTAATGGCTTCGAAAGCTGTCTTAGTGAAATAAGCGACCTGTCGCTTGCAGTAACATTATTTTATGGTTTGCAAGCCTTAATTAATGCCTACCTTAGTATCTCTGAAATCTATCAACAAACTTACCCTGACTTCTGGAAACAAGCTTATAAGTTCTATGGCTTAGCATCTAGACTAAAAATACAAGATTTAATTATTGAGCAGCATGCTTATCACAGTAACACCGTTAGCAAGGCATTCAAACATCTATTAGCACTTCACCACTGTGTATTAGAGCAATTTCGCCCACGCGATATGCAAATTATTTCCGCTTATGTAGAAAAACACACTTCCGAAATGCTACTGAGCAAAGAATTCCCTGTTGAAAAAACTTCCCGATATTCTGGCTTCGATTTAACAATAGATAAGCCACCTACTCATTTAACTCGCCTTAAACAATCCGAACACAGCACCATAGGTTTTTTTTCTGCCTATACTGCTGCTATAGACATTAACAAAAATGCCACGCATAAGGCACCAGGAACAGGCGTTATCAAAGCTATAAATCGCGAGTTTATCATACAGGCATCAAAATCTTTGAGTCTGTCACAAAAGCGAAAATTCACTCGTTTTAATCATCAAATTGAGCGCCATGGCATTATTGGCTTTAATCGTATTATTAAACAACTGTACGATACTAGCTCATTGACACCCAGTGCAAAAAATGCAGACTGCGTTGATCAAAACGCCTCCAGACTTGTAATTAAAGGCTATACAGTGCCCGACTTGCAGTTAGTCACGCAGGGTTATGAATTATTAGATACCATAGAAATAGAACGTCATCGAATGAAGCTATCAAGAAACGAACAACGCAAAACCGATCAAGCTATGAAGGATTCTCTTAGCCAAAATATCTGGGCTACTTCTGATACAAAGTTTCAAAGTGAAGCCCCCATTAAGCCGGATACATTTAATATTGAAGATAGTAGCATTAATGGCTACAGGATTCTTTTTGATACTGACATTAATCAGACAACACTACAAATTGGCGATATTATCAGTATAAATAATAACAATACTTTGGAAATTGGCGATATTATCAGTATAAATAAAAACGATACTATGGAAATTGGCATAATTCGCAGGTTAGCGCAGTTAACTGAACATAAATTGCAATTAGGCATCAAGCTATTAGCACTAGAATCTGAAATTTGCTATATTTCCCTACCCAATCATGACTCTTTTTATGCATGGGCTATTTTCTTACCAGGAATAAAAGCACTTAACTCAGCAGACAGTGTGATTTTTAATGATAACAAGTTCCAGACGGGTGAGATTATTACCCTGCATCGTGCAAACACTGAACCCGTTTCCTGTCGTTTAAATAAACTTTTACATCTAAGCTCTGCCGCAACGCATATTGAACTTTTTAATTCAATGATTAAGCAATAGTAAAGTCTCCATACTGTTCAATTTTTTCCTTGACAGTCCGCCGAGCTAGTTTCATACCTGCTTCAGTAATCCTAGCTGTTATACGATAAGCCGCAACCTGTGCAGCCTTGATTTATAACATCTTTTTATCTGCGTGAACAATACATTCCTAAGAGTGCTTTGCTGCAAGTAGTTCTAATACCGCTTTTGCAGTGGCTGCAGATGATCCGGGATTTTGCCCGGTCACTAGATTTTCATCAGTAACAGTATAAGATTGCCAATCGTCGACCTTTGCATAATTGGCGCCTGTTGCTTTTAGGCTGTCTTCAAGCAGAAAAGGTACTATCCAGGTAAGCTGCACAGCTGCTTCTTCGGTGTTACTAAAGCCGGTTACTGATTTCCCCTGAATCAAAGGCTTGTTCTCCGCAGATTTGGCATGCAGAAGGACAGCTGGAGCATGGCATACAGCTGCTACAGGCTTTCCCGCCGCATACATTGCTTCAATGATGGCGATAGAATACCCATCATTGCTTAAGTCCCATAACGGCCCGTGCCCCCCGGGATAAAATACACCATCATAATCTTCAGCTGAAACCTCCGCTAACTTGAGAGCATTAGCTAACTGAACCTGAGCATCTGGATCATTTTTAAAACGCCGGGTAACTCCCGTTTGCACAGCAGGATCATCACTTTTTGGGTCCAGAGGAGGCCGTCCTCCCTTGGGAGACGCAAGGGTAATTTCGGCACTTGCAGCGTTAAATATTATAATAAGGCGCAGCAAATTCCTCTAGCCAGAATCCGGTTTTCATGCCTGTATCGCCAAGCTGGTCGTGCGATGTAAGTATCATTAGAATCTTCATGTGCCTTCCTGTGTAATTTTTAATACGCGAAAAAGACTATCGCCGACTACCAAATAATGAACCCATAATGCCTCTGACTATCTGTCTACCTAACTGACTACCAACACTACGAGCCACACTTTTTAACATGGCTTCACCTGCTGATTGACGACTACGAACGCTCTTGGGCTTTTCCTGCTGCTCAGTTGCAACTGCCATTTGCTCTGCTTTTTGCTTGAGCATTTCATATGCAGACTGTCTGTCTATATCCTGATCGTAACGATTTTTATAAGGCGAACGACTGATACTTTCGATGCGCTCAGCCTCGGTCAATGCAGCGATTTGTGACTCGGGCGGACGAATCAAAATACGCTCAACAGGTGTTGGGCTACCATCTTTATTTAACACCGAAACCAGTGCTTCACCGGTTTTTAATTCTTTAATGACCTGTTCGGTATCCAACGCTGGATTACTCCGAAAAGTTTCAGCTACCGCTTTAATCACTTTACGGTCTTTCGGCGTATAAGCTCTTAAAGCATGTTGAATCTTCAAGCCTAACTGGCCTAATACATCTCCGGGTATATCCAGGGGACTCTGACTGATAAAATAAATACCCACACCTTTGGAACGTATCAAGCGCGTAATCTGTTCAATTTTGTCTACCAGCACTCGCGGCGCACGATCAAATAATAAATGTGCTTCATCAAAAAACAATACCAGTTTTGGCCGGTCAGCATCGCCTACTTCGGGTAATGTTTCAAATAAATCAGACAGTAGCCATAACAAAAACGCGGCATACAATCGGGGCGATTTTGAGGTTAATTCAGTTGCATCGAGGATGCTAATCACACCATTGCCGGAAAAATCAGTGCGCTGGAAATCATCAGTTTTTATCGCAGGTTCACCAAAAAACTCACTCGCGCCCTGTTCATCCAATACCAGCAAGCGGCGCTGAATAGCACCGACACTGGCAGAAGAAATATTGCCATATTCTGACTTCAGATCCTTGGAATTTTCTGCCATCCAGTTGAGCATCGCACGCAAATCCTTTAAATCCAGCAATAACAGACCCTGGTCATCAGCAAGCTTAAAACAGCTATACAGAACCCCAGACTGAGTATCATTCAGTTCCAGTAAATGGCTGAGTAATAAAGGGCCCATCTCAGAAATAGTGGTACGTACAGGATGACCATTACGTGCGAAAATATCCCAGAAAACGGTGGGATTGGCACGTAACTGAAAATTATTAATTCTGATTTTCTGTACACGCTCAGTGATTTTTTCATGCATCTGACCTGCTTTGGCCATACCCGATAAATCACCTTTAATATCCGCCATAAACACCGGCACACCGAGGCGTGAATAACCCTCTGCAAGAATCTGCAAAGTCACTGTTTTACCCGTTCCGGTTGCACCAGAAATCATGCCATGTCGATTCCCCATGGCGGCATCCATTATTACCTGCCTGTTCTCATTTGCGCCAATTAATATTTCCTGCATATCATCCCTTTTTCACCTGGTGTTAACTGTTGAATACTAACTGTATACTAAAAGATTAGAATAAAAAAGCCTATTAATAACACCAGAAAACCACCCATTTCCGCCGTCATCAGAATCAAATAAAACTGTAATTAGCATTTAGTCTGGATTCGCAATTAGGCTTAACTTCCACCTCATGCCCTGCCGCATTTGCAACTTCCAGACAGATAAAGCGTTTATAGTCATCTTTATCCAGATCCTGAATTGTAGTAGCCCCCTCAATCCATGGGTTCCACACTACAACATTTTGATTTCCTGACGAACTGATTTTAATTTTGCGATTAAAAGCCGGATCATCCAGTATCAGTTGACGTGTAATAGCAGTATGAATACGGTCTGTCGGTTCGAAAATCTTGACTACTCCAGACTGATAGGCTTTAGCAAAAACCGAATTTTTATCTAAATACTCAGTATTTTCCAGACCCAAAACTTCGATTTGCGTTGCATCACCTACCCTCAAATAAGCATGCAAGGCTTCTGTGATAGAAAAAGGCTGCTTGCCGGTATTACGTGTTGTTAACTGCAGAGTAAGCGAATCAGATATCAGGATTTCTAATATAAGATTAAAACTATAAGGCCAGATTTTTCGGGTTTCTTCTGTATCGCTGATCTCAAGGACTATTTTAGTATCGCCATTGTCCAACATCTCAGCCGTAACAACTGACCAGAAACGCGTGCGCACAAGTCCATGGTCTGGTTTCTTTTCCTGAGTGATATGATCCGGTTCAGTAGCCGCGCCAAACCAGGGCCAGCAAATGGGAACACCGCCTTTAGCTGCTTTCCCCTCGGCGAAATAGGCATTCTCACTGATGAACATAAAATCTTCAGTTTGATCAACGGGCTTAAATGATAAAACCTGGCCAGCATAGATGGAAATTAATGCCGAAGCTTTAGCGTTATTCACTTGCATACAAGGCAAGCCGCCTTTTCCTGAGACGCATAAAATTTGATTTGCAATACCAAAATCGGTATTTAATTGTTGAATATTAATACTATTACTCCGATTTATATATTTCCTTCATTACCATGCTTAATGCATAAATAAGACAGGATTAATGTGTATTAAACAATACCTTCGCCAAAAATCATACAACATTTTCATGAATCTTACCAAGTTCTGCGGCCTGAAAAAGTTGGTCATTTATTAAAAACTCCTCTGCATTTAAGCCGAGGGAATTAAT
>Ga0208648_1003184_pt1 | contig 10541 bp, 10 predicted proteins | sample AntAceMetag02UKL_FD_184772 | JGI IMG/M metagenome (GOLD analysis project Ga0208648, IMG submission 184772) | Saline lake microbial communities from Ace Lake, Antarctica - Antarctic Ace Lake Metagenome 02UKL (SPAdes) (version 2) | ecosystem: Environmental > Aquatic > Non-marine Saline and...
AGGAGGTGTTCGCGTTCTGTATGTGCCAACTTGCGTGAGGCCTGGGCGAAACGGCGGTATGCCGCCCACTTTATCAGCAAATTGACCGATGTAGATGGGGAAAACAGCGAAACGGATACCTGGCTGGACTTTGCAAAGGATTGCGGATGTTTATCCTCGGAAGACCATGAGCGTCTGGTTGCGGATTGTCGACAAGTGGGTGCGATGCTGGGTTCAATGCTGAATAACCCGGCCCCCTTTTTGATTAAAGCAGATTGACTGTGTGAGTTCAAAATGTATGATCTTTTTAGCTAAAAAGATAGTTTCGCCGTTCCTCAACCCGTTGAGTGTGGGCCTTCTTATTGCTTTAGTGGGGCTACTGTTCCTATGGTTTACGAGGAGGCAGAAAACGGGAAAGGTTTTCGTAACCATCGCCTTTGGGCTGCTGGGGTTTTTCAGTTATGGTGCGGTGAGCGATATGTTAGCGAGGCCCCTGGAGCAGGAATATCCACCGATCACGGAACTTCAAGCCTATAAAGGCATTAAATGGATTGTGGTGTTGGGTGGAGGTTCCACAGCTATCCCAGGTCTGCCGGTTTCCACCTATCTGGCAGCCGCCTCATTGTTTCGCGTTTCAGAGGGTGTCTACATTCACAACAGGCTTCCCGAAACCAAGCTAATTCTCACAGGAGTGAGCAGATTTGACGGAATCACGCCGATGGCGGAGGTGATGGGGGATGTGGCAGTGGAATGGGGTGTGGAGCCGGAGGATATTGTTCTTGAAAAAAAGGCTAAGGATACAAAGGATCATGCTATTTATGTGAAGAAGATTGTCGGGAAGGATAAGTTTATATTGGTGACATCTGCATCGCATATGCCGAGGGCGATGGCCCTGTTCCGGGGACAGGGGATGGAGCCGACTGCGGCGCCGACGGATTATATGGTGAGGAAGAGGGAAGGGGGTGTGGGGCTGGGGATGTTCTTTCCGAGTGCAGGTTCGCTGGAAAAGGTCGAGATCGCTATACATGAGTATCTGGGGATTATTTGGGGGAAGGTGAGGGGGCAAATTCGTTTCGCGAAGGATGAATCCCTTCGGGATGGATGAATTCTCTTCGAGAATGGATGATTGCCTTCGGCAAGGATGATTCGCTTCGCGAAGGATGGCGCCTTGGGCGCGGGATGGGTGGATGAGAGTGGCTTCGCCACGGATGACTGGATGGTTGGATGATTGCCTGGCGGCAAGGATGAATGAGTTCCTTCGGAACGGATGGCTGGATGAATAGGATGCTCCCTGCGGGATTGGATGGAAAGGGGCAAAAAGGATGACTGACTTCGTCAGGGATGAATTCTCTTCGAGAATGGATGAATGAGTTCCTTCGGAACGGATGGCTGGATGAATAGGATGAATTCCTGCGGAATTGGGATGATAGAATGGATGAGACCTTCGGTGGGATGAGTTCCTTCGGAATTTGGACGACGGCCCCAATGAAATCCGCCCCAGTACGATCTCCCGGACCTACGGGGTAAACTTCGCTCGTCATGGCCATGCCCCAGTTAAACAGAAGAAACAAAGAGGTCGAACGGGATAAAAATTTCATGGGGTAAAGATGGATAGCCCCAGTTAAATGATCCGAAACCGAATCTTGCTACGCAATTTAACGGGGTAAAGATGATTCGCTTTGCGAAGGGGAATTGACGGAGTGTATAGACCTTTGGAAGTAAATAGACGTAGAAAGAATGAAAAGAAATTTGAAACATGGGAAGACCTTGCCAATGGCGGCCGGATGTATTCTTATGAGGTCAAAGGACACTATGGCTGGACAGCAAGATATGTAAAGGAAGTGGATGAATCTGAATTTACTCTTCGCTTTTATCAGGAGATTTACGATAATTTCGGGCGTTTGGCGGAGGTTCATGAGAAATATCCAGTTAATAAAGGACATGAAAAGATTGGGGAGGTGAGCAGTTATGAAGATTGAAAACCGAGATGTAATCGGCAAACTGACGGATTACTTAAACCATCGCGTTTCTCTCCATGAATTGGTTGACTGGGCTGAGCAAGCGATGATGGACGGAGATTTTGTTGGAAAAGACTGGAAAACAGTACGAGATATTGTAGCCCGCATCGGGGTGGCTGATGTTCGTGCGTTTGGTCTGACCTGGGAGGACTGTGAGAAATCGTTGATGGGACTCGGATATCGAACAGAAGTCCAGATTTCCCAGGCTTCTGGCCCGAGCTGATGAATCCCTTCGAGAACGGATGAGTTCCTTTGGGATGGATGACTGCCTAAAGACAGGGATGATTGCCTTCGGCAAGGATGTGTTCCTGCGGAACGGATGAATTCCCTTAAGGGAATGGATGGTTGCCTGGCGGCAAGGATGATTCGCTTTGCGAATGGGATGATAAAATGGATGAGACCTTCGGTGGGATGAGTTCCTGGATGATTCGCTTCGCAAATGGGATGACAAACGGGATGAATGACTGCCTAAAGGCAGGGATGATTCCTTCGGAATTGGGACGACTGGATGAATAGGATGAAAAACTCTGAAAATGTGAAGGCAGATGAAGTTTTGGAAAGGAATAAGAATCTGAATCGTGGGTTTAGGAAACTCAATGTTTGGAGGGAGGCGGTTGACCTTTATGCGTTTGAGAAGAAAGTTCTGGGTGAAGTGAAGGGCATTGTATTTAAAATAAGGGATCAGGTTTTGGATTCAGCCTTTTCTATTTCTTCGAACCTGGCTGAAGGGTATTGTCGGAAATCGATTAAGGAGTATATTCAGTTTGTTAATGTGGCTTTGGGTTCTTGTGGGGAGAATTATTCACAGATGTATGCCTTGCTCAAGTCACAAGAGATTTCAAAGGACATATTCGATGACTTTGATACACGGCATTATGCCGTTGAAAACAAGCTGGTCAACCTTGCAAAGGCCCTGTCGAAAAAGGTGAAAACGGGTAAGGACTGGGATTCTGAATACAAGGTTTCATGAACTATTTTAGCCACGCCGGTTAAATAAAAGCAAAATCAGATTTAACCCCGGTTAAATAAGGGAAAGGACGGATTTAACTGGGTAAACTGGACAGGGGGTCGTATAATAGGGGACGTAGTCAACTTGTAAACTTATGGAAGCGGTCCGCAGATTAATAGCTGCCCCAGTGAAATGCGCCCCAGAGAAACAAAAGACGCAAAAATAGTCTCTCACCCCAGTACCATTTCCCGAAGCTACCCCGGTTAAATAAATGCAAAAACGGATTTAACCCCGGTTAAATAAGGGAAAGGACGGATTTAACTGGGTAAACTGGACAGGCGGGGTAAAAATTAAGCAGCGTGAACAAAAAGGCACAGAAGGCGCAAAATAATATCTGTGTGTGTCCGTGTGTGTTTGTGGGTGAGAGCTGAATGGGGGACGGGTGTTGAGAATGAGAAAGTTTTTTAGACATAGAAATTTATACTATATGCTGCCTTCAGATGCATTGCTCGTGGTAATGTGTTTTTATTTGGCGTATCTTTTTCGTTTTGAATTCGCGATTCCGCCAAACGCGCTTTCTACTTTTGCAAGGACTTGGCCAAATGTGTTGATCGTAAAGATGGTCGTCTTTGCCCTGTTTCACCTTTATAGAGGGATGTGGCGATATACGAGTATGAGAGATCTCATTAATGTGTCCAAAGCGGTCTTCACAAGCTCTTTGCTCATTGTATTAGGGGTTTTCATATCACATCACTTCAAAGGGTTCCCTAGATCTGTTTTTATTATAGACGGATTTTTGACGTTTTTGGCGATTGGCGGGATCCGGATGGTGATACGCCTCTATTTTGCTAAGAAATCCGGTTCAATAGTCTTTCCTTCTCTCCGGCCTCAGACACAGGAAGATGACAGGAAACGGATCCTTATTTTCGGGGGAGGGGATGCGGGTGAGAAGGCCGTGAGGGAGATAAGGGATAATCCGAGGCTCGGTTATAACGTGGTGGCATTTATCGATGATGATCCATCAAAGATAGGCCGATCCATCCATAATGTGCCGGTTGTGGGTGATATGAAAGGGCTTAATAAGGTAGTCGAAACCTTGAATGTGGACGAGGTGCTCATCGCCATTCCTTCTGCAGGCCTCCGGATGAGGCAGATAGTAGCCGCATGCAAGGGATGCGGGGTCCCTTTCAAGACACTGCCAGGCATGGGGGAGTTGATTGAAGGAAAGGTCAGCATTAAGGCCCTGCGGGATGTGGATTACCAGGACTTGTTAGGACGGCCTCAGGTGAAATTGGATGTAAAAGGTGTCTGCGGGTATCTGGAAAACAGACGGGTCTTAGTGACCGGTTCGGGGGGCTCTATCGGCTCAGAACTGGTCCGGCAGATGGTTATGTTTAACCCTGAAAACGTGATCCTGTTGGATGCCTCAGAGGCCAATCTTCATGGCATAGAGATGGAACTTAAGTATAATATCGGCTACCAGCGGTACACCCCGATTTTAGGCAGCATCCAGAACGGACAGATCTTGGATAAAATTTTTGATCGTTACCGGCCCCAAGTGGTCTTTCATGCAGCGGCTTACAAGCATGTGGCCATGATGGAGTTGAATCCTTGGCAGGCTGTGCATAACAACATCCGTGGTAGCAAGACGGTCATGGAAAAGGCGATCAACTACGGTGCAGACCATTTCGTTCTGGTCTCTACGGACAAGGCCGTTCGACCCTCCAATGTCATGGGAGCGAGCAAGCGGATCGCTGAGCTTATTTTACAATCCAATTTAGGGAATCATACGCGTATGATGGCGGTGCGCTTTGGAAATGTGGTGGGTTCTTCAGGCTCGGTGATCCCCTTGTTTCGAGAGCAGATCGCCAATGGTGGACCCGTGAGAGTGAGCCACCCGGATGTGACGAGGTATTTTATGACCATACCGGAGGCCAGCCAGCTTATCTTACAGGCAGGCGCCATTGGGGAAGGTGGCGAGATATTTATCTTGGAGATGGGTACCCCTGTCAAGATTTTAGACATGGCCCGAGATCTCATCCGCCTATCGGGCAAGGAACCGGACCGGGATATTGAGATCGTATTTAAAGGGTTGGAGCCGGGAGAGAAGCTCTATGAGGAGCTGATTACAGAAGGGGAGGGGATTGTTCCGACAGAACATGATAAAATTATGGTGCTGAAGGCCGATGTCCTTTGGAACGGTTACGGAGATCAGGCAGGGTTCAGACGGTGGTTGTGGGAGGGGATTGAAGAGCTTTATCAGTTGGCAGATCAGCAGGATGGGTGTGCCATTAGAGCAAAGTTGAAGGAACTGGTACCGGAGTACACACCGAAAGAGTCGGAATGTGTGCTGTAGGGGCAAAGATAAATTAGCCACAGACCCACACGGACATACACAGACTATTAGCCGCAAAAAGGCGCAGAATACGCAAAGATAAATTAGCCACGAATTTCACGAATGGGCACGAATGGAAGGGACGGAGCGAAAAAGATGAACATCGAACATCGAACATCCAACATCGAACATCGAATGGGAAAAGATAGAGGTCAGTGGTCAGGAAGGGACAGTAGTCGGGAGTCGGAGGTCGGAAGAGACAGTAGTCAGGGGTCAGAAGAAGGACAATGGTCGGTGGTCTGTAGTCGGTGGTCAGGAAGGGACAGTAGTCGGGAGTCGGAGGTCAGGGGTCAGAAGATCGGAAGGGAAAAGAGAAAAAAGGAATTAGCCGCCCCAGTGAAATGCGCCCCAGTACGATTTCCCGAACCTACGGGGTAAACTACGCTGTCGTAAACGAATTGCACAGGGCAGGCAAAAAGGCACAAGAGGTGCAAAAATAATTATTAGCCCCAGATGGACGCAGATTAATGGCCGCAAGAAAGCACCCCAGTACCATCTTCCGGAGCTACGGGGTAAACAAAAGGCGCAAGGAAAGAAAGAATATAAAGCAAGGCTGAATCAAAGGCAGGATGATTGGATGCCCCGATGAAATCCGTTTCACTGTCACTATTGTGAATTTCAAGGGTTAAAGATGAGCGGATGATTGTCTAAAGGAAAGATGAAAATGGATGAGGTTGATTTTTTTGTAAGGGCAGCGTCGGGGTACCGGGGCTGCTTTTTTTGGTTAGGCACGATAGCCGCGAAAAGGGGCAGGGATAGTCTCTCACAGAGATCACGGAGGACACAGAGAAAAGAGGAATCATGGGAGTAAAAAAAAGGAATATATCTCACAGAGATTACAAAGGGCACGGAGAAAAATATCTTAGGAAGGAAAAAACTCTGTGCCTCTGTGTGCTCTGTGAGAGAAGAGAAATGGCCGTCCCGTGTTAAAGGGTAATCTAAAGGGTCTGGCAAAAAACAGTGGAATCCGTGAAATCCGTGCCAAAAAAGAGGTGAAATGGAAAGATTGATCTCTCACAGAGACTCAGAGACCACAGAGAGGAAATTCGGGGTTTTTAATGCGCTGATGGGTACTTTTCTGGTGTTTAATCTGGTGATCAGGTTTTGCACTATTTTTAATTACCCTCCTTATAATGGATATATTGGTGCGCTTTTTGGCGGCGTTGTATCAGGGTGTATATTCGTCATCTTTTTCCCAAAATATTTGAAGGCATTTTTGTTTTTATTTGGGTTTTCGTTTTTTCTTTTTGGGTTTGGGTCAATTGATATTCAGAGCCGTGTTTTTGAGTTGATTGTGACGTGTGTTGCCACGTCCCTGTTTGTGATTAACCATAGGGCAGGGAGGGACAGTGGTCAGTGGTCAGTGGTCAGTGGTCAGAAAGGGAGGGACAGTGGTTACCCCAGTGAAATAGGTTTTTCGAAATTACACGGGGTAAACAAAAAGGCACAAAAATTAAAGAAAGAAAAAGATTTAACGACCGAAAAAACAGTCTCTCACCCCAGTACCATTTCCCGAAGCTACGGGGCAGGCAGAGCCCACAGAGAACACAGAGAAGGAAGGGATAATGATAGGAAGATAAAGACGGAGGACGGAGGTAAGGGGAAAAGACAGGAATCGGGAGTCGGAGGTCAGGGGTCAGGGGAAGGACGGAAGACGGAGGACAGGAGTCTGGAGTCGGGAGTCAGGAGTCGGGGGTCGGGGAAGGACACCCCGGTTGAACACCCTGCAAGGGAACCCGGTTCAACCTTAGTACCATCTTTTGGGGCTACGGGACAGGCTGGACAGGGAGGTCGGTTGAATAGGCGTTTGGTGGTATTGATCTTATGTTATGTTGGGCTTTCTCTGTTTTCACTGTTGTTGTTGCCGGTAAGGACGATTGTTAAGGATTTGTGGTTTTTTGGATTCCCGGATTCATTTTATTATCTGTTCATCGGCCCTCCCCAGGGTTTTTATTATCCTGTTGTGGCAGTTATCAGGTTGATGCTTTTTGTGGTTCTGGCCTTCACGCTTGCCACCATTAGAAATTCTCGTGAGATTTTCAAGTTTCTCTTTAGTGGGATTTTCTCAGGTGCTGTTTTCTGCGCCTTTATAGGGTTATTGGATTTCTATGGGATTATTTCATTGGCAAAGTACCGTTTTGGAGTAACAGCTAGCGTCCTTCAATCGACTTTTAGGAACAGAGGGTGGTTCGCGGAATTTATTTTGAGTGTGGTTCCTTTTGTATTGATAGGATTTATGAGTAAGATAAGGGGACTTTGGTGGAAGATAGTGCTGTTATGCTCCCTTGTGATTTGTGAAATCGCGTTGATTTTGTCCGGCGGGCGGGCAGGGTGGGTTTCATATCCTGTTGTCCTGTTTATTTGCTGGTTGTTTTTTTGGTTTTCTAAGGAAGGGAGACTTGAATCGTTCCATTTCAGATGGAGGGATTTGGTTAAAATTGCTGTTTCCGTTCCAATCACTATTGTAATCAGCTTAGTACTTATTTTTTTCGTATTAATGCCGCTTTCAGATCATTTGAAAAGTAAAGGTGGAAGCAAGGGTGCTCAAAAAGGATCAAAGGCTACAAAGGCATATATAGTAAGTCAAACGGCACGGTTGGTAGAACCGAGAGGCCGGATCCGTGCGTGGACGCAAGGTGTTGATGTTGGCAGGGAAAGTCCGGCATTTGGATTGGGTTATGAATCGTTCAGTTGGCAAGCCAACATTCTGTCTGCTATCCCGAAATCGTACTACACGATCTACAAGAGCAACAAGCATTCTTGGGTATTACAGACACCTCATAATGTTTTCTTTTCAATATTTGCCAGTGGAGGAATTATCGGAGTTTGTCTGTGGTTCTTATTAGCAGGATATGCGGTTATGATTTTAACCTTTGATCTTATCAGAAATAAGAGACTGCTGAATACTCCAGTTATTATTTCCATAATAAGTTTTCACATATTTGGCATATTCCAGACTATGCAGTATATCCCAATGATCTGGTCGATAATTTTTCTGTGTCTGGGGTATGCGATGACCATTGATGAAGGGGTGCTGCCTGGCCGGTTAAGACGGGTCTTTGGTATTCTTACGAAAGTCAGTGTTGTGTTGGTTATCATTGGATTTTTTGTATATTTAAATAATTTTGAGTCAAGGAGTTTGGCTGAGAAATATGGATTAAAGATATATGCGATGGATCAGGATCGGGATAAATTCGCCGGGTTTTTTCAGCATTCGAAGCGGTGGAAATATGGAGGCTATAGGTGGAGCGGGAAGAGGGGAAGCATATTGACCAGTGGTCAGTGGTCAGTGATCAGTGATCAGAAGGCAGGGAAAGATGGAGGTCAGGGGGCGGTGGTCAGTGGTCACCCCAGTGAAATACGCTCCGCTCGTCACTCTGGTGAATTTCACGGGGTAAAGAAGTCGGGAGTCAGTGGTCAGAAGGGAAAAGAGCAGAGGACAGAGAAGGACAGTGGTCGGGGGTCGGGAGTCAGTGGTCAGAAGGGAAAAGAGCAGAGGACAGAGAAGGACAGTGGTCGGGGGTCGGGAGTCAGTGGTCAGAAGGGGAAAGACAGGAGTCGGGAGTCAGGGGTCGGGGTTCGGAGGGCGGAGGATGGGTGGATGAATGGAGGGGTGGATGAAAAAAAGGGGAAGGACGGAGGTCGAAGGACGGAAGAGATTGAGTTTTATTGTCGGACACCAGGGGTGGTGGAGGAGCCGGTTGTTTTGAAGGTGTTTCATGATGGAAAATTGATTGATACAATTATATTTAGGAAAGAGGGGGCTGTTAAGAGGAGATATGAGTTGCGGAAGCGCAGAGCGCAGAGCGGGGAGCGGGGAGCGCAAGGGGAAGAGGGGAAAGAGCAGAGGTTGGTTTTGGAGGTTTCGAGGACTTGGATTCCGCATGAGACTTTGGGGAATTTTGATAGGAGGGAGTTGGGAGTGGGGGTGAAGATTCATAAGAAATAATGCTGGGATTTAAAAGAATGTCTCTCGCAGAGGCACGGAGGACACAGAGATTTAGAGAGACAGGGCAAAGGAATTAGCCGCCCCGGTTAAATAAAGGCAAACGCGGATTTAACTGGGTAAACAAAAAGGCGCAAAAATAGCTCTCACAGAGGCACAGAGGACACAGAGAAGGAAGGGATAATGCTGGGATGATAAAGACGGAGGTCAGAGGGCACAGAGCCACAGAGAGCATTATGCAGCTAAACTATCTTTCATCTATGATCATCCAGGCTGCCATCAGCGTGCATAAAGAACTGGGGCCAGGCCTGTTAGAAACCGTGTATCAAATATGTATGGTCATAGAATTGAAAAGGATGGGGCTAAAGGTTCAATCTGAAGTCTCACTTCCCATTTACTACCGAGGGCAGCGAGTTCATGAAGAAGGGTTTCGGATCGATTTACTGGTCGATGATATGATTATTGTTGAGCTAAAGTCAGTTGAAAAGGTTAAGAATGTTCACAAAAAGCAACTGTTGACTTATTTACGTCTGGCTAAGAAGCCTCTGGGTTTATTGTTGAACTTCAATGAGGCAGTGTTGAAAGATGGAATTACTCGGATTATTAATAACTAAAAGAATGTCTCTCACAGAGATCACGGAGAACACAGAGAAAAGAGGAATTATGGGAGTAAAAAAAGGAATATATCTCACCCCAGATAAATAGGGTTCACATTTAACAGGGCAGGCAGGGATCACGAAGGGCACGGAGAAAAATATTTTAGAAAGGAAAACCCCCCTGTGCCTCTGTGTGCTCTGTGAGAGAAGAGAATATAGCAGGAAGGAGGATGAGAGGGGCCAGGGGTCAGTGGTCAGGGGTCAGTGGTCAGAAAGCGGAGGTCGGGATTCAGAGAGCGAGAGAGAGCAGAAGTTGATTTTGGAGGTGTCGAGGACTTGGGTTCCGCATGAGACTTTGGGGAATTTTGATAGGAGGGAGTTGGGAGTGGGGGTGAAGATTCATAAGAAATAATGCTGGGATTTAAAAGAATGTCTCTCGCAGAGGCACGGAGGACACAGAGAAAAGAGGAATCATGGGAGTAAAAAAAGGAACAAAAAGCGCAAAGATTGTCTCTCGCAGAGGCACGGAGAACACAGAGATTTAGAGAGACAGGGCAAAGGAATTAGCCGCCCCGGTTAAATAAAGGCAAACGCGGATTTAACTGGGTAAACAAAAAGGCGCAAAAATAGCTCTCACAGAGGCACAGAGGACACAGAG
>Ga0208648_1003188_pt1 | contig 10532 bp, 4 predicted proteins | sample AntAceMetag02UKL_FD_184772 | JGI IMG/M metagenome (GOLD analysis project Ga0208648, IMG submission 184772) | Saline lake microbial communities from Ace Lake, Antarctica - Antarctic Ace Lake Metagenome 02UKL (SPAdes) (version 2) | ecosystem: Environmental > Aquatic > Non-marine Saline and Alkaline...
TCTTTTGCAATACCGATGCCGGTGTCCTTCACGTAGAATTCCACTTCGCCACTGAGCGTAGTCGAAGTGTCCTTTTTTAATTTGGTTGTTGATTCAGTTAGTGAGCTTGTCGAACTAATCGAAACACCAAATTCTATAGCCCCTTTCTCGCTGTACTTAATCGCATTTTTAATGAGATTTGTTAGAATAGCATAGACTTTCTCGCGGTCGGTTATCAGAACGGCTTCACTTGCAGGCAAAGAAGATTTGAATGAAAACTGCATTCCTTTCCTTTCAACCTCAGGTTTAAAGAAGGTAAACAAGTATTCGCTTTGCTCGCGGATGTTGGTTTCGGTGAGCAGCACTTCCATCTGCCCGGCTTCAATTTTTGAAATATCGATGAGGTCGTTGATGATGTTGAGCATGCGTTCGCCGCTTTTTTCAATAATCCCGATATACTTTTGTTGCTTTTTGCCAGTCAGGTTTGGTTCTTTTAATAAGTCGGCAAAACCCAGGATGCCATTCATGGGCGTGCGGATTTCGTGGCTCATATTGGCAAGGAAAGCTGATTTGAGGCGGTCACTTTCTTCTGCATGTTCTTTGGCTTTAAGGAGCTCATTTTCTGCTTTTTTGCGTTCGGTAATATCTCTGAACTCGACCGCACGGGCAATTTTTCCTTTGTAGGGTATCATTCGGGCCTCTAGCCTTACCGGATATCTTTCTCCATTTTTCCGAATCCCCTCAACTTCATAAGGTTTTTCGTATTCCGACAGTATATTTGCCATTACTTTTTCCCTGTCTTCAGGGCAAAGTAAAGTTAAGCCATCCATCCCAATGAGTTCGGCATGGCTGTAACCTGACATTGTGCTCAGTCCCAAATTGCAATCCAAAATAATCCCCTTGTCATGTATGGCAATTCCCCCGAAGGAGGCATTGTGCAAAGCCTTAAAACGTTCTTCACTTTTCAGAAGTTCCGTTTGGGTTTTAAGGATTTGTTGTTCGTTTTTTTTACGTGAACTGATGTCGATGGTTGAACCATAAATTGTAAGTTTATTGTTTTCGAATTGGGCCTGGCCTTTTGACGAGAACCAGGCTATTTCGTTATTGCTTTTTTTTACCTGGTACTCGAATGAAATAAAAGTATATGGGTTTGAGATGCCTTTTTTGATTTTTTCCATTGCAGGTACGATGAACTCAGGCTCGATATATTCGACATATTTATGCCAACTATTGTTAATGGTACCTTTTTCGAGCTTTAAAAATTCATCTACAACTTCCGATATATAGCCGTTAACAAAATTCCCTTTCTCATCGATATCGGTTTTCCAAACAACATTAGGGATGTTTTCATTTAATAATTTAATCTGGTTCAACTTTTCATTAAGCGCACCCTGGGCTGCTTTTCGCTCACTAATATCCCGGAAAACGCAGTGTGTCCTCAGGAAGTCCCCCAAATCATCAAATTCAACTTTTACCGTAAATTCCGCGGTGATGTATTTGCCCTGCTTATCCCTCAACAGAAATTCAATGTCCCGGATGATGCCCGGCTTTTGTATGTTTTTAGGAAACAAACGCTGAAAGGCCTCTTTTTGATGGGGATGTAAAAAGTTGCCAAACCACTGCCCAACTACTTCATTTTGTTTGTAGCCCAATAATTCGAGCCAGGCATGGTTTACCTCCGAAATATTTCCTTTACTATCAAGGGATTGGTAGCCAATGGGTGCATGTTCAAAATATAGCCTGTATTTCTTTTCGCTGGCCATTAAATCTTGTTCTGCCTTTTTCTGCTCCGAAATATCCTGTGTAATAATTTGGATGCCAATAAGCTCGCCATGTGGACGTGTTACCCGCGTGTAGGTACTCAGGAACCAGTAGGTTCCGGTTGGAAGTGCTATCTCATCCTGGTAGCTTATAGCTTCCTCCGAAATAATTGCTACATTTATCCTTCTCAAATATTCTTCTGCTCGTTTTTTTGGGAACAACTCATAAAGGTGTTTCCCGGTAAAATCCTCCGGCTTGCCACCCATATTTTTTGATGCAATTTCGTTGAACCCAATTACACGGCCATTGGGTGAATAGTACCCAATTCCCAGGCCGGCAGATTCGTAAAGCAAACGATATTTTTCTTCGCTTTCCGCCAACTTGTAATCAACGTTAGGGTCCAGCATTCCTTCAAGGGTAGCAATTTGTTGTTCGAGCTGTTCAACTTTCTGAACTAATTTCCTGTAGCTTGGTTTTGATTTACTTGTCATTGATCGGCTATATTGCGTTGATAAAATTTTTGTTGAATGATTTAGATAGGATGTGGGGTTTGAGATAAAAAGAAGTTCGCCTTTCCCTCTATTTCTTCCCGGCTAATTTCCCTCCAAGCCAGGCCATGGGAATATAAGCAACTGCCAGGTCTAAAACAGTAAACCAGGTTGGTGAAGGAACCATCAATACCATCATAATACCACCAATCAGGAAAAAGGCACCGATAAGTAAGGCAAGTTTCATTTTATGCTTTACCGCGATTAATGCGGCAATCAGGGCGGCAACAAAAGTTCCCAGGGCATGGGCAAGAAATGGCATAAGAAAATGCCGGGGTTCGAACAGGAGCATAGCAGCTTTTAGTCCTTCGGTAGTTGAGGTATCTGTACCTTCGGGAGGTGGAATAATGGAGCCACTGATTGTGATTATTCCCATGTTCACAACTCCTCCAAGGATAACTCCCGCAATTACTGCTAAAATATTTCTAATGATTGGATGCATGTTGGTAAATGATTTTAAATGTTTGTAAACCGTTTAATTGAGGACTTCCCAAAATTCACTTATTGCCAATACCCCTCCGTTTTTTGGAAAACCAAAAATAGGAAAAATTTGATATTATTTTGGATTTTCTATAATCAATAAATAAAAATCATAGTTAGAAGACAGACACTAAAATTGAATATTAACAAATCATTATGAAACATGAAAAAGACAAAAGGCAAAGCCACTAATTCACGAATTTTGAACGAATAGAATTGAAAAGCCCTGCCAGTCCCGTAGGGACTTTATATTTATAGAAAATTGCAATGTAACAAACCCACGAGTCCCGTTAGGGACGTAATATTATTAATCAACCTTAAGGAGAGACAGATTTTCCAGGAAAGAAATGTTTGGAACACGGATGACACAGATAACACAGATAATCACTGATCAAAAAATACATAAATCCGGGGAGATCCGTAGAATCTACAGGGCTGTTCAATGCTATTAAGTTTGTTATTCCCTTTTATTTGTTTTCTTCATTGTGAAGCGCACTTACTTTTATATGCGAAAACCCTCCTCCAAAAATACTTGTTTCTCTTGACTAATTCCGTTAGGTACCTAGCAAGTTCCTGCCCACATAACTTTTTAACCCCATATCCATTTTGGCCTGTAAAATTGACTCAGGTACAGTCCTTTTGACGTAAACGCAGTAAAAATATTTGCATTCACCTAATCGCTTGTCGTAAATTTGGGAAATTTATAAACATAATGGTAACTATTTAGCTGGTATGGAAATGAAGTGAATCTTTCGTTTAAATAATTTCAATTGTGTCATTATTCCGCCAGCTGGCGGATGTCATTAATTGTTATTTATCCGCCAGCCGGCGGACGTCATTTTATTTGAAAAAAATGACTACGAATGACCATCAATGACAATAAATGACTTTCAATTGGAAAAAGGTTTTCGTTTTAACAAATCTCTCCACCACCTAAACAATTACAAATGATGCATTAATTTTATTCACCAAATAAATATTTACTATGAAAACATTTACACTTATTTTTTTAAGCATTTTGTTCAGCATTTCTGCCAATGCAACAGACTTGAGAACCCTTGTTAAAAAAGACCCAAAGTTGGGCAAAGCCATTGAAGCCTCACTTACCAGTGCGTATCAAAAGGCAATCGCTAAAAACCTAAAAAACATGGATCAATTGGATTGGCCCAAAAACATGAATGAATATTATAAGTATTTAGACACGTTCTCGAAGTGGATACCAACCGAGGGAAATATCGAATCACGTGAACATTACGATAAAGAGATCATGGCTATGCTGTGTCATTTTTACTGGTTAATAGATGAGGTTCAAAATATACCTGAATTTTCAGATTGGCTGGTTGATTTTGTAGATCACTGGGGGGATTTTTTGAACACACCGGAGTCGATTACCCCCGAAAGCCTGCAATCGTTTATGGACCAACCACTTTTCAAGATGGAGGATTACATGATGCCGGCCGGGGCTTATACCCCCGAAGGAAAAGAGGCAGTGCCCAACAATCCAAGTGGATGGATCACTTTTAACCAGTTTTTTGCCCGTGAAGCTTTACCCGGGTTTAGGCCTGTTGATGGCTTAATGGACGGCAAGGTCATTGTGTCGCCGGCTGATGCTCATTTTAAAAGAATTTATCCCATCAATGAAAATTCAGAACTTGTGATTGATGGCAAAGCGGTAAAAAAAATTGGAAGGGTTAAGGGATCACATGAGTATTCCATTCCTGAACTTCTTAAAGGTAGCGGATATGAAAATGCTTTTGAAAATGGAATATTCATGCACTCGTTTTTATCTCCATACGATATGCACCGTTTTTGCGCGCCGGTTAGCGGTGAAGTAAAATTTTCGGGGGCCGTGCAGGGCAGGGTTTATTTAGATGTTGTGATAAACGATGATGGGGAATTTGATGCCCCGGATGATACCGAAGGTGGCTATGAGTTTATTCAAACCAGGGGGATAATAATATTGGATACCGGCACCGAAAATGGAATTGTAGCAGTTGTCCCTATTGGGATGGCACAGGTTTCTTCGGTAAACATGAATGCACCAAAAGGAGTTTATCTTTCCAAAGGACAAGAATTTGGCTATTTCTTGTTTGGTGGTTCCGATATTATTTTATTGTTCCAGGAACAGGCCAACTTTCAACTCGACCTGGGGACAAATCCTAAAAAAGAGGCCGGGAATAAAATTGGTGAATTTGGTAACAAATAATTGCGTATTTACTAAAAACTTTTATTGATACCCCCGTCCTTAAACAGTCCGGGACATCACCATCAGGAGCAGTACCAAAATGGCGACCATTCCAGGTGGTGGTGCACCGGTGGGCGAGGGTATTTTTGTAAAGCCCAAAATAGCTTCCGAAAATTACCTTAAAAACAATTATCTCGCGAAAAGGAAGCTGATGATCCCCCAAAAATAATATCTTAGCCCAAACAAAACAAATCTAATGTTTCGGGCTATCATCATTTTCTTCTTCATCCTGTTTTCAAATACGGGCTTCGGGCAAACAGACAGCCTCAAACTTAAGTTGCCTGTAGCCGGGGAATCTGAAAAGCTTGAAATACTCCAATCCCTAACCCGCAAATACATGTTTCAATCTCTTGATAGTTGCGTGAAGTATGGAAATATGGCCATTAATCTTGCCCGGGAAATTGGTGACATAGAAAATGAAGCCATCGCTAACAAGCGGATTGGTTACGCGCATTTCAGCAAGGGTGAATACGAGCGTAGCCTGAAGTTTTATCAAAAGGCTTTCGACCTATTTCTTGAAATTGAGGAATACTTAGACGCAGCAGTAATCACCAATTTCATTGGAGACACCTACAATCAAATGGGCGATTACAACAAGGCGATCGACTATTTTGTGCAAACTGAAAAATGCTGCGACACCTTGATTTTAAATGGCGAGGATCAGGCATCTGTAAAACGCCTGTATGCTATTTTGTACACGAACATCGGCTTGGTTTACCATCGATTGGACAGCATTAATAAACCTTTGAATTATTTTGAAAAAGCCCTGGAATATGCAGAACAAATCAACGACAGCGTTAGGATTACCGCTTCCTATTCAAATATTGGGATGATTTATAAAAAGCAGCAGAAATACGACAAAGCATTTAAAATGTATTTTGATGCCTTGAAGATTGCAGAAAAAATAAACCACAAACATTACCAGAGCGCGATTCTAAACAACATTGCAAATATTTATGTGCATCGTGAAATTTATGACAGTGCGTTGGTTTATTTTCGCGCTGCTAAAAATATCATCACCGATATTGGTGATAAATACGGGCTTTCGCTTGTAAACAATAATATGGCAGGTGTTTATCTAAATATGGGGGATTATAAGATGGCATTGAAAACCATTAGGAAAGCACTGGCCATTTCAGAAGAAATAAAATCGCAAAAAGAGATTTATTCAAATTATGAAATGTTGTCGAATATTTATTATAAGATTGGAGATAAAAACAAGGCATTCGATTACTACAAACGTTTTGTTGAGTTAAGGGATTCGGTGCAAGGAAAAGAAACCCGCGAGGCAATTGCCGATATTCAAACCAAATACGAAACCGAAAAGAAGGAAAAAGAAAACCTTAACCTGCGCAAGGACAATGAAATTAAAGAATTGCTTATTTCCCGGAAAAACCAAACGCTTGTCACAACTTTTGTTATCATAAGTATTCTTGTGGCACTGGTTATTGTAATCCTAAACCTGCTTCGCAAAAGAAACCTTGCCTACGCATCGCTTGTTAAGCAAAACCTGAAAACCCTTAAACTTGAAAAAGAGCGGGAATCAAAAATCAGGGAGCTTCAACCGCGAATTGTTTTAGATGACAAGGGTGATGGATCAAAAGACCAGTTTCAATTGTTAGCCCACCGTTTCGAAAAGTTTCTGATTGAAGAAAAACCCTACTTGTGGGAAGACCTCTCGATGGAGGAAATCTGCAAAAAACTCAACACCAACCGGACTTATCTATCAAAAGCAATCAACGAATATTTTAACCTGGCTTTTAATGATGTAATTTGTGATTTCAGGATTAGGGCTGCCAAAGACCTGCTTGCAGATCCGGAAAACGAAAACATTACCATCGAAGGCATTGGACAAATGGCAGGATTTAAATCCAATTCGCTTTTCCACAAAAAGTTTAAAAGCAATACCGGGATTACGCCTTTATTTTTTCGGGAGAATTCGAAAGTTTCTTAAACTGCCCAGTTAGGGCTTGCTAAAAAATACAAAACCATATTGTGAGCTCTAATATTTCGGTGCGCTGCACCTCCCGTATCAATTCAAATTGATGTTTCTACAAAGATTATCGCCACTCTGTGGCTTATCTTTTAGGTGCAGAGTACCGACAATCTTTGTAGAATTTCATTCAGTAAAGAAGGAAAAGGTGCAGCGCACCGTAATATTTAGTGCAAGGTTTTTGACCACACAGTCTCCAAAAGTTTGCACAAAAAATCAAATGTTATGGATTACTATTCATAAATCAATAGATTAGACCTTTATCAGCAGGCTCTAGTTAGCATATCTCACCAAAAGTGGCTCACGGATTAACGCCCACAATTCATTACAGCTTTTTTTTAAAGACCAGTAGTGGTTTTTGATAAAGCAGCAGTGTTTTTACATTCCCGCAGTTGCTTTGACGTATCAGCAGTTATCCGGCTTGCATTTGCTGAGTGCCTGATATTATTTTAGCAATATGAATCAATGCCTGCACATAAGAGTTGAAGGAAATGTTTTTAAAACAGGCTACCGCTATTTTTTGAAACAAAAAGCAGCGCAACTCAATATTTATGGCCGGGTATATTACTTTCCCGACCATTCAGTGGGGGTAATCGCTACCGGTCCAAAACCCGGGCTGGTAGAATTTCTCAAATACTGCCTTTCGGGTAACGCGGGTTCAGAAGTAGAACACCTTGATTCCAATTTATCCAAAACATCCGATTTCTCCACATTTGAAGTAATTGAAGCCACTGAGTATGGGACAGAAGGTTTGCATGTGAAATGATAACCTTTATATTTTAGGACATGAAAAACACTTAGAAATTCAGGAGGGCCCTGCCAGATCAGTGTTTGACTCTAAACCAGATCGTGAAAATATTATACAAAATAAACACATCACTAAGTCATGAAAGCATTTACATATCTAATACTAACCTTTATTATGGCCATCCTGGTTAATGGTGGACTCATCGTGGCACAAAATTCGGGCAACACAAGCAATTTACCAAAAATCTCCATACAATCGGTAAATGGATTTGGACCTTATCTCATTGGTACCAAGAGAACCAATTTCTTTATTGCCGACAGCCTTCCGCCCAATACCTCAAAAATCACTTTCAGGATGATTGATTCCAAAGGCGTGCAATTCAACAGTGGGCACACAGATGAAGGTAACAACCTCCAAATGAGTTTCTGGCAATTTGAATCGGATACCATGGACTTTCCCATTTCTCCCAAACTGAATGTCGAGGTCGTTTACCAGGAAGACAGCATTGCCAATTATTACATTCCCTATATTGTAGAGGCTATGCCGATTACCTTTGAAGCCACTGCAGGCTGGGGACCTTTTATCAGCAACGATTACCAATTAAGCGACACCTCCTGGCAACCCCTTCCCGAACAGGAAAATACCTTCAAAGCTTCGGTATTGCCACCAAGGACCGACACCGTGAAATTTACTATTTATTCATTAGATTCTACAATTATTCAACAACATGTGCTTACAGGTGAAAAGGGCCAGTATGTTGACTCCGCTTCATATGAGGATGTGAGGATGGACCAGCTTCCCCTGTCAACCGGGCGAATTGATCTGGCAGCCATTTGCGAAGGGGGCCCATCGGGCGGGTACAGGGTTTCACGTGACCTGCATATTATCCTGCAAAAGCCTCAACTCATTTGCAAAACCAAAGAGCAGGCCCTACTGGATTCCATACCTCTTATTATAGCAGATTATGATTACGGACAGGCCCTGTCGATCGACACCAACAAGTATGTTGATATCCTTAACGGCCCGGGCAGGATTCTACACGAAATAAATGGCCCACACTATGCAGGCCCTTATAGTTTTGATATCATCGAAGATGATTTTTCCATCGAAGCCTGGTATCAGTTCAATAATGAGGTTTTGGCCTCGGGTAACGGACAAATGACCGTAATGACTATTGATTCGTTATGGGGAATAATGTTTCACTGTGCTGACACCAAATCCGGAGTTGTCCTGCTGTTTAAATCCTTTGCAGGAAACGAGCCTTTGTTATTGTTCTCGGCGTATCTTGATATCGCTACTACTTCATGGAATCACGTTGCGCTTACCTGTCATCGATCCACAGACAAAAAAGGCCATGATATAAAAGTGTACCTCAATGGTATCCCGGTAGAGGTAATTATTAATACCAGGAACTACGACTACATTACAAATAATATAAATGTTGCTGATTTTCGAAAAACAAAACATCTGAGAATTGGTGGTTCAGGAGTAACTCCCTTTAACAATCAAATTGTGGAAGCCGTAGATGAAATCCGAATTTGGGATTATCAACGGACAGGGGAGCAAATCAAAGAAAATTATAACTGCAGTGTATTGCAGGACTATGGGTTACTCGGGTATTGGAATTTTAATGACCGCAGGAACAGGTTAAAAAAAATATCAGATCTTAGTTTTTATAACAATACAGGAATGCTGGAGAACGGATGTCATTTCATCCCTCAAAATAAAATTATTGAATATTTTTCGGATACGCTCAGGCTGATTTCAAGCAATATTGAAACAGATTCCGTTGTTTATAATTTTTATGACAATGACAATACCCTGGTTTTAAGCAAAACCGAAACAGCGGAAAATGGGGTGGCCAACTTAAGTTATAATCTTTCCGAATTGCCTCATTCAGTCAACAAACTGCTGGTGAATGAATATTATCCCGGCAGTCCGGAAAATGGGCACCAATCATCCTATCAAATGCTGATCTACCCGCACAAACCCATGGCAACACCAAAATACAACTGGAGCACATTTTACCAGAGTGATGAACCCACCGATCAGATTTACAATGAAATCCTAGTTTCAAACCTGCCTGATGATGTGTATAAAGTTGAAGTTGGATTGGAAAAAGGAGATACGCTTTATGATCAAATGGTTTTTACACAAAATTCAACACCGTACCAATATGCGATTCAACTGAATGGAACCGATAATTATATCGAAACATCGGAAACCGTAAAGGCCCCCGCAACTGGCTCGGTTTCGTTGTGGTTTAAAAGCACTTCAGGAGATGGTGCCAAATTAATGGGCTTTGGCACAACCCAAAATGGTATAAACAGTACCCGGAACGAACGGGAACTGCTCCTGGAGAAAGATGGCAGCCTGCGCTTTTATGTAAACGAACACACTACCTTATATGCCTTGCATGCTTACAACGATGGGGAATGGCATAATGTTGAGGCAAATTGGGGTACTGCTAATGCGGATTTATATGTGGATGGCTCCATGGTCGATACAAAATCCACAGCCAATATCGAAGCTTTTGATGGTTACTGGACACTGGGCCGTATGCACGAAAACAGTACTCCGGGATATAGAAACCTGGCCGAATATTATGAAGGCTTTCTTGTTGAGGTTGATATCATTTCCGAAGACAATGATAATTACCATATCAATATGAAAATGAATGATGGATCTGGTAATATAATCAAGGACCACAGTGGAAATAACAATGGCATCGTCATTGGGAGTGAACAAAAATGGCTGACCGTTCCAGACAAAATTTCA
>Ga0208648_1003191_pt1 | contig 10519 bp, 3 predicted proteins | sample AntAceMetag02UKL_FD_184772 | JGI IMG/M metagenome (GOLD analysis project Ga0208648, IMG submission 184772) | Saline lake microbial communities from Ace Lake, Antarctica - Antarctic Ace Lake Metagenome 02UKL (SPAdes) (version 2) | ecosystem: Environmental > Aquatic > Non-marine Saline and Alkaline...
CCTCCGCACGTAGCCGTAACCGTCGCAGAGCCGAGAATGGATGGGCTTGTCAGCGTTACCGTTGCCACACCATTGATGGTGGTGGCGGTGGCCGCGGAAAGTGTAGCGGCCGTGGTGCTAAAGCTGACCGTCGTGCCGTCCGCGACATTATTACCGCTCGTATCCTTTACTGTTGCAGAGATCAATGTCCCAGAAGCGCCGTCAGCCACGATACTGGAGCTTCCAGCATTAACTGTTACAGTACCTACTGCCGCTGCCACAAGTGTTATGGTATCCGTCCCTGTTTTGGCATTGGTGGATGTGGCTGTCACCGTATCCGTGCCGCCCCCAGGTACCGCATAGGGCGCCGTGTAGGTTACCGTTGCGATACCGCTCGCATTGGTCACCGCGCTGGCAGCGGAAAGAGTGCCGCTCACCGCCGTAAAGTTGATGGTTTCACCGCTCACGACATTGCTGTTCGCATCCGTTACAGTAGCCTTGATGGCACTTGTGCTCGCCCCGTCCGCAGAAAGATTGTCCGGAGTGGCAAGTACAGTAACGGTGTTCACGGCCCCTGCAATAAAGGTGACCGTGGTGCTGGCATTCACACCTCCGCACGTAGCCGTAACCGTCGCAGAGCCGAGAATGGATGGGCTTGTCAGCGTTACCGTTGCCACACCATTGATGGTGGTGGCGGTGGCCGCGGAAAGTGTAGCGGCCGTGGTGGTGAAGCTGACCGTCGTGCCATCTGCAACATTATTACCGTTCGTATCTTTTACCGTTGCAGAGATCAATGTCCCAGAAGCGCCGTCCGCCACGATACTGGAGCTTCCAGCACTGACTGTGACAGTACCTACTGTCGCTGCCACAAGTGTTATGGTATCCGTGCCTGTCTTGGCGTTGGTGGATGTGGCTGTAACCGTATCCGTGCCGCCCCCAGGTACAGCATAGGGCGCCGTGTAGGTTACCGTTGCGATACCGCTCGCATCGGTCACCGAACTGGCAGCGGAAAGAGTGCCGCTCACCGCCGTGAAGTTGATGGTTTCACCGCTCACGACATTGCTGTCCGCATCCGTTACAGTAGCCTTGATGGTGCTTGTGCTTGCCCCATCCGCAGAAAGATTGTCAGGAGTGGCAAGTACAGTAACGGTCTTCACGGCCCCTGCAATGAAGGTGACCGTGGTGCTGGCATTCACACCACTGCACGTAGCCTTGATCGTAGCCGTCCCAAGGTCGGTCGCGCTGGTCAAAGTTACCGTCGCTACACCATTGACGGTGGTGGAGGTTGCCGCGGAAAGTGTCCCGGCCGTGGTGGTGAAGCTGACCGTCGTGCCGTCCTCAACATTGCCGCCTGCGGTGTTTGTGACCGTGGCTCGGATGACCGTTGAGTCTGCCCCGTCTGCGACGATCGTGCTGCTGCCCGCGGTTACCGTTACAGACCCCACCGGCACAGCGGTAACGGTAATGTTGACAGTCCCGGTTTTATTATTGCTCGATGTGGCCGTAACGGTGTCCGTTCCTCCAGCCGGAACCGTATCCGGGGCAGTATAGGTAACTGTGGCTATTCCGGCATCTGTAACAGCGCTCGATGCTGACAGGGTACCGTTCACGACGGTAAAGGCAACGGTATTCCCGGATACGCGATTGCCGTAAGCATCGGTTGCGGTTGCCTTGATGGTACTGGTGCCGTCCGCCTCCACCGTGCCCGGGGTGGCTGAAACAGTCACCGTGTTGACGGCACCTGCCACAAAGGTCACGTTGACGCTATCCGTTGCCCCGTCCGCTGTGGTCGCCGTTACCGTTGAGGTGCCGGCGGTGGTTCCAGCAGTGAGGGTAACAGTGGCTACACCGCTGATAGTTGTGGCGGTGGCTGCCGACAAATTACCGAGTGTTCTTGTAAAGCTCACTACGGTACCGTCAGCGACTACCTGACCCTGGCTATTCATCACCGAAGCCCTGATGATGCTCGTTTTGACACCATCCGCCGTCAGTTCGTTCGGGGTGGCCGTAAGAGTAATAATCGACCCGACAGCGCTCCCGTATTTCACTGCGATGCGCACCGGGAAGTAAACCGTTAGGTCTGAATCAGAAGCGCTGGACCAGTCATAGGAAGCACCCTTTCCAGTGATCCAGTCCCAGACTACGTCACCTACCTTGGCCGGTGTCCCTCCGGTGGGGGTATAGGTATAGGAATGCGCTGCACCAGCGGTGTTGGTCACATTCGATATACCCGCCGTCAGCGGGGATGTTGGGGTGAATGAATCAGGGTTATTTACCGAGTTTACCCCAAGGGGAGGGAAAGTACGTGACTTGGAATCAGTATCATTTGTCACAAGGTAAACAGCATACGGCGAATCAGGCAATTTAGTATCCACCTCTGACGTAACCGAACTCCTCATCGGCGGCAGATCAAATTCGAGCGATGATGAGATTTCCGTACCTATAACCTCGGTGCTGGCCCGTATCTGGGTGCGTATCCATCGTGCACTGCTCTTTAGATAAGTCAAATAAAATTGCATCACGCCGTTCTCATCCGTGGTAACCGTATCGGGTACATTTCCGGCAGCGGAATTGCGGGGGGTCAATTCCCCGTCAGCATTTGTGTCTTCTCCCGGGTCAAGGATCATATTAGCGTTGATGTCCTCATTAATGAAGGTCCCGGTAATATACGGCACGTAATCAGGAATACTGGACCCATATCCATCTCGGTCGTACCAAATACCGCAAGAATACTGAGCCGGCCACGCGCTGAGGCTTACCACCGCGCCGGGTACCGGGTTGCCGTTGGAATCCGCCACCAAGACGGACATGGCGAGTCTATAGATGGCGTCGTTAACCTCCTCAGGTTGGGAACCTGCACCAACAACAACGGAGCCGGCTTTGCCGCCGATCACAATGTTGATGGAGCTGGTGACTGCCGTAAGGGTAACTCTGGCTCCCGCTGACTCGTTGTTGAGTCTTTCGTTGGTTTGAAGCGTCAGCGTCTTGGCGGCCACGTCAGCGACAAAATAGTATCCGTCATTGGCGGCCGATCCGGTCACCCGGATATGTTCTCCACCTTCAAACCCGTCAGTCACAAACGACCCGGCATCCGTCCGGGTGATCGTGGATGGCGCGGGGGTATTGTCCGAAAATGAAATGGTGGTGTTGGCCACCGTTTCCCCTTCATCCAACACTTTTGCCGTGATCTCAACACCTTCGGCACTGGTACTCAGTGAACCGGATGTAAAGGTAGCTGTTGCAACGCCGGAACTGTCCGTCAGGACCAGGACTGGGCTCACGGTTTCCCCGCCCCCTGTGGTATTGCTGACGGAGAAGACCACGGGTGCGCTTCCCACCACCTGACCCGCGGCGGATGTCACAAGTGCGTTCAGCGTCGCGGTGTTCTTTGTGGTGATGGTGCTTCGAGCGACAACATAGGTGCTTGCCTGGAGGGTAATTCTGGCGGCGTCCCCAGAAGGTGCTGAAAATGCTACAGTAGTTCTGTCGGTTATTGCGGTATTGTCTTTATCATTGGCCTGGACCGTTGCGGACCCCGCATCTCCGGAAGTCAATACGGCCCACGCATACCCTGAAACGGGTGCCTTGGTGGTAACAGCGGAAGGCCCGCCGTCCCAGACACCCAGGCTCGTTGAGAAAATAACATTTGTCTGGTTGAAAGCACGCACACGGACCAGTACGCCGTTGGTGACGGTAACGCTGTCGCCCGCCGCCTCCGTGGTCAGGGAGTCCGAGTTTGCGAGGGTGAACGTTGTAGCCGTGACACCCGCCACGGTGTACTTTCCGTCATTGGAGGAGGAACCGCCCACCATGATCACATCGCCCGCTTGGAACCCGCTGGTAACAAAAGAACCTCCATCCGACCGGGTGATGGTATCGGGATTGGAATCGTTAAAAGCAATGGTGGTGTTGTTGCCGACCGTGGCCACCGTGCTCGCATTCCGTACTGTTGCGGCGAAGGGGTCCGATGCCGGCAGAAGGATGGCAAACTCCGTGCCCACGGCACTGACGGTATACTCCTGCGTGGCCGTGGCCCCCAGACCGGCAGCGGTGACCGTAACGGTCCCGGCGGCCGTTCCGCTCACCGTTGCCGTCAACTGCCCGTTGACGTCGGTCGTCCCGGAACTCGGTGTTACTGTGGCCCCGCCGGTGCCTGTAACGCTCAGGGCGATTGTCGTATTGTAAATCCGGGTGCCCCCCGCGTTCTTGGCGGTTATCGTAAGGGTCGCCGTTGTGCTCCCATCTGTCGTGATTGTGGTCTTGTCCGTGGATAGTGTGACAGTGGACCCGATGATCTGAACGGGGATGGTCTCTGCCGAAAGTCCGCTGACCTGGGCTGTAATGGTGACAGTCCGGTTCGTGGGATCCGCAATTCCCGAGGAAAACGTGATGGTGGCGTGGCCCTGGGCATCAGTTACAACCGAAGAGGTACTGATCTGGCCGGCGTTTGAACTGAAAGCAACAGTAATGCCTGTCACACCAGTATTGTTGGCATTTAAGACCGCAGCCGTAATGGTGGTGCTGTCCGAGTTGTCACTTTTTACTGAAATCTGGCTCAGTGAGAGCGAAAGGGAGGCCGGGTCGGTCGTTGACCCTGTGACTGTCACGGCTGCCTGTGCTGTAACACCGTTCGAGCTCGCGGTTACAGTCGCTGTGCCTTGGGTAGTACCGACAAAGAGAAAGGTGGTGGTGATCCCGGTGTCATCTGCGGTTGTTAGCGTATAAGTCGTTGATCCATTGCTGAAAGTGCCCAAGGTCGTTGTGAAGGTCACAGAGGTTCCTTTTGCCATGGGTTGGCCCAAGGAATCTTCGAGTTCCACCGTAATGGTTGAATAATTTGTGGCACCCGCCGAGATCGTGTTCGGAGTTGCTGTTATGGTTATGGTGGCCACACTGGAAACAAAGTTCACCACTGTGGTATTTGAAATATCGGCTGCCGAGGCTATTACCGATGCAGTACCCGAAGTGGGAGTGCTGGTTAAAGTGACGCTGGCCGTGCCGCCCTGGGTTGTGGCAGTACCGGCTGAAAGGGTCCCTTTGCTTGTGGTAAATTCGACTTCAGTTCCGTCGTCTACATAATACCCGTCGGCATCTTTTAGAACGGCTGAAATGGTCGAGGAACTTGTGCCGTCGGCGGCAATCGAGGTCGGGTCGGCGGTCACGGTTAACTTGGCATCGGTTTCTGCAAACTGCGAAATGATGACCACACCACCAAGAATCTCAAGCCTGCCGTCGCTCACAATCTTGACAGTCGGCGTATTAAAGGTAACCTTGGCACCGCTGTCAACAGTCACATCCGACCCGATCGTCAGGGACTCGGACCCGACACATTCGCATTCGGTATCTGCGTGAAAGATCACATCCTTGATTGTATGCGCGGTGCCTGAACAGTCCGGGCATTCCGCAGCGGCTGCTTCAGAAAATGCAAGGCCGGCCGGTTTATTTGTCTCATTCATTTCAGCATGACCCGCGGGTGCCAAAAGCAGGAACCCGAGCGCTACGATCAATGTCATAAATATCTTTTTCATGCTAATTCCTCCTCCCCTTTGTCCGTCCTGATAGGCCGGACAAGGGCCTGTGCCGGTGTGAAGCGATATAAAGAAGAATGCTCAGCAATTAATATGCAAATACAATGCCAATATGTTTTTTCAATTTGCCAACATAAACAGGACTGCCCTATAGAGGCCACTAATCTTGTTATCGGTTATTCGTTACCCTGCCCCTTAGTAGGCGATTCCGCAAGTTCCATTGGCTACCATTGTGTCAGTACAGAGCAGAATGGTTTCATAGAAGTTGGAGACTCCGCCCGCCTCGGCCGTTATCTTTACCCGGATGTTGTTGGCCTGGGGCATCGGATAGATCAGAGTTGCACTTGCCACCCCGCTTATGGTCTCAACCGAGCTGTCAATGGTGCAGCCCTGTATCGGATCGATGACGCCGTTGTCATTCTTGTCCTCGCCAGGGTCTAAGATGCCGTTATGGTTCACATCCTCAGTTGTGCACATAGGGCCGCCCAAACTGTACATAGTGGCATCCTGGTTTACGTCGTCGCTGAACCAGGTGAATCCAAAACCGGGGGTCCCTTTGGCGGGACAGGGTATCAGCAGATTCTTGTTGTCGTCCCAGCAGTCGATGGTAAGATCATTGGCCCTGTCCTCATCAAATTCAACGGCCGTCACGGCAAAATAGATCTTTGTCCCGTCAGACACGGGATTTCCGTTTACATCGGTGGCGATACCGCTGATATCAATCTTCAGAGAACCACCGTCAGGCTCAAGGGTCTCAAGATTCATGCCAATTCCGATATTTGCCACAGGCCCTGCAATGGTCAATGTGGCGAGACCGAAGCTACCGCTGAAATCACTCTCAGTATTTGCCTCTATTTCAACACCCTTCAGTGTACTCGCCAATGAACCGGCGTAAAAGCTGACAGTTGCTACACCATAGGTGTTGGTGGTCTTGACGCTGGCGCTCAGATACTCGCCGCCGCCAGGACCAGCATTGATTCTGAAATAGATTTCCTGACCGGCAGCAGGCTGATCATTGGCATCATACACGGTCGCCGTAATGGTGGCAACACCTGTGTTTGTGGCGATAATATCGGGGTCTGCGGTGAGTACGATCTTGTTGGCAGTACCCCCTGTGACGACGACCTGTGTGTTTGCAGAAAGCTCAGTGGGCGGCGTGTCAGTGGAAATCGTCACACTGGAATCGATAACTGCAACACCGGATTGACTGCCGGAAGTCAGCGTTGTGATGGCTTTTCCGTCAACCCCTGTATTTTGTTGGTATGGATTCAAGGTCCCTAATGTGCTACTGAAATAGACTGGTTCACCTGCCTTTGGCACCCCTTCGTCGAGCAGTTTTGCCGTTACCTGGCTTGTTTCACCTCCCACTCTGATGGTCGTCGGACTGGCTTCGAGGGTAAAGGAATACCGGGTAAAATTGACTTGCACTGTCCCCTCAGCGCCTAAAGCAGTACCCGTTACAGTAGCAGCGCCTGAATCATTGGAGGTGAGCGTTACAGAGGCCTGCCCCGAGGAGTCTGTGGTTTGCGGGGTGGAAGGCGTGATAGTCCCCTTGTCAGTGGAAAACGTCACGGCGGAGTTAGGTATCGGATTGCCTGCCGCATCCTTCAATGTTGCCATGATTGCTGAACTTCCACCGGCGAGAAGGCTTACCGGATCGGCGGTGAGCGTGAGGGATACACCTGTAAATGCCACAAATGTGATCGCCTCCTTGCCCTGGCATTTTGCAGTTACCATAACGCTGGTATCAACGTAACGTTCGCTTGTAAGTGTTGCCTTTGCCTGGCCATTTTCGTCCGTAGTGTGAGGGGACGTAATGGAGCCCCGGGTGGTGGTGAATGTGACATCAACCCCCTTGACAACCTGGTTATCGGGTGTTTTGACAAGCGCGGTAATGACGCTCGTGCTTAGTCCGTCAGCTAAGATGCTGGTGGGGTTTGTGGATACCTCGATGCTACCTACCACTGGCGTGCCCGTAAACTCCACCTCAACTACCTGTGAAACCCCGTTGGACGTTACGGTGACTTTTGCTGAACCGGGTGTCGTGCCTGCGATCAGGGCTGCTGATACCACCCCGGTGGGGTCGCTCTTAAAGTCGGGTTTCCCGTCAACAAGAGGAGGCTGAGTCTGGACCGTATATGAGGTGCTCCCGTTTCTGAAGCGTCCAAGGTTCGTAGAAAACGTGACATCGGTGTAGTGGCGAACCGGATTGCCGGCGCTGTCCTTTATTGTAGCCGTGATAGTGGCAGAGCTGTTGCCATCTGCTGGGATGCTGGAAACATCGGCTACAAGCGTAATCGTACCGCTTTCACCTGCGGAATCACCCCCGCCGCCGCCGCATGCCGCGAGAAAAGAAAAAAGGGAAATGGCGATGGCACTTGTGATGATCGCTCGGACATATCGGCTTTTTTTCATTTTGTTAGTCTCCCCTTACTGGATACTTGATTCTGGATACTCGATACTCGTTACTGGCCTTTGGATTGTTGATTGTTGATTGTTGATTGAAAAGCCAGAATGTTGCACGCATTCGTGATTCGTTGTAATTCCCCAATCCGTAATCCGCATTCCGCAATCGAATGTTGCTTATCTCTTTTATACAGCAGCGTTTGCTTCAAGCTTCAGGCTGATTAAGCTTCTGGAGCTTCTGGTGTCACATCTTGCTGGACCCATAGTGAATAAAATGGTAGCGTGGCATTCGTGGATAGCTACTGTTTCAAAATTATCACATACCTGGATGTTACTCCAAGTATTCTTTTTTTCTGCATTGCGGAAACGACTACCGCGCTGAAACGTTGCGCGGACATAGGGGCCTGGATGATGTGGGTGTGTTGCCAGCCGGTTTTGTTTAAAATCCGGAGGTAGTCATCTATCAGGATTGCTCCTTTGCCGGATTCTTTTGCTGCTGGTTTGTTCTGAAAATCACGCCAGTCCGCATTGATGAAGGCAAGTCTTGTCGTCTTTTTTGCATTTTGTTTCAGGAGGGCGAAGAAGGCCTCAAGGAATTCAAGATATTCTTTCTTCGGCAGTCCGGATATGCTTTTCTTGTCATAGTCGGCGGCCTTTTTGTCAAAGTATGGCGGATCGAAGATGATGAGGTCGGGCTTTTCTTTTGAGCTTACAGGCCAGGATAGCGGGTTAGCCGTTGAGATGGTCCAGGTGTGGGGTTCGATTTCAGGGCGTGTCTCCGGCCGGTCTTGCATATCAAAGGCCCAGCATCTGCGGTTCAGGCCAAGGCAGGTGTCAGGGGTCACGCCTCCACCGGCCATGGGGTCGAAGATCAGGTCGTTCTGTTTTGAGAAATAGTAGAGGATGTGGGCAATCAATTGCGCAGGGATGCGCCCCGGCCAGTCGTCTCCAAATCTCTTGTCGCAATCGTTCCATTCCCATTTGTCCCATGTCCTCAGTCCCCAACCAAGTTCCTTGAATCGTTCAAGATCTTCTTTATCTTCCAAGGCCAATGACCAAATCATCGGTTCTGTCCAGTTGTGCTTTTCTGCTACCTGAGAGACTGTGAAGCCTCTGGATAGGTCGGTATTCACCGGATTTGGCAGCGTTGCCATTTTTGGTAAATGGCCGGATATTGTCTGTTGTGGCGCGCCCAATCTCTTTGCGATCCTGTCCTGCGGAATGCCGAGACAGTTCATGCGAAATATCTTGAGGTCGATGCCCAACTGTGTTGCGGCCCTGAGATCGGTTATGTATGAGTCCACTGTTCGTCTCGCGCGGCCGATAGCCTTTCCTATATCTGAAGATGTCAGGGTTGGATTTTTGTTGTACGCGCGTCTTGCTGTGTCTCTTGCCTCGTCTTCTGTTAACTGTTTGGGGCCAATGGCCTTTCTCGCTGCATAAAGCAGCGGATCTGTCCCATCCAGATCCTTTATTATGATGGCCTCAATCTCTGCCACGCCCACAGCTTTATATGCGCTCCATCTATGCACACCATCCAACAGGCGATATTTGCCGGGTTTGTCAGGATCGGGCTCGACCTCGATAGGCTCAAACTTGAACCCGTCCCTGATATTTTCAGCAAATATGCCCACACGCTTATGATCGATTCCCTTCCTCGGATAGATATCTTCTTCAAAGATGATTGAGGAGATGGGGATTTTGGTAGTTGATTTCGTCATATCTTTTTGCCGCAGATTTTCAATGATTACCCTAACGTTGCATAAAACTTCAGGCTGATTGACGCAGAGTCTTTTTGCCACGAATTACCCCAGTGAAATAGGTTCTCCGAAATTGCACGGGGCAGGCACGAATGGACACTAATGTTCTTTAGCACCACCCTCACCTCTTTCGCCTGAGGGTCTGTGGGGTCAGCCCAGATTGTCAGATCCAACAGGCGTTTGTTGTGCTATTGGAAGTGATATGCGCGACAATGCCTCTTCCACTACATGCGAAAAATCAGCAACAATAAAATAATCTGCAGGATATAAATAATCTTCACCTTCGTTGTCTATAATACGGATGTAGTTAGATTTTGCTGCGGTCTTATCGGGCAAGACCTCATATATCATACGTGGCGTTAATAAATCCGGATCATCAGTGTTGATACAGATTGCAAATTTTGGTTCCGGGCTTTGATGCTTTGTCATGGCTGTTAATCCAAAAAGCGCTTAACTCTCATTTTCCTTTTGCCTATACCGAGACCTTTGAAAAATGTTCAATTTCATTCACACCCGTCACACAACAGCGTTTGCTTCAAGCTTCAAGATATCAATGGTAACACGCTGTCCCTCTACCTTTCCCTTGCAAAAGTAACATTTTTTAAGCATTAGTAGTAACCGGGAGCATTACCAGTTTGTTAAAGTCGAAACCATACTGAATCATCCCCGCAAACGTAGGACGTCATTCCCGCGAACCTATAACGTCATTCCCGCGAACCCATAACGTCATTCCCGCGAACGCGGGAATCCAGTCTATTGACATATATCTGCATACAAGTCATGCCATTCGGAGTTCTTCTCTTCTATCAGTTCTAATTTCCATGCCCTTCTCCATTTTTTGAGCTG
>Ga0208648_1003197_pt1 | contig 10513 bp, 9 predicted proteins | sample AntAceMetag02UKL_FD_184772 | JGI IMG/M metagenome (GOLD analysis project Ga0208648, IMG submission 184772) | Saline lake microbial communities from Ace Lake, Antarctica - Antarctic Ace Lake Metagenome 02UKL (SPAdes) (version 2) | ecosystem: Environmental > Aquatic > Non-marine Saline and Alkaline...
CTTCAACGCCTTTATCGGCCTTTCTCGCCTTGAGAAAGTCTGTCATGGCGTAGATACCTAAGAACCCTAACATAAGGGAATAAATCGTCGTGATAAATGCGTCACTGAGCACAGGGTTGATCTCGTAAAGCACTCGGTTGATCAACCCTCCGAATGTTGCCCCGATAATGGCACCTATGAGGAAGACAGCAGCCAAGGGGACTGAGACGTTCCCCAATTTCCTGTGGATTACGCTCCCCATGATTGCCTTGGCAAAGATGTGAAACAGGTCTGTTCCCACCGCGAGAATACCCTTGATACCCGCGCTCATTAGGGCGGGTGCTATAATAAACCCTCCGCCGGCCCCTATACATCCGGTGATAAGGCCCGCACCCAATCCGATAAGTATGGATACGATAAAAATCCCGGTGCCGTAAAAGGCCGGGCTGTATGCCTTTTTGCCTCCTAACAACTCGGGCAGGGCAGTGCCGATCTGGTCGGCAAATGCAATGCCCCCCCATATTACCGGGACGGTAAGCAACCCAAGTATGATGAGCCGTTTTTTGTCTCCAAGTATGGTGTTGGATATATCAATCTCCCACCTTGCATGGGCCCTCGCGCCCATCATCATAAATCTTCCCCATTCTCTGAAGAAATTCATTTCAAAATCACTCCTCCCCTGATTAATGTTAATCACTGAAGACTTAGAGAGACCCGAAACCACTCCCTTGCTCATTTCAATATGACCTTGTTAGACAGTTACAATTAAATCCTGTGCAAATCCACCAAAGGCGGACAAGAAGCATAAGAAATTTTTCACAAAGTTAAAAAAAACCTATGACATAAATGGGTTGAGAAGAATGAATGTAACATCAATAAGTCACGGTAACAGGTCCTGGATTCCCGCTTTCGCGGGAATGACGGAATGGAGCAAGTGTCTGTCATTCCCGCGAAAGCGGGAATCCAGAAAAATGGCACAGCAGAAGAGTTACCCCGATTTATTGAGAAGATACGAATGAATGCTAAAATTGTTTCTTAAAAACTTTGCGCCTTTGTGTGAGACCTTTTTGCCTTCGGCTTTCAGCCGGGAGAATTCTGGAGACGCTCTTTTATCTTTTCTTCATGAATGGATTTCTTTTTGTAGGCGTCTTGAATCTTGTACACGAGATCGTCAATCGCCATAGGTTTCATGAGGTAGTCAAAGGCGCCGATCTCCATCCCTTGAATTGCAACCTCCACATTGGCATGACCGGTGAGCATGATCACCTCAACCAAAGGATATTGTTGCTTGATTTCTCTCAGGGTCTGGATACCGTCGATGCCCGGCATCTTAACGTCAAGGACAACGACGTCCATAGGATGTTTGTCTAAGAATTCAAGCGCATCTTCACCACTGTTGACGCTGGAGGTCTTCAGCTTGCGCTTTTTCATTCGTTTCGCCAATGTATCAACAAACTCTACCTCATCATCTACGAGCAAAACGCTGACTTCTTCCAGTTGAGTCACCCCCCTTGATGAGCAGCTTGGCGAATCTTCTTCACCAGGTCTTCCATCTCACATGGCTTTGTCAGATAATCAAAGGCACCGTACTCAATACCCTCCTTTGCGGCCTGTTCCGAACCGTGACCTGTAAGCATAATGACCTCCATTTCAGGGTATGCCTTTTTGAAGATCTTCAGGACCTCAATGCCATCCATGTCTTCCATCTTGAGGTCCAGGACCGCCACATCAAAATCGTTTTTCCTGATCGTCTGAATCGCCTCGGTTCCCGTGTAAACAGGTGTTACTGCCATACCTCTCTTGCCCAACCTTTTAGTTAAGATATCAGCGAACCCTATTTCGTCATCTACGAGAAGGACTTTTATTGTTTTCTCCTGGACGTCGCCTTTGTCTATCATAATCCTGGCCCTCATAAGCGCGGTTGGATAATAATTTCCATAGGCGCTTAACTGAAAATCAAGCTTCTGTTTGTTCATTCTCTGGAATTGGAATCTTTACATGGAAGGTGGTTCCCACCCCCATCGTGCTCTTGACAATGATGTCGCCCCCCATCTTTTTGATAATCCCGTAACAGATGGACAAACCCAGCCCTGTCCCTTTTCCAACCGGTTTTGTAGTAAAAAATGGATCAAATATCCTGACTATATTGGCCTCTGGGATTCCAGGACCATCATCGGCTACCTCCACTACGATATAATCCCCCTCTAACCCGTTGGACACGTTCAAAATCCCGCCCGTTTTTTCCATGGCATCGAGGGCATTGTTGATCAAGTTGAGGAAGACCTGCTGCAATTCGGTCTGGGACACGTGTAAGGTGGGCAGATTCTCCTGAAGATTCACATTAATATCCACATTGGCGAATTTTGCCCTCTGCGCAGAGAGCGCGATCAATTCCTCGACCAGATCATTCAGTTGGACATCCTGGATCCGGGAATCGGTTTTTCTTGCAAAACTGAGCAGTTTGTGGGTGATCTCCTTGCAGCGTCTCCCCTGGGTCCGGATTTGCTGTAAAGCCCGCTGGAATTCACTCAGGTTTTCCCCATCTTTGAATTCCTCTTCTTCTAAGAGATCTTCTATCCAGCCAGCCTCTTCAACCATAATGGCGACCGGATTATTGATTTCATGGGCAATACCAGCCGCTAATTCGCCGACTGAAGCCAATTTACCTGTCTCGACCACCTGCTCGGTAATCAGCTCCTTTTCCTGGTCTGATTCCGCAATGCGATTGACCATTCTTTTCGACAAAACAAAGGCGATTAGCACAATGCATATGCCGGCTAATACCATGATGGCAATGGTCACCCTGAACGTTCTTCTAAGATCTGAAAAGGCATCAGAGGCCTTCTGCTGGTAGATCAAGATCCAGTCTCCATGTTTCAGCAAGGCCGAAACATAGATAACGCGGTTTCCTGCCTCATCATCCTTCTCAATAACGCAAACCCCCTTCTTGCATTTCTTGCAGTCATTGAGAAAGTCGGCACACGGCACCTCGGTGGGGATTACATCAAAAAGGGGTTTGGTCTGGAATGCCCCTTTCTTGTTCAGAATAAAGGCAAAGCCGGTCTCTCCGATGCGGATATTCTCCACCAGATTATTAAAGGCCACAAAATCAACAGTCGCCCGCAATATCCATGGTTCGCCGTTCCAGTTCTCTCTCACTGCGATAATGAAGTGAGGAAGACCACGAAGTCCCAAGAAGACATCGCTCTTAAAATACTCGCTTTTCATGGTCATGTTAAACCAGTTCGCATTGGAATAGAGCGCCTTTCCTAACTTGAACGGCCCTGCATAGGCTACCTGGAGACCCTGGGCGTTTATGACGCCCAAGTCTACAAACACAGGACCGTATATCTGCTGCATGATCTCAAGCCTGTCCTGCAGAAAAGATTCGTCACGCAGCTCTTCATAAGTGAACGTCTTGGCCAATAAGCGGATGTCGCCTAATTTCTGTTTCAAAAAATTGTCAATATCGTTTTTGTGTTTGAGGATGACTTCTTCTAAGTGGGCACGGACTTTTTCGTGGTAGGAGATATCGAACTCGTAGAGGATGATGCTGCTGACCACAATCATGGGCATGATCGCTACGAGTATAATGACCAGGAGCATATTTCTGGTCAGAGAGTAGTAGTATTTGTTATGCGTATCCTTATCCTGATCCATGCCGGGTTCCATTAGACGTAAATAGCCAAAATAATTGATTGCTATTAGAACCTATATCGGGGTTAACGGTTTGTTACGCAAGACCGTGGTCTGACATGGCTTCTTTCACCTTGGCTTCCCTGATCTTATCCTCATGGACCCGCTTTTTTTGGGTAGCCTCTGTCACCTTCTGCATTAGCTGGTCAATGTCGCACGGTTTCATTAGATAATCATAGGCCCCCTTCTTCATCCCTTCGATTGCGGATTCTACCGTAGCATGACCTGTAAGCATGACAACTTCGGTCAAGGGGAATGATTTCTTGATCTTCTCTAAGGTCTCAATGCCGTCCATGCCCGGCATTTTGACATCTAAAATAACAACGTCAGTATTCCGGTGTTTGTCTAAAATGTCCAGCGCCTCCTGTCCGCTAAAGGCCGCGTTTACAATAAGGTCCCTTTTTTTCAAACGCTTGGTCATGGTCTCCACAAAAGGGACTTCATCATCTACCAATAAAACCAATGGGTTCAACATTGTCACTTCCCTCCCCTCAGACCTCGTTAAGTGGTTAAGTCGCTATTATTATTTCGAATTGACACCCTTTACCAAAAAATTGGGCACCGTATAGATCTGAAATCCCGCCCGGGGCGGGATTGATTTCACATACTTATTTTCCAACTCAACGACTCAACCACTCAACTATTTGACGAGATCTGCAATTAAGATTCTCTACTGAATTCTTTAAAGCACATTATCCTGACGCTCAACCTACTTCATACCTGCATCCATAGCGCTCTTAGCCGTCTCAAGAATCCCCTCAGGGAATCCGACAATCTGGTAAACCACCAAGAATTCAAAGACCCAGAGCACGGCCATGGAAAGGAGAAAGAGAACAAAGCCGTATTTTATGAAATCAATGGGATGAATCATCTTCTCACCCGTATCCGGGTAGGTCCCTAAGCCGTAGACAATGGCGTTATTCGGGGTACCGACGATGAGAAAATGGGCAAACGAGGTAGCAAACGCCACGGCCAGACCCACTGCCCAGGGTTCCCCCTCAACACCTGTCATGATCCCCATGGGGATTACGATTGGACCTAAAAGGGCTGTTGTACCGGCATCGGACATGAAATTGGTCATCAGCCCGGATAGAGCGGAAAGCCCGACCCAGAATCCGTAACCATGGTTCATATCCACACTGGAAAGGATTTGCAGAAAGCTCTGGGCCAGCCACATTGCGGCGCCGCTCTCCTTGAGAAGGGCACCTAAGGTCAAGGCCCCGCAGTACATGAACCATGCGTCCCAGGATATGCCTCCCAATATCTTTTTCCAGTCAGTTGTCTTGAATACGACCGGAATCAGTAGAGCCAGGAGTGCAGGGCCCCCAAGACCAAGTTCCTCCCCGCCAACGATCCACAGCACGAGGATAAGGATAAGCATCCCGAAAGTGACGTACTCCGCGTAGCTCATCTTACCCATCTTCCTGGTTTCTTCCTTGATGGCAACCAGTCCGGGTGTGAGGTCTTTGGTCTTGATCTTTCTGCCAAAGAGCAGGAGCATATAAACAGCAACAATGACTCCAAGTACCGGAACAATGGGGAACCCGTATTTCATCCAGGTGAAGAAGTCCATTGAGACGTTGTATTCGCTCCAGAACCCCATCATGATCACGTTACGGCCGCCGGCTGCAGGCGAACCCACCCCGCCGACATTAAGGGAAAAACAGAGGGCAAACATCAAAAATTTTGCCAGGGCAGGATCGTGCTCTATCTTACCCCCTTTGCTCTTTGCCGATACAGCGCCAAAATAGACCGCAGCCATTACCGGTGTCATAAAGGCGCACATGGCATGGGCCGATATAAAAGAACCCACCATGGACATACTGATGCACAGGACAAAGACAGGGACCATGAAGCCTTTGGTCCAGCCCAAGAGCCAGCTTGCCAATCTCTTGTGCAGTCCCACGTCCACTACGGCAACACCCATGGCCAGGACCCCTAAGAGAAACATGGGCGCGTCACCCGCAAAGGTCTTTCCGATCATGCTGCGGGGAAGAAGATGGAGGAAGTAGGCCAGGAGCGGCATCAGGATACCGGTTAACCCGATGGGGATTGCTTCCGTGGCAAAGAAGATGATGGCCATGGGAATAATGCCGAGCACAATCATGGTCTTATGGGCGGCGTCAGCAACGCTGTGCGCCACCTCCCACTCCATCATTTTTTCGGCAAAACCGTATTTTTGAACTATGTCCACAAGCGTCTGTGGGGTGGGCAGTATAAAGGCGATCAGGATAAATATCCCGGCCCCAAGGCAGATCCACAGCAGTTTATTGGCCATGATTCCACCCCCACCAGCGTCATGTTCTATTTCGTGACTCATTCACCAAAACCTCCCTTATAGAAATTTGTATTAGCCTGAATTTGATATAGCCGCAAAAAGGCACAAAATACACAAAGTATAAAAACTGCATACTGGGATATCAAATAGTTATGGAAGTCAAAAAACAGGGATTTCAATTTTTTACAGCTTTGTTAAACCTCACAAGTCTTCATGATATGGAAGACCTCTGCAAAAACATCAGTCAATTTCAATATCCCAATGATCTCTTTGTCCCGGGTCACAAGGAGAGATTGATGGTGACCCATGACCAACAGGTGTATCGCCTCGTCCAAAGAGGCATCTTCATGAATATATTCGCCCTCCGTAGGGGTGTACATGAAGGTCTTTACCTTAAAACCACCCGCTTTGCTGCAGATGTCCCTGAGGGGGGTTTCCCAGAAAGCTCCCTGTTTTAACATGGTCTTCAGGAATTGCGGGCTGAAACCGGTATGCGCCAGCTTTCCCATATCACCCAGGTCATCGTACTTTGGTTCTAAGGCTCTTAATACATCTAACTGGCTTATTTTACCTACGATTTGGTTGTTCTTGTCATATACCAATACTGCCCTGTGGAGATACAGATATTTATCACGGTCAAGCCGCTCCTGGGCCTTTTCTAAAGCCGCGACCGCCTCAAAGAGTGTAGCCTCTTCTGAAACAGTTGCATATTCCTCGAGAGGCACCATTAAATCCTTTATAGGTATTGTTTTCATCGATTACCTCCCCTTAGAATGTTGACCACCAGATTACTTTGTGAAAAAATACACGTATTATGACTTTAAGAACGACTCAATGCAAGCAAAATCGTCAACATATGGGTGTATTATTTAGAAATTATCTGCGAGATAAACAGATCTCAGGCTAAAGAAAATTGTCTAATTATCAATAGGATACCTTAGTTATAACTCTTAATTCACTTTTGACAGGCTTTACAGGGCGAATTTTTACATATAGTTGTCTATAAGCGCTAAAAATCGTGAGTTTTGAGCTGAGTTTTCATTGAAATCTGTGTAATCTGCGAAATCTGCGGATTAAAACTTAAAGACAAAATCCATCTGGAGCCTGTTCTCATGCTCCTTGTATCTGATTATCCCATGAGCCCCCTGATATGAACAATTACCGGACCAAGGGACCAGAAAAGCAGGACCTGCTGCAGTTGCCCGCGATCCCCATGAACCAGCGGTGTGTCTTCTGCAACCTCTTGCTTCAGGGCTATGATAAAATGGGGAATGCGTCGATGGCCCAAGAAAATATCGCTGATATATTGACCCTTTTTTAGGACCTCCTTGAACCAGGGCGCCTTTGCATAATCCTTTCCGACCAATTTATAGGGTCCCTGATAATTTACGTGGATACCTTCCTGATCAAAAACCCCGAGATCAAAGGTTGAGGCCCGGTGGAATTTTTCCCTGAAAGCCTATTCCAAAGGGGTAGGAAGAGAGTTGCGCATAAGTTTCAAGCATCATTTTAGAGCAAAACAGCCAACAACAGACCCCTACATCCGTCTGCCCTTGTTTGGCCGCCTGATATGATTTTTTGGAGCGTAAGGGAAAAAATAGTGGATGTTTTCAAGAAATGGTTTAGATGATTTAATATAAAATTTTCGGCTTTAACTTGTTCGATTGCGTTTGATTTGTGCATTTGAACCGGCGCGGCTAACCGGCTGGGAAAAGACGCCAGGCTTTTCCCAGTCCCTGTTCATCTGCTGATGTGATATTTTGATTTAAGGGGGAATCGCTCTGGATGCTCTACCGATTCAATATCTAAATCCACATCCAGATCCGGCCAATAAAAATGACATGGAGTTGGCTCCTCAACATTAAGCATTTTCCCCACTGTAACATTCTTGAACCAGGGAAATTCCTCATAGGATATAAAAAGCTCTTTTTCTTCTGTCAGAAGCCATATACCATGATTTGAAATATTAGTAACTTCCACTTCTGAAATGCTTTTGCCAAGCGCTTGTAAGTTCATCATAATGCTCCTCAATAATCATTTCAATTTGCTTCACAGTTGCAACCGTGATAAACGATAATTCTGAGCCAATTCAATCTCTGGCACCAGCCAAAATTTTGCTTCACCATCCCCGCAGTAAGCATGAACATGCATTCTTGGTCCTTCACGGGAAAAGAAAAAGAATCTGTAACCCTTTTCTCGAAATATCGTTGGGCTCATTGTTCTCCTTTTTGTCAGGCGTAAAGTGATTATACCGAGCAGGTTATCATCTCGTTTGCAATGTTATCCGTCCAGATGCGCGACTTCATGTCAATTCGGGGTCGATTTCCATATATTGTATGTCCTTCCAACGCGCTCGGATGCTGTGCTGCTCCATAAACCTTCACCGCACATCCGCCAAAGTAATGTAAGGCTGCCAGATCAAATCCTCACATTTCCAACTATTAGCCTCAATACTCGGTAAGAACTAACACTCTTTCTCAAAGACCTACCGTATCACCAGATACTCCGTCCGAACCGTTCCATCACTTATCCTCATAGATTTTATAGTCGTGTACGAAGGTTGGATCGTAAACGTTGAATCCCAGCCTCCCTGAATGGTTAAATTCTTGGGTTGATCGATCACGAGGTCTTCATCATAGGCACCCTCAGTCACCTTTATCAAAGTGACACTGTCTGCCGCATCAAGGATCATACATGAATTTTTAATTTCTTAAACAAGTACGACAAATCGATTTTGGACTTTTCGTTCAAACATTAATTATCGGCTGAAATTTCAATGATGCCATTTTTTCCATCAATGTCCATCTCGTGACCGGAAGGATCTGATGCTGAAGCGTAGTTTTCCAACACGGCATCTTCCCATGATGCATCAGGGTTTATCTCAAAGCTCACATAGACAACCACCCCGTCTTGGATGATATTATTATCTGCAACAGAGATCACACTGACCCTGATCAGACTTGGAGATACCTCATTAAAAAGCAGCTCGTTATTTGGGTTAGTCCCTGAAGGGCCTGTGTCAACGGATGGGTTTGAAAGTATGTCAGGATCATAAATCAGATCGGTGGATAGAGCGGAAATATCATCTAACGACTCATTCGCAAAAATTAAAGGCACCATGACGGTCTTTCCGGGGATTCCGCTTACCTCACCGATGCCCAATGAGGGCAGGATTACCTCAGATGCAGCCATTTGTGCGCCAAAGGCCCGTCTGTCTGTCTGGCTTTCAACATACATGGCCTCTGCCGCCATTATCCTCCCGATATCGAGGTGGTTGTTCACCACCTTCTGGAGCTCACCAATGCTGACCCGGCCATCTGCGTTGACATCCACACACTCTTCGATGTCGCTGATTTCAATGAACATATTTATGGCAGACTGGACCTCGGCTATGCTTACCATCTCATCCCCGTTACAATCCCCGGCATCGTAATCCGTAACATCTACAGACCCATCCGAGCCATTAACCGGCACAACGTAGCCATCTGCGTCAGATGCCGAAGGTGTGTTCAGCAACTCTGTTGTTCCAAGGGGAGCCTCTTCATTGATTTCTAATATCAGATATGCAACCACGCCGCTGCCTATTGGCGCGTTGTTTATGGCTGAGAAAACACTGATCCGGAGCAATCCTGGAGAGATACAGTTCGTTTCTAATCTCTTCCCAGCTGCTTCTCCGGCAGGGCCGATAACTGCTTCGGTATGGTTAAAGATTTGGCTATCATAATCTATGTCAAGAGAGACGGCAGCGATATCGGTACCCGCCATATTGGCGAGCGTGATCGGAACAGATACCTCACCGCCTTTTCGCCCACTGACCGATCCTATGTTTATGGACGCTTCTAAAGGACCTGTACTGAATGTCTTGTCGTCTCCATAGGTTGTCCCGGCACTGTTGGTTGCCTGGACCCTGAAATGGTACATTGTTTCGGGTGTAAGACCGTTCAGGTCCGCACTAACGGCCTGATCAGTCGTCCCGGTTACCAGACCCTGTGCGGCAGAGACGGTGTTGCCGTAGTTGGTGTCGGTTCCATACTCAAAAACGACAGTTGTTGACCCGCCGTTCGCATTGACCATCCCATTCAGTGTCGCATAAGTGGTACTCACCGGGCCTACAGATTCAGTCGTGGCTATTGGTTTGTTTATAAAGGCAGCCGAGACAGTTGTGACACTGCTTTCGTTCCCGGCCGGATCTTTGGCCTGAACATGGACATACCAGGTTCCATGGACCCCACTCATGGTAGCTGTTTTCGTGTCGCTGAAATTGCCGGATGGTACCCAGGTTTCATTCTGATCGATATTATAACGAAAAACAGCGGTTTCATTGGCATCCCATGTCCATGTTTTGCTTTGGATGGGTATGGGGTCATCCGAGAGGCCGGTGATGACCGGGGCCTCTGTGTCGACAGTCAAGGAAGCGGTGGTGGGCTCGGCCTCCCAGTTACCTGCCAGATCACGACCGAGCACATAGATTGTATGGCTCCCATCGCTTAACCCTGACAGGGCCATTGGGATATGGACCTCCCTTTCACCGCTGTACGAGCCGTCATCAAGCTTGTATCG
>Ga0208648_1003199_pt1 | contig 10507 bp, 6 predicted proteins | sample AntAceMetag02UKL_FD_184772 | JGI IMG/M metagenome (GOLD analysis project Ga0208648, IMG submission 184772) | Saline lake microbial communities from Ace Lake, Antarctica - Antarctic Ace Lake Metagenome 02UKL (SPAdes) (version 2) | ecosystem: Environmental > Aquatic > Non-marine Saline and Alkaline...
AATATCCTATGCGGCATAATTCGGCATCGCTCAAACGCGATAGTTCGCCGGTATTTACTTTACGGCGTTGCCAACTTTTTTTACCATATTTCAAACCAACACGGTTTTCAATGTCCTTAATGCCCTCACGTAATTCTTCTGCTTTATTTGTTTTTGCCTCGGTCTTACCGATTTTGTCGCCGACTAATTCGGCATCTGTCGGCATTTCTACAAATTCGTCGCGAATAAGTTTGGTTGAATCAATTGTTTCCTGCGTCAGTCCGTATTTTAATAAATCGATTAGATCACGAACTGCTGATGACATTAAATCATCGGCTTTTTGAATTAGAGAACCATAGGTTAAATTAAACTCTCTAAAAATTTCTTTGTGTTTCATCACATTTTTTGTTTTAATAAGACTAAAATAAGTAGTTTATAAGATACGACTCTGTCGTGATGGCAAATATACATATAATATTTATTAAATCAAAAAAAAGTTTTTTTATTACCTATTTAAAGGTTAAAGCCCTGGAATTTCATTGCTTTACTTTAGTTTCTATGAATATTTAATGTCGAATATCGATTAACGAATAATGATTTAAGAAGTGTATTCTTTTGCGTAAGTACCATTACTTCAAAATTCTTAAATCGTTAATCGGTGTTCATTATTCAATTATATTTAAAAGGAATCTCATTCCTTGCTTTTTTAAAACTATGGATTTTCAATTAATAGTGGTTTATTTTTTTTCTTCGATAGGGTTGCCATCACTTCAGGTAGTTTGGAACAGGTATGACATCCCTTATGATATTTAATGTGTGATTGTTATTTTTTAATTCTTTCGCGGGATGCCATCACTTTAGAAATTTTGGGGTAGGGATGGCATCTGATATGTTGTTTTTGTTTGCAAAATGCTAAAATAAATTCCTGTAACTTTTGTGTTTAATTAATAAGGTTTTTTGCAGGTTGGGTTTATATATTTTACTAAGGTTTTCTTTAAAAAAAAGTGTATTCTTATAAATGAAAAATGCTATTAATTTTATTATATTTGCCTGTATAAAGTCAAAATCTCTTTTGATGGAGCTTTGAAGTATTTCGATAATATAAAGAAGTCTTTCGATGAGGTAAAGAACTATTTTGATGATACAAAGAAGTCTTTTAATGTAAGAATGAAGCCTTTTGATAAGGCTATGAAGTCTTTTGATGAGTTAATGAAGCCTTTTTATAAGACAAAATAGTATTTTTATAGCTTGTTGAAGTGATATTTTGTTTCATCAAAATACTTCAGCAAATCATCAAAAATCTTCATTGGAATAAAAAAATATAAAATTGATTGTATCAAAATACTTCAATGGGCCATCAAAAAACTTCAATGAGTTATAAAAAGACTTCGGTACTTCATAAAAATACTCCGGCGTATCATCAAAAGAAAATTTGTAATTTGAGTTTCAAATCCCCAAAGGAATTGGAAACCTCAATCTCAAATAGCTATTACTCAAAGCTACTCAAAGAATTTTGAAAGTTTCACAAAGAAAACCTCCTTTTTTATATTAATTGTTGATATTTAATATTATAATAAATTTTGCTTTTTTTGTTATTTTAGAATTTAACAGCCCTGCCTTTATTTCCCATATTTCTACATTCAGAAAAATTATTTACTACCTTTGCCGGCTGATAACGCAAATGAGTAACAATAATAATTTATTTGATTAAGAATATGTTAAAACCCGATTATATATTTGAGTGCAGTTGGGAAATATGCAATAAAGTAGGTGGAATTTACACCGTTTTATCAACAAAAGCTAAAAGTATTAAAAGTGGATTCTCCGGTAAATATATTTTAATAGGCCCTGATGTTTGGAAAGAAACCGGAGAAAACCCTGATTTTCTCGAAGATAAATCCCTTCTGAAATGTTGGAAAGAAAAAGCAGAAAGTGAAGGATTAAAGCTGAGAGCCGGCCGTTGGAATATTGCAGGAAAACCTATTGTGGTACTTGTTGATTTTACACCTTACTTTTCGCAGAAAAACCAAATTTTCACTATGTTCTGGGAAAAGTTTAAACTCGATTCCATTTCAGGCCAATGGGATTACATTGAACCTGCTTTATTTGGCTATGCAGCCGCAAAAACAATTGAGAGTTTTTATAACTATTTTTGTTCGGCTAATGACAAAATCATTGCACATTTTCATGAATGGATGACAGGTACAGGCGTCTTATATTTAAAAGAAAATGTGCCTCAGGTTGGAACTGCTTTTACAACCCATGCTACGGTTATGGGAAGGTCGATTGCGGGCAACGGACTTCCTCTTTACAAAGAAATGAATAAATTTGATGTTGATAAACTAACTGATAATTTTGGTGTTAAGGCTAAACATTCGCTTGAGAAATTATCGGCGAACTTATGCGATTCTTTTATGACAGTAAGCCCCATAACAGCCGAAGAATGTAGTAGTTTTCTTAATAAAAAGCCTGATATAATTACACCTAACGGCTTTGAAGATTCATTTGTCCCCGATGAAAATGATTTTGAAAAGAAAAGAAAAGTAGCCCGAAAAAAATTAATTCAGGTTTCAGAAGCTTTATTAAACCAAAAAGTTCCGAATAATACTTTATTTGTATTAAACAGCGGGCGATACGAATTTAAAAACAAAGGCATAGACTTGTATTTAAATGCTCTTGGAAATTTAAATTTAAATAAAGAAATTAAAAGAAATATAATCGCTTTTATTGCTGTTCCGGCTGGGAATTTCGGGCCTGATAATAATTTATTGGAAAGAATGGAAAAGAATGATTTTCAAAATCCGTCTTCAAATATATATCTTACACATAGCTTGATTGATGCCGAATATGACCCTGTTTTGGATTTCATCAGAAAAAATAATTTGAATAATTCTGAAGATGACAAGGTAAAAATTATTTTTGTCCCTGCTTATTTGAATGGCGAAGATGGAGTTTTTAATCTTGAATATTACGATTTTTTAATTGGTTTTGATATAAGTGTTTTTCCTTCGTATTACGAACCCTGGGGCTATACTCCTCTCGAAAGTATTGCTTTTCACATCCCGAGTGTAACTACTACTCTTGCAGGTTTTGGTAAATGGGTGAACGAAAAATTTATTCAAAAATATAATGGAGTTGAAATTATTAAACGTAGCGACGATAATGATGATTTTGTTGTGGATGCGATATCTGACAGGTTATTGAGTTTTTTAAATATAAAAGGAAAAAACCTTGTAAATGTAAGGGATGAAGCATATAGTATTTCAAGAACAGCTCTTTGGAAAAATCTTATAAGTAATTATTGGACTGCATATTCGGAAGCATTGCAAAAAGTAAATCAACGTTTCGACTTATTTAAAAACAAGCAATTACAATATAATTTGAAAATTTACAAACCAATAGAACAGGAAAACCCGCTTTGGAAAAAAGTGCTTGTAAAACCAAATATTCCTGAAAAATTTTCCGGCTTGCATGAAATGTCAAAAAACCTTTGGTGGTCGTGGAATTATGAAGCAATTGAACTTTTTCAAATGATTGATGAAAATCTTTGGGAAAAACTTGAGCATAATCCGATCAGCCTTCTTGAAGAATTATCGGCAAAAAAATTTGAGGAATTAAATAATGACAAAGTTTTTATAGAAAAATATAATAAAGTTTTAAATTTTTTTAATGAATATATAAGTCAAAAACCTACGGAAACCGAGACTTCAATAGCTTATTTCAGCATGGAATACGGTTTGCACGAAAACCTGAAAATTTATTCGGGTGGGCTTGGAGTTCTTGCCGGCGATTATTTAAAAGAAGCAAGCGACTCAAATAAAAATATTACAGGTGTCGGGCTTTTATATCGCTATGGATATTTCAGACAAAACTTGCGAAAGGACGGTGATCAAATCGCAAATTATTTGCCTCAGAAATTCACTCAACTGCCAATACAAGCTGTCAGAGATAAGAATAACAATTGGATAAAAATTGAACTTGCACTACCCGGAAGGACAATTTTTGCAAAAGTTTGGCTGGCAGAAGTTGGAAGAGTAAAGTTATATTTACTTGACACCGATATTGACGACAACTCTTCTCCCGATCGCTTTATAACTCATCAATTATATGGCGGCGATAATGAAAATCGTTTTAAACAAGAATTGCTGCTTGGAGTAGGCGGAATCAGAATGCTCGAAAAACTCAAACTTAAGCCTATGCTTTACCATTGCAACGAAGGCCATGCAGCTTTCATTGGATTGGAACGATTAAGGGCTTTTGTACAATATAAAAAAATGCCCTTCAAGCAGGCAATCGAAATTGTCAGGGCATCGACACTTTATACGACTCATACTCCTGTCCCGGCCGGACACGACACTTTTAGCGAGGACCTTTTACGAACTTACATCCCTCATTATTCCGACCGCTTAAATATAAGTTGGAAAGAATTTATGGGCTTGGGGAGGCTTAATAAAGATAATGAAAACGAAGATTTTTCCATGAGCAATCTTGCAGCTCATCTGTCGCAGGAAATCAATGGAGTTAGCCGTATTCACGGAACTGTATCAAAAGAGTTATTTAAAGAACATTATAAAGGCTATTTCCCCGAAGAAATTCATATCGGTTATGTTACAAATGGAGTTCATTATTCTACCTGGACTGCAAAAGATTTGCAGGTTTTATATGAAAATGAATTTGGCAAAGATTTTTTAAACGACCAATCAAATCCTGCTCATTGGAAAAACATTCATAATGTTGATGACGAGAAGATTCATAATATAAAAAAGGGCCTTAAAAATGATTTAATAATGTTTTTGGAAGAAAAGCTTCTCAACGACATGACCTCTCGGCAGGAAGACCCTAAAGTTATTTTATCAACTATTTCTTCATTAAAAACAGAGGCTTTAACCATAGGTTTTGCCCGTCGTTTTGCAACCTATAAACGAGCTCATTTGATTTTTAATAATATTGAAAGGTTGAAAAAAATTGTTAACGGCGATAAACCGGTTCGTTTCATTTTTTCCGGCAAAGCTCATCCAAAAGATGTTGAAGGCCGAAATTTGATAAAAAAAATTATTGAAATTTCACGAATGCCTGAATTTATTGGAAAAATAATTTTTCTGGAAAATTATAATATGGATATAGCCAAGCGGCTTATTCAGGGAGTTGATATTTGGTTAAACACACCCACTCGTCCGTTCGAAGCCTCGGGTACAAGCGGCGAAAAGGCTGTAATGAATGGAGTTGTAAACTTTAGTATTCTTGATGGCTGGTGGGCCGAGGGCTATAAAGAAAATGCAGGTTGGGCAATAAAAGAAGAAAAAACTTATGCCGACCAAAACTTCCAAAACAAGCTTGACGCAGAAACGATTTATTATATCCTCGAAAACGAAATAATTCCGATTTACTACAAAAAAAACAAAAATAACTTTTCCCCCGAATGGATTTCTTACGTTAAAAACACTATTTCGGAAATTGCCCCACATTTTACTATGAAGCGAATGTTGAACGATTATTACGATAAGTTTTATAATAAAATGAACATAAGGCTCTCGAAATTGAAAGCAAACAATTATGAAAAAGCCGGTGAAATTGCCAATTGGAAAACGAAACTTTTACATAGTTGGACAAACATAAAAGTTGTTTCTCTTGCCCTCCCCGATTCCACCAAGAGGCCTCTCGTTTCGGGCGAAAATTTTAAAGCCGAAATTACTTTAGATTTATCAAACCTGAATGCTTCTGAAATTGGAGTCGAAGTTTTGTTTGGCCAAAAAGAAAACGACAAAGTAGAAAAAATTATATTTACAAAACAATTGGTTTTAAAAGAATTTGAAAAAAGCATTGCAAAATACGTTTGTAATTTTGAAATCCTCAAGCCCGGAGTATTTGATTATGTTTTTAGAATTTATCCTAAAAATGAACTTCTCCCGCATCGTCAGGATTTTTGTTTGGTAAAATGGGTTTGATGATTTTTGATTGATGATTTGGTTCTAATGAATTTCAAATTTCCTCTTCAGTATTATGAAAAATGAATTAATAATAAACGTAATTATCTAAAAAAAATAAAAATATGACAAACAAAATTGAATGTAATTGGAAAGAAAAAATGGCTTTTGAAGCTGTTGTAAATAATCATAAAATAATGATTGATGCTGATGAAAGTGTTGGTGGTGAGAATAAAGGGCCAAGGCCAAAACCATTGATGTTGGTTGCATTAGCAGGTTGTACGGGAATGGATGTGGTTTCCATTTTGAAAAAAATGCGTGTTGATTTCGACGATTTTAGCGTATCTGTTGAAGGCGAACTAACCGAAGAACATCCAAAGTATTATAAACTCATTAAGGTAGTTTATAAATTCAAAGGCAAGAATCTGCCAAAAGAAAAATTGGAAAAAGCCGTAGATTTATCAAAGGAGCGTTATTGTGGTGTAAGTGTTTTGTTGGAAAAAGCGACTGAATTGACTTATGAAATCATTATTGAGGAATAAAAACGGAGGGACTGAGAGATGAGAGACTGAGAAATGAGAGATGAGAGAAGGAGTAGTGGAGTGTTGGAATGATGGAGTGATGGATGGGTGGATGGATGGATTAAACTTGGAACATCGAACAAGAAACATTGAACAAGAAACAAAAAATTAACAAACGGTCAACGCTATTCAGGCATGGCCAATGGTAAAACACTCAACCCGAAACCCGAAACTGTTACTGCTTTAGTACTTCACATAATTCACTAATTATCATCGCCGTTGCTCCCCAAATAATATTTCCTTTAATATCATAACAAGGGGCTGTGATTTTTAATTTATTAAAGACTCTTATTTCTTTATAAGTAATATTTTTTTCATCAAGAAAATTATAAAACTCAATTTCAAGAATTTCTTTTACTTCTTTATTATCAGCACTAAAATCAGGCCTTACATTCGTTGTTCCAATTACCGGTAAAACTAAAAAATTGCTTGGAGGAATATAAAGCCGGCTGATTGAGCCAAGAATATTTACTTTTGAAACATCAATTCCAACTTCTTCTTTAGCTTCGCGCAATGCCGTATTAATTAATGTTTTGTCGGAGTTTTCAAATCTGCCACCCGGAAATGAAATTTGCCCGCTATGAACACCATCATATTCTTGCCTGAGAATAAAAACCGTATAAATCGAATTTTTATAAGGATAAAAGAGAATAAGTACGGCTCCTTTTTTTGCTCTGATATGTTTGGCCTTCAACTCCGATTCAATTGACCTTTTCGATGAAGCCATTTTAATCTGTGCTTCAATGCCCGGCAATGGTTTCGCAATTTGCCTTTTTAGTTCCTTTATAAAATCATTAAAGTTTTTCATAATTGAAAATTCCTGCAAATTTCATAATTTTGATTAAAATACTTGAAGTTTTATTTAATTTTTTAAATTTGTTACAATTTAGCTGATCAGAAACATGAAAAAAGAAAAAACAATTCCATTTAATGAAAATAAGGAATTAGTTGAAGATTTAAAAAAAATAGTTCTTTATAACGATGACTTTAATACCTTCGATTTCGTGATTGATACTTTGGTTGAAGTTTGCAAACATAATGCAAATCAGGCTGAACAATGTGCATTTATTGTTCATTTTAAAGGAAAATGCTCCGTAAAAAGGGGCACTTTCAATGAATTAAAGCCATTAAAAGAAGAAATGCTTAGAAGGACTTTAACGGTTTCTATTGAGTAAAACATAATTAGTATTTATTGAACTCCCCAAAGGGAGAAAAGGATAATCCCTTAATTTATTAGCTAATTTATGTTTACCAATTTTGTCGCATATATGATTTAAACAAGTTGTTCAATTTATAATATCAAAAAAAATTCCGGCTATTCATTTTTTTCTTATTTTTGCGTATTATGTAAATCATTATAAATGCTTAGAAACAGCATAAATTATTAATAAATGAAAATATAATGACCTGGACAATAATTGCAGTTTTAATAATTGTAGGATTAATTTTTCTAATCCTTGAAATATTAGTTGTCCCCGGAACAACTTTTGTCGGTGTAATCGGTTTTATTTTGATCGTTATCGGTATCTGGCAATCGTTTTCGGTTTACGGAAACGTTGCCGGAAGCATCACTCTCGGATCCTGTATTTTATTAACATTCGTAACATTATATTACTCATTAAGGTCGAATACATGGAAAAAATTCATGCTGAAAACCGATGTAAAAGGTAAAGTTAATGTTATTGATGAAAATAAAATAAAGGTTGGCGATACGGGAAATACTGTATCAAGATTGGCTCCGGCAGGAAAAGCCCTAATTAATAATGCTTTTTACGAAGTACATTCAACCGGCGATTTCATTGACGAGGGTCAGGAAATTATAATTTTAAAAATCAGTTTTAATAAAATATATGTAAAATTAAAATAATAAACGTTATGGAAGCAAATGTGTTGATTATTATTGCAATCGGGGTAGGTTCCCTTTTTGGATTATGGCTTATTTTTTACTTCATTCCTGTTGGTTTATGGTTTACGGCACTTGTTTCGGGTGTACGTATCTCATTACTACAACTTATTTTGATGCGTTGGCGAAAAGTTCCCCCATCAGTTATAGTTAACAATATGATTGCTGCTACAAAAGCCGGTTTGACGGTTAATCGGAATGAAATGGAAGCTCACTTTTTAGCCGGTGGACATGTCAAAAATGTTATAAATGCTTTAATTTCTGCCGACAAAGCAAACATGTCTCTTGATTTCAAAACCGCCACCGCAATTGATTTGGCAGGCCGCGATGTATTCGAAGCAGTTCAAATGTCGGTAAACCCAAAAGTTATTGACACTCCTGCTGTTACTGCCGTAGCTAAAGACGGAATTCAGCTAATTTCGAAAGCAAGGGTTACAGTACGTGCTAACATCAAACAATTGGTTGGTGGTGCAGGTGAAGAAACCGTATTGGCAAGAGTTGGTGAGGGTGTTGTATCATCAATCGGTTCTGCCGATTCTCATAAATCAGTTTTGGAGAATCCCGATTCAATTTCAAAAGTCGTATTGAAAAAGGGCCTTGATGCAGGAACTGCGTTTGAAATACTATCAATTGATATTGCCGATATTGATATTGGGAAAAATATTGGTGCAGTCCTACAGATGGATCAGGCAAATGCCGATAAAAACATAGCCCAGGCAAAAGCCGAAGAAAGACGTGCAATGGCAATTGCTGTCGAACAAGAAATGAAAGCCAAAGCACAGGAAGCCCGTGCAAATGTAATTCAGGCGGAATCCGAAGTCCCAAAAGCTATGGCTGAAGCATTTAGAGCTGGTAATCTTGGAATTATGGATTATTATAAATTCCAAAATATTCAGGCTGATACAAAAATGAGAGATTCAATAGCTGATGTTCCTGTTGCAAAGTCAAAAGATAATAAAGAATCGAATAAATAAATAGAATTTAGAATTTAGAAAAATTATTATTTAAGGCATTTGCAATAAAAATTTTTATTGTAAATGCCTTTTTTATATATTTATTGCAATGCCTACGACTCAAAATCCCGATTTAATAAATACCAAATATCAGGAGTTATTAGATGCATGCAAGGCATTTCTTAACAAAAACAACGAAAGCAAAATACAAAAGGCTTATGAATTCGCTATTAAAGATTTTTCAAAAAACAAAGAAAAATTTTTAACTGAAAGCGTTCCTCATCCATGTGAAGTTGCAATTATCGTTGCAAAAGAAATCGGACAGGGAGAAACATCTGTAATTTCTGCATTGCTTCACCGATCAATTCAGGATAATCAAGAAATTATATCGTTTTTTGAAAGAGAATTCGGTAAATCAGTTGTTTCAATTCTTATTGGAATAAACAAAACCTCAAATATTTGGACTGATAAAATATCTTTTAATGCTGAAAACTTTCGCAAACTATTTCTTTCACTCGCCGACGACATTAGAGTGGTTCTGATCAAACTCGCACATTGCCTTTACGATATGCGAAATTATGAATCTCTGACTAAAGAATTTAAAGAACAAATTCTCTCAGAAGTTGAGTTTTTTTATATCCCAATATCTCACCAACTTGGTTTTTACAACATCAAAACCGAATTGGATGAACTTCTGATGAAATATACCATCCCAAAATTATATAAATCAATTGAAAGTAAAATTATTGAATCGCAATCGGAACAGGACAGGTTCATCCTGGATTTTACACTACCGATTCAACGAGAATTATTAATGTATTCTTATGAATGCGATATAAAAGGACGATCTAAATCTATCCCGTCTATTTATCAAAAGATGCAAAAAAAACAGCTTGATTTTGATGAAGTTTTCGATCTCTTTGCTATTAGAATTATTGTTGAAAGCAAAAAAAAGAATGAAAAGAGCGATTGCTGGCGAATATATTCAATAGTTACAAATATTTATAAACCTAATCCAAAACGATTACGTGATTGGATTAGCCAGCCTAAACCGAATGGTTATGAATCTTTACAAATAACCGTTGAAGGCCCTCGGGGTAAGTGGGTTGAAGTGCAAATCCGTACCAAAAGAATGGATGAGAAAGCCGAAAAAGGAATTGCCGCTCA
>Ga0208648_1003203_pt1 | contig 10501 bp, 10 predicted proteins | sample AntAceMetag02UKL_FD_184772 | JGI IMG/M metagenome (GOLD analysis project Ga0208648, IMG submission 184772) | Saline lake microbial communities from Ace Lake, Antarctica - Antarctic Ace Lake Metagenome 02UKL (SPAdes) (version 2) | ecosystem: Environmental > Aquatic > Non-marine Saline and...
TCCTCTTGTACTTTCCTATCCCGAATAGTCGGGAGCAATACGAGGCTTCCCCAGGTAAGGTGTGATCCCTGCATACGACTATACCCTCAATCACGTTACAGGTATGATCTGGTATCGGGCTTCGCAATATTTCGCACGCTTACCCACCTGTAACGCCGAATCAGGTTCGCTTACGCTGTGCACCGTATGCTGCCTATGGCTTCCTTCAGACCCTGCCGTTGCCGACAACGCCCTTGCCAATCGGAGTTACTTCCCCCAAATCGGGGTGTATTAATAAAAAGGTGTCCATACCATGCTGGGCACACCAAATGTTCAGTTATCCCCATGGGGAGAACTGAATAAACAAACAAAACAAAAACGGGAACTCTAATTGTCGTTGGAGGGAAATTATAGTTGACGTTGAACACAGAACCATCGTCTGGCGCTTTTTTATAATTAGTATGCTAGATATCCTCTACCCATTCATAGACATCTCCAAGCGTATCCTATAGTCCTCAAGCATTAGATTCCTTAAAACCTACCGGAGATATTTTTTAATTGAAAATGATTTGAAAGGATTAAAATGAGCACCAAGAACAAGTGTTATTTTACTTGTAGCGCCTCTTGTTAGTTTAACAATTTTTATTTTGTACAATAAAAAATTTCACCGCTCGCAAGTGTTAATCCCATTTTGATTGCTTCATCATCTCGAACCAAACCGTTGACTTGAGTAACCTCTACCTTGAAACCTGCCTCACGAAGTCTATCAATGAAGTCTGGACCATATCTCCGAACATGATCTCTTTGCCCAAACGACTTTAATCGCTCTTCAGGTTCAACAATCAATGGATCCTCAAATGTCTCCTCAGCAGTAATTGGAACCAGCAAAATTGCCCAACCATTTAACTTTAGAACTCTATAAAACTCTCTCATGGCTTTCTTATCATCCTGAACGTGTTCCAAAACATGACTACAGTAGATTACATCAAATGATTGGTCAGGATATTTAATATCAGTTATGTCCATTTTTGTCATCGCTCTGGGATTAAATAAATCAGCTGTTAAATAGTTATCACCAAGGTATTCTATGAATCTTGATTCAAAGCATCGTTCAGGTGCAACGTGCAGCATCATTTTGTGTCTGGAGTCAAAAAGATCTGTCTTTCTTGTAATATAGAGCCACACGAAACGCATGCGTTCGAGAGAGCCGCAATGAACACACTGCGCATCTTTGCGTGGGACCAATCCAAATTTGCGAAATCGACGAGAAGATTTGCCACATACAGGACAGAGCCTACCTGTTCCATAGTACTTCATGTTCCTTGCAATGGCTCTTCCGATTTTGAGAGGGTCTTTTATCACTTTTGGCAAGATCGAAATGACCTTTCGTATATGTTCGCTCATTGTATTGCGCCCGAGTATTGCTGCCAATTTCTATTTTAATGGTTTCCAGATAGCTACCCATTTGGGTTTTCTTTCAGACAACTATACATGCGCAATTACGTCTATGTTTTGTTTTTCTCTTTTTCGAATTGTTTTTTTGCTTTATACAAAATACAGTTTGTAGCCATAGATTTGATGCTTTTTCTATGCACAATGTTTCTATCCTGTTGAGGAAGTCTATGAACTCCGAATTCGATTCACTTTAATTTTTCTTCATTACCAGAGAGGTCTGGTGAAGCAACTGGACTAGTTCGTTCACCGAGTGTACTCTCAACATTGCTTATTACCCTTTCCAGTATTTGTTCTTTTTGGAAAAATTTGAGTTAGAATGTTAATGTTACTTCTTACAGGTTCGAAACTCCGCGAGTAAACACATAAAACACTTAAATAAACTGCTACTGCAATGACTAAGCTAACACCCAATCCCAAAATACCCACAAAGAAGTTTGGATGAAAGATTTTAAGCAAACCTAAAGCCACCCCAACCATTAATGTAGCAAAAATTGTAGGCCACAACGCTGTAATTATGCCAGTAACACGCACAGGAGTTGGTTTGCAAGCGTACCATAAAGTAAAGGGTGAAAGTAAAAGAAAAACAATAGTATATGCAGTTGCCACGCCTATTGCTCCAAAAGGTAAGCCTATAAAAAATGACACAACAATGAAAAATGATGTGAATGCTCCCCATTTAAACATTCGGTCAGTGCGGCCTATTGAGATATGAAGCCAACCAGTGGTATGGATAACTACCCCAACCAAAGCTGAAATCCCAAGGACTGAGAAAATAGGGCTTGCCTTAATCCATTGTTCCCCAAGCAAAACGAGAATAATATTCTCTGACATCACAATCATAAACATCACACTGGGTAATGTTATAAAAGTCATATGCGAAAGAACCTTAAGGTAGTACTTTCGGTATCGTTCCGGTTCATTCTGTAAGCGGCTCAATGCTGGTACAGCCACAGCAGAAATAGGCTGATTTATCTGTGATATCGGCAACATCAACAAGTTATATGCTTTTGAGTACAGACCTAAAGATTGAGATCCCAAGTACTTTCCGATTAGCATATTATCCAGGTTCCTTGCGAAGTAATTGACAAAACTAAACCCTGTAAGATGCCCTCCGAATTTAAGCATGTCGCGAACGCCGGCACCCCTTTCCATTTTGCCTGGAACCCACGGGCATAGAAATAGGGTTAACAGTGCAATAGTCAAAGCTGTTGTGATTGAGCCGCCGACCAGCGCCCAATATCTCCAGCCCAAAAGTGCCAAAACAATCTTTACGACAAGGCTGATAATCTGCGAGGTGATCTGGATAACCGCCAGCGCGCGGAATTTCATATGGCGTCTCAGTAACGACGTGTGTTGAATTATCAGCCCTTTGATAATGAACGAAACTGACAACACCACAGTAACAGCCGTGAGTTCCGGTCGCCCATAGAATTTTGCTACCAGTGGCGAAGCCGCCAGAACACATACGCCGAGAAAGGTGCTAAGTATAATATTGATCCAAAACAGCGTGCTGATCTGCTCGTGTGAGATGCTATCCTTCTGGATAGTAGCCATTGACAGCCCAGCGTCCTTAAACATCGCTGCAAACCCAACGACAACTGTAACCATGACAATCAGACCAAAATCTTCCGGTGTAAGTAAACGAGCGAGAACTACTGTACCTGCAGTATCCAGAACAAATTTGATCACCTGGGCGGTCATGATTGTCATTCCGCCGTGGATCGATTTTCGAGCTAAATCCTTGCTTAAATATTTCGAATTAAAAAGAACATCGTGAGTTAATCTTTTCATTTGGGGATGCTGTTCATTATTACACAGCGCATGCTAAATTGGTTTGAGTCTCTTTCCATTTTACATCATTCTTAATGCTGCTCATTTATACTCCTATTACTTCCCTATACCATTCCACAGCCTTCTCTTTTTTGCCATAACACTGTCATACAGATTTATCTTGTAGTTGACAACATTCTGCATTTGCCTTGCCCTGTCCTCCAGTCGGACAAGGTTGTAAGCACTTATTTACACTAATCTTCACTAACTTTCTCTTTTAATCAGCTCTGCAACTTTTCTATTTTCCAGTTCTTGAGCGCCGCAGATTAGAACGCTGATCCAATAAAAATTTCTTTATGCTTAGTATAAGTCTCATCACTGTGTGTGGAAGTATTGATAATATAGACAATACAATTAGTAAGATACAGATATTTCTTGTCACAGTTACTTTATATAAGAACTCCCAAGCTTTCTTCCGCCGGCCAGAGACGATAGCCGCTTTTGCGCGTTCGAGTTTCAGCACATTCAACAAATGAATGACGTCGCTTTCTCGCACAATTTCTTTCCTGTATTCACCCTTCGCAAGTGCGTTCTTAAGGCTTCTTTCTAAGGCAATATCGCCCTTTGGGGTGTTTAATGTGTTACATACCCGATTTGCTGCATTCCGAAAATATATCGCTGATACATTATTGCTGAATGCGATTGGATATTTCAATGCTATGCGACCCCACATTTCTGTATCCCCTCCACGATTAATCCCAATGGAGAACGGACCGACTTCATCAAATACTCTCTTCCAAACCGCGCTACTCGAAAAAGTAACAGGCAAGTTCCCCAGTGCAGCTTTAAAGTAAACTACCCGCGGCAAGCAGCGGGGCATTAAAAAGGATTTTCCGGGACTTCCATCGAACCCAAGTCCCGACAATCTAATTTGAACGAAGCAAGCTTCGAGGTATTAGACCCACATTTTAAAATAATTTGGGATAATACCTACCCACGGCGCTTTTGGAATAGTTTCAAAATTGGCAGTATAGCGATGATATGGAGGATCTACAATATCATAAGCTGTTGCAAATGCGCCACATTCAGGATATTTCTCAGAAAGGCATTTTATCGCAATAAGATGCTCTGGCAACCATTGGTCGTCCGCGTCGAGGAAGGCTATCAATTCGGTGCGGGATTCGGCTATCCCTCTGTTGCGTGCGGCGCATTCCCCTGCATTCGGTTGCCTAATCAACCTTTGACGTGGATCGTTGAATTCTTCCACGACTTTAGCGCTTGCATCTGTTGAACCATCATCCACAACGATAAGCTCGAAATCATTGTAGGTTTGACTTAGCACTGATTGAATAGCCCTCGCGATATATTGTTCTTTATTGTAAAGGGGGATGACTACGGAAATAGTATTCTTTACTGTGGACATTTTAATTGTAGATCTTTCGAATATCCGGTAATATCCAACTTCCAGATCGAAGGAACCTTTTAAAACGCCATAATATATGATATAGCGATAATGGTCCGAAATTCCACGTAAACATCACAAGTCCTTTCAGGCGATATCCTTTCATACTCATGAAATCACGAGCCACTTGCAAAGTCGCGTTCCTGTTGCCAACAATCGCATTATGAGCAAATTCTAAAAAATGCGCTTCCATAATATTTTCAATGATCATTTTTGGTACTTTATCCTGACCGCCTCTTTCTTGTATAAAATGATATAGGCTATTGAAATAAGGTCGTACACAGCTCCATATACAATTCTCGGCATCAATTGGATTCTGAACATTTCTGTAATAATAAACTTTTGGTTCAACACAACATGCTATCGGAAAACGAAAGGCCAAGCGATACCAAGTATCACGATCTCCGCCACTTGCAACTCCATCAGGAAATCCACCGATTAAAATAAGAGCTTTCTTCCGAATGGTTATGGAGCTCGTATAAAATGGTCTTGCATATCTTGAAAATATATCAATTATGCCCGCATTTCTATCGCCGATTATTATGACGACGTTACCTTGCCATTCTCTCTGAGAACCGTCCTTTTCGATCCGGCAATAAGCCGTTGACCAGGCGCCAACACCTGGATACTTTTCAATGAGTAATACAATTGTTTCCAAGTAATCAGGCATCCACTCATCATCCGCATCAAGAAATGCTATAAATTCATATTTGGCATTTTCGATCCCCAAGTTTCTCGCAGCATGCCCTCCCCAACTGTTGATGTGCTCGCGATGAATGAGTCTTATGCGGGGATCGGTATAATCCTCTAAGACATGTTCCGATTTATCCGTAGAGCCGTCATTGATGATGATCAACTCGAATTCACGATAAGTCTGCGCCAAGACGGAATCAATCGCCCGTTTGATATGGCGCACCTTGTTGTATAGGGGAATGACGACAGAAATCACTATGCATCCTTATAAATACTTAATTTCAATCTTGACAGAAATAAGACGTTGAAATCCGGAAACAGCAGCGCCAATTAGGAGGAAAGTCATCTGTGTTTTCATCAGGTTTTCTCTGTTTTGGTGTTTGAATGCCAATAACAGTTTGAACTTAGTATCTTTGCTCTTATTTCTTGTATGGAAGGTTCCAACCATGGATTTCCAATTAGCACTAATATTACAGGGTTGCGTCCTAAAGTTTGGTGGAAATAGAGTTCCACCCCTCGGGTTGTTGACGGAAGTTAGGCGGCCTCCTGATATATGTCAACCGCCTCGATATTAACCCTGATATTTCATGAGTACCTTTCTCATGCAATTTTTCAATGCGAATAGTCCAAATTTTTAGAACAATTCTCATTCCCACTGCAATAACTCCAATTATCACTATTGCATACCATATTGAAGAAGATTTTTCTATTATTAGGTGTGTTTTTCGGGTAGCAGCTTCTGAACTGGACATATGTGTCCATAGTCCTTTGGTAATAGTCGTTGTTTTGCTTTGTGGAAGACTTTTCAGTGTGACCACTCCGATATTATCCGGGGTGCAATCATAGCTGAACCATTCTGAACAGCTGTCCAACTTCAACTATTATTTCCCTCCAACGACAATTGGAGCGCTCGTTTTTGTTTTGTTTGTTTAAGCAGTTCTCCCCACGGGAAATACTGAACATGTGTATAGATGGCGTTTGTCTGTTTCTTTTCCTTCGATTCTTTTAACCGGTAGCCGTTCACATTCAGCTCCGGGATCACTCTGTATGAACTAAGCGGGCTATGGTAGTAGGATTGTGATCATGGGACTCCTCAGGTGGAGGGTACACCTCTGCCCTCAGAATTATTGAAATATTGTGTGTCACTGCATAGGTACTACTCTTCGATACGTTTCCCCCACTCGACCCACTGTATAAGCCTCTTATGTAGCTTCAGAGGGGCTTTCTCCTGTTGGATGGCAATTTGTACCCTGAACTGATTTAATGTCCTCCAGGCTCAATTTAGAGAGATTCAGCTTGATTCTCTCGGAGCATAAGTCAGGTAATAATAAAAATAAGTTTATATTACTTTCATTCCTCTTTAATCCTTACTAATTTCTGTACACTTCAATTAACTAAGTCTTTCAATCACCAGGGAGGGTATGATGAAGTTTCTACTTCGGGCTTTCGCTTTATTCTTTTTGGCACAGTCATGGTGTTTTGCCCAGGATAGCCTGAATATTTACCATGTCGGAGCGCTAATTCTCTCTGAGGCAAATCATATTCCAATAAGCGACTTTGTACGTTCTGGTGATCTTCTCTATTATCCTGCTGCTTTTGGAGTGACTGTTCTCAATGTCAATGATCCTGAGAACCCTGTCGAAACTTACCATATTCCGATCGGAACTGGTAATCAGCTTCTTCATCTCGTCGAAGATACGCTACTTATATTTGGATTTCGACACCTTTTTGTCTTTGATGTTAGTGATCTCGCAAACCCAGTCGAAATTACCACTATGCCGTATCCCTTCAATGACGACGGCGCGAGTGTAGCTCTTCGCGGGAATCAGGCATATTTATTAGGAATGATTGAGGATGAAGAGTTTCCGTCAATTTTATACATGGATATAACGAATCCGCTCGCTCCTGATACAATGACAGCACAACTTGATACCTCCATATACCTCGGAAGCATATATGCTTTTGAAGAATGCCTCTACACTTACAGACATGCAAATCCTGTTGAACTCTTTATAATTGACATTGGCGATCATGAAAATCCAACTGTTTCCAATTTCCCCATTCCGGAGGGAACAAGATTTAATAGAAGCCTGAAAGTAAAAGGTAATAAAGCCTTTATTATTTATCAGGAATGGAACAATTCGAACACAGGTACTCATGTTTATTCTGTCAGCGAACCCCTGAATCCTCAATTGCTGACTTCTTGGAGCCATAATAGCGAAAACCATCTTTACCAATGGGCTTCGCTGGAGAGATTGAATCACTATATTTTCCTACATGAACACGAAGATGGAGAATACGGTTTAAGCATCGTTAATATTTATTATCCTCAATCTCCTGTCGTAACTGGCTGGTACCAACCGTTAGAACATAGATACCAAAGTACTCTCTACTATGTGGACGGTTACATCTATCTCGGGATGAGGGGGGGGACAATAGATATCTTTGATGTCACTGAATCGCTATCGGTTGATGATACAGATATTCCAGAAGATCTTCCCACAGAATGGCGGATTATGTCCGTATTCCCAAATCCATTCAACCCGAGCACATCAATAGTATTAGCCTTACCTGAATCCTCAGATCTAACTCTAAGTGTACATAACATATATGGTCAACAAGTCGCTGAACTTGTTTCAGGACGGTATCAATCTGGATATCAACAGTTCACATTCGATGGATCAGAGCTTTCAAGTGGAATTTATTTCATCCACGCCAGTGTGCCGGGTAAGATGGATGAGGTTAGAAAAGTTGTGTTGATGAAATAGGGATAAGATTGTATTGTGTAGAGAAACGAATGAACTGTAGATGTTTATAATTAATGTTATTAAAAGAGTTATCATTAATGAAAACACAGGTAGAGTGAATCATGCTTTCAAAGAGATTTCTTTGGATAATAATCCAGATATTTTTATTAGGGTTGATTGTTTTCGGCTGTGAAGAAGAAGAATTTTCTGCTCACAAAATCACTGGTGAGATACTATCTCAGGAGGATTCACAATTATCTCATGTAGGTATTTTTCCAATTGAAGGGAATCCAGATGACATTGTCACGCTAAGACGTGAAAACATTCAACCTATAACAAAAACTACGATCAACAATAAATCGTGGCAGTTATCCCTACCTATTTCTCCCACTCATGGCGAAGCTTTCCTCGTTATGGGTTGGAGCGATGAAAACTCTGATGGTGAGTATGATTATGAATCTGGTGAAGCCTGCGGATGGGGTCGAATTAATAATGATTCGGTCAGTGTGCCATCGTTATGGTATTTTGATACCCGAAACTCAAAACATAGTGAAGGTTGGAATGTTAGATACTGGTTTTTACCTTTTGAAGACCTGGATGATCATGCACATGATTGGAAAATTAACCCGAAAGAATCTTCATCTTCAAATAATGCGCCATTAATTACCAATCTTTATGCAGTTCTTGACAGTCTGAAATCGAATGAGAGCACAGTATTAACATGTGAAGCAATAGATGACGATGGTGATTCGTTGACATATTTGTGGGCTTCAAGCACAGGTGCAATAGCGGATAGTGGCTCACGTGCTACATGGACAGCACCGGACTCTTGCGGTACATATCCAGTTTTCTGTATGGTCGATGATGGAAATGGGGGGCAGGATTATAAAAGCATAAATATTATTGTACAAGATTTCATAAACAGGTTACCGTATTCACCTTCAAATCCATCGCCTCGTAGTGGAACATTAGCGCTGAACAGACTCCTGTATCTCTCGTGGAGTTGTAACGATCCTGATGATGATTCATTGTTCTACGATGTTTATATTGGCACAAGCTCTACTCTTGAAATAGCCGCCAATAATCAGTCAGTCGCAAGATTTAATCCAGGAATATTGCTATCCAACGCGTGGTATTATTGGAAAATTGTTGCGAAGGATGAGCTTTCTGTTGGCGTAGAAAGTCCAATCTGGTCATTTCAAGTCGCAGAGTACGATCACCAGATTATTGAGGAAGTTTTTCCTCTCGGGAGTTCCGGATTATACATCCCAATGATCTGGATTGAGTCAGGAACATTTATGATGGGTGCCCAGAATGACGAGGAATACGCCTGGGATAGCGAATATCCACGTCACAAGGTGACAATATCCGAAGGATTCTGGATGGGTAAATATGAGGTAACCCAGGCTCAATGGGAAGCAGTAACTGGAGATCAGCCCTTTAATTGGCCAGGCAATCCGAACCGTCCAGCAGAAATGGTATCCTGGAATGACATTAATAGCGATTTTCTTCCAGCATTAGGAAATGAATGGCGTTTGCCAACCGAAGCAGAATGGGAATATGCCTGTAGAGCCGGGTATGATTCCACTTGGTTCTGGTGGGGAAATAATTTTGATTACCTGCTTGATCATGCATGGTATATCGCAAACAGTGATACCGGCAGTGGACAGAAAACCCATGATGTTGGAAGAAAATTATATAATGCTTGGGGACTGTTTGATATGCATGGAAACGTTTGGGAATGGTGCAGAGATTGGCATGACGACGAATATTATACTGTTGAGCCTGTTACAGATCCCGAGAATACTACTCAAGGCAGATATGCTCATAAAATCAGACGAGGCGGCGGCTGGAATATCCTCGGAAGGTACTGCCGGACTGCATACCGTAGTTTCAAACATCCAGATGTTCGTGATGCAAACCAGGGTTTGCGTCTCGTTAGAGAAGGTAACTGAATTTGGATCAGATTAATTAAAGAATAAGTTGGTTGCTGAGTACTTGCGTATTTGGATGAGGTGAAGAAGATCGTGTTGGTGAGATAAAAATCTAAAACTAAGGAGGATAGATGAGAAAGATACTTTACATCAACGGGCATGAAGTCTGTTGGTATAACAATGGCTTAACGGGAACTGAGAGAGTTTTCCATGACGGTAACCTTTTATCAAAGAAATGGGCATTCCTCTCCTCTGGTCATGAATTTGAAGTACAAGAGGATGGTGAAAAGGTAAACTATCAGATTCAGATTGGTATGTCTCTTCTCTTAATGCCTGCAATGCGAGTACTGTTCAACGTCAACTATAATTTCCCTCCAACGACAATTAGAGTTCCCGTTTTTGTTTTGTTTGTTTAAGGCAGTTCTCCCCATGGGGAGAACTGAACATTTGTTAAGTGGTGT
>Ga0208648_1003208_pt1 | contig 10492 bp, 9 predicted proteins | sample AntAceMetag02UKL_FD_184772 | JGI IMG/M metagenome (GOLD analysis project Ga0208648, IMG submission 184772) | Saline lake microbial communities from Ace Lake, Antarctica - Antarctic Ace Lake Metagenome 02UKL (SPAdes) (version 2) | ecosystem: Environmental > Aquatic > Non-marine Saline and Alkaline...
GTAGTCGTTTTTGGATTCCGGGCCGCGATCTCGAAAGGAGAAAAACCCGATCTGGTTCGAAATCCGATAACAGGAACTGCTTTTATGTCTCAACCCGTTCCCCAAGATGTGGTTAAGTGGTTGACAGATCAGCTATTTGACATGTTAGTCACCGACAAGAGATGGAATCTGATACCGCCTGGCCAGGCTAAAGGGATCATTGAAAGCATCGTAGGCTCAGACACAAAAATGGGAGTAAGTCCTCTAAAAATGCTCCAGGAAGTTGGAAAGACTTTTGGCGCGGATGCTGTCCTGATAGGCCAGGTATACCGTTGGCGAGAGCGGGTTGGTGCCGATTTCGGGGTCGAGAGTCCGGCTTCAGTAGCCTTTGATCTCTCTCTTGTGAGGCCGTCAGATGGCGCTATCCTATGGAGGGGCAACTATGACAAGACCCAGAGATCTTTATTCGAGGATCTCTTTGACTATAAGACCTACATTAATAGCAAAGGTCTATGGCTGACCGCCAAGAAATTAGCCAAGCTCGGGTTAGATAAACTATTAGAGGATATGCCTGCTTCTCCGCTTAAGAAAAAGGCAGTAAAGGATTAGACATTTGCTTATTATCCCGGCTATTGACATCAAAGAGGGCCGCTGCGTCAGGCTCAAACAGGGGAGGATGTCCGATGAGACCGTTTTTTCTGATGTCCCCGAGGAGATGGCGGTAAGATGGCATAAATGCGGTGCCCAGAGGCTTCATCTCGTCGACCTGGATGGTGCTGTACATGGCAAACCGGTCAACAAAGAGGTTATCAAACGGATTGTGAACTCTGTCCCTATCCCAATAGAGCTTGGGGGCGGGGTGAGGGAGATGTCTGTCTTGGAAGCCTACTTTTCAGTTGGACTCCAGTACCTTATTTTGGGGACCGTAGCCCATAAGAACCCGGAATTTGTGCGCAATGCCTGCCGCGCCTTTCCCGGGCAAATTATTTTAGGGATAGATGCCAAAAACGATCGCGTTGCAGTGGAGGGGTGGACAGAGGATGTCAAACAGACTCCTCTGGAACTTGCAAAACAGTTTGAAAAGATTGGATTAGCTGCAATCATTTATACTGATATCAACCGGGATGGCATGAGAACAGGATGCAATGTGGAGGCCACTAAGCGCTTGGCAAAATCAATTGAGACCCCGGTAATAGCGTCGGGTGGGATTTCTGAAATCTCGGATGTCTTAGACATTTTGCCCCTGGCAGAGGTTGGAGTTACAGGAATGATTACGGGCAGGGCCCTATACGATGGAAGCCTTGACTTAGCTGAGGCTATAAAGGCATGCAAAGGCGAAAAAAATGATGTTAGGAGTTGACATATTATATATCTGTCATAAAATGGAAAGTTTAAAGTTTTCATATGAACCTTGACAAACTCGTAAAAAGTCAGAAATGACCCCTTTTTGTCATTCCCGCGAACGCGGGAATCCAGGAAAATCAATCACTTCTGGACTCCCGCGTTCGCGGGAGTGACAGCCTTGGAGACTTTTTACGAGACCTTGAACCTTGAACCTTGAACAAAAGAACATGTCACTAAATCAAAGAATAGCTGAAGATCTCAAACTGGCCATGAAGGCAAAGGATGGCATCCGTCTTTCTTGTTTAAGGATGGTCAGGAGTTCTTCAAAAAATTTGCAGGTGGAAAAAAGGCGTGAATTAACGGATGAGGAAATCCAGGCCGTTGTTTCATCCCTGATCAGAAAAGGCAAAGAGGCTGCGAAGGAATTCAGAAACGGGAATCGTGAGGATCTGGCCCTAAAGGAAGAAAAAGAGGTCGAGATCTTCTACGAGTACCTGCCACAGCAGTTGACCCCGGAGAAAATCGAAGAGAATATACGGCAAATCATTTCTGAGTTGTCTGCTGAGAGCCCCAAAGATATGGGAAATGTCATGAAGGCGGCTATGGCCAGGATGGCAGGCCAGGTACAGGGGAAAGAAGTAAATGAGATAGTAAAAAAACTTCTAACTTCGTAGTCTGCTGAAAAGGAACCAAAGATTTCTGATAGTTTGCGCCGTGGAACCATACGATAACCGAGAGATTGCGCACTTATTTGATAGAGCCCGATGATCGAGCATACATATCAGGCTTTCGGACATTATCACCTGATGGAAATCCTGTCGCGCTACACCTTCTGTTCGCCGGGTCAATCAAATGGCCTATTCCTCAAACCATCAAATGATTCAAGAGACGAGACCTTTGAAAAATGCTCAATTTTGGTCAAGATTAAGGAAGGCGAGGATTTTAACCACAGGAATATATCGAATATTTCGAGGATTAAAATCTGAGCCTGACGCTGAGATTGGGCAGATAAGCCCAGACTTCGAAAGGGGGCGTTTTGCAAAGGTCTCGAGATATTCACAATGATCTGAGGCTAATTTCAGAAACGAGGTCCTTTTTTAGACCAAGGTTTCTAATTTGAATTAAAAATGCCAAGCAACCAGTCTGCCAAAGAAGAAATAAAACGGGCGGCCGACATTGTACAGGTCATCGGTCAGTTTGTTCAGCTTAAAAAGGCCGGGAAGAACTTTATGGGCCTCTGCCCATTCCACGCTGAAAAGGACCCATCGTTCACGGTCAGTCCGGACAGGCAGATGTTCCACTGCTTCGGATGCAAAAAGGGGGGAGATATCTTCGCCTTCTGGATGGACTACCACGGACTCACCTTTCCAGAGGCCCTGAAGGATTTAGCAGAAAGGTATAATGTACAAATCACTGACAACTTCTCCGCAACTGAAGAAAAAAAGAGGAGCAAGCTCCGAGAGTCCCTCTTCAAGATAAATGAGGCCGCTGCACTATATTTCCAACAGGCATTGAGTAAAACTGCAGGAGGAAATCCTGCAGCAGATTATCTGAAGAAAAGGGCCATTTCAAAAGAGATTATCTCGGAATTCCGCCTGGGTTATGCCCCTGATAAATGGCGCGGGATTACTGATTATCTAAGGGAAAATAAGATAAACTTGGAAAGGGCTGTCCAGGCAGGTCTGATCATTCCCAAAAAAGGCGGGGGATATTACGATCGTTTCAGGGGCCGGGTTATGTTCCCCATTCTAAATCTAAGAGAACAGGTGATTGGATTTGGTGGGAGGGTCCTTGACGATTCTTTGCCCAAATATCTGAATACGCCCGAAACCCCGGTTTTCCATAAGGGAGAATTTCCCTACGGATTACATGCCTCTTTTAAAGCGATCAGGCAAAAAGGAGTAGCGGTTATTGTTGAGGGATACATGGACCTTCTGGCCTTGAGAAAACACGGGCTGGATGAGGTAGTGGCCACCCTCGGGACTGCCCTAACCGCACAGCATATCCGAAAGATAAAGGGATATGCCAAGGAGGCTGTGGTAGTCTTCGACTCTGACGAAGCAGGAAGAAACGCGGCCTTAAGAAGTCTGCCCCTCTTTTTAAATGAAGGGCTTCCTGCCAAGGCGGTTGTCTTACCGAATGGTCATGATCCAGACAGTTTTGTAAACACAGATGGCCTGCCCGAGTTCTTAAAGCTTTTGGATAGCGCCTCTTCAATGTTTGACTTTTTTCTTGACCAGAAATTGACGCAAGACGATTCAGACATAGAGGGGAAGGTTCATGTATTGAAGGAAATCCTGCCAGTCCTGTCGCAACTCCGAAATGCTGCACAACGTTCGTTGTATGCGGGACGTCTCTCGGAACAGATTGGGATCAAAGAAGAAGTGGTCTTATCTGAACTAAAGGCCTTCAAACAAGACCTTTCAGGAGACGCCCTTGAAAGAGGTCTGAAAGGCCGATTGGCAGGCCCAAAGGCGGAGAAGAAAATCGGAGATATCCAGTTACTCAACCTGCTTGTGCATCATCCCAAAGCAGTAACCGGACTGATAAACTCTGATTGCCGGACCTTGCTTTCAGATGACACTGCCTCAAAAATTGTTGAAGTCATTTTCGATAAATATCGTAAGGAAGGCCAGTTTTCACCCGAAAATATTGAGGAAAACCTCGATAATGACGATGTTCGTATACGACTTAGAGAGGTAATGGTGGCCGACTCCATTTATTCGGATCAGGAGGTGAAACAGGCGATCGAAGAAATCAGGGAAAAAGCACGTCAAAAAAAGCTCTCAGACTCAGTTAAGGAAATCAAGGGCGATCCCGAGGCCTTAAACGAACTGTTATTGAAATTAAGGGCAGAGGTTGGCGAAAAAGACAGTTTTCGTTCGGGCACTATTTAACGGATAACGAATAGAGGTAATATGATGGATAATAACGCCGATATGATCAATTTAAAGCGGTTGATCCATAACGGAAAAAATAAGGGCTACATTACCTTTGAAGAGCTGAATGATGATCTGTCTGATGATTTTGTTTCCTCTGAGGAGCACATCGATGAACTCATGATGATGTTTCAAGAGCTGGACATCATGGTTATTGATGATGCGGCTAAGAAGAAAATCGAAAAGGCAAAGGCGGCAAAGGAGAAGGCGGCAAAAGCAGAAGAGAAAGGGAATGCATCCGTAGATCTTGCAGAGGCAGCCTCCGGGGTCGCTGACCCTGTGAAAATGTATCTTAAAGAGATGGGTCGTATCTCTCTCCTCACGAGAGAAGGAGAGGTCGAAATAGCCAAACGGATTGAGGCAGGCGAAAATGAAACCTTGCACCGGCTTCTCCTTTGCGGTGTGGGGGTGGAGCATATCATCGCGTTAGGGGAGATGCTCAAGAATAATGAAGTAAAACTAAAAGACGTTATCAATGATATGGAAGACGATGACAGCTACATGCTGATAGGTGAAAAGAAGGAAACTCTCATAAACCTGATTAATAAAATCAGGGATTTTAATGAACGTATGTGCCTTAAAAGGCGTGACAAGGCCAAGGTCCGCTGCACTGAGGGAACAAAAAAGAAACTCACAACACAGATAAAGCGAGATCAAGGGAAAATTATGAAGCTTGTGAGTTCATTCAGCCTGGACGAAAAACAGGTTGAGAGAATGATTGACAAGTTTAAGGAGCTGTCGGCGGAGGTCGAAGCGGCAGAGAGAAAGATAGAAGAATGTATGTTGCGGGCAGGCGGTAAACCGATTTCTTATCTGAAAAAATGTGCCGCAAAGATCCCAAAATCGGCAAAAGATGGCCAGATAATCGCACCCATCGGCCTGGCAAAGAAGGAGATTATTGTCTTGAAGTGCGAGGCGGATGGCGCCCAAAAATTTATCAAGCAAGCTAAGGAACGGACTGATTTGACTCCCCGTCAGATAAAGCTCAAACTAAAAAAAGTGGAAACAAGCTTAGAAAAAGCAAATAGAGCAAAAGCAGAGCTCATTCAAGCCAATTTGAGGCTGGTTGTCAGTATTGCCAAGAAATACACCAATAGGGGCCTCATGTTCCTTGATCTTATCCAGGAAGGAAATATTGGATTGATGAAGGCGGTGGATAAATTCGAATATCAACGCGGGTATAAATTCAGCACTTACGCTACCTGGTGGATCAGACAGGCAATTACCAGGGCCATAGCGGATCAGGCCAGGACTATCCGCATTCCCGTCCATATGATAGAGACCATCAACAAGCTCATGCGAACATCTCGCTATCTTGTACAGGAACATGGCCGCGAGCCGACTTCGGAGGAAATCGCCGAAAAGATGGAATTCCCGCTTGACAAGGTTAGAAAGGTGCTAAAAATAGCCAAAGAACCGATATCTCTCGAAACCCCTATCGGCGAAGAGGAAGACAGCCATCTCGGAGATTTTATTGAGGACAAGAATGTCCTCTCCCCTGGAGATGCGGTTGTCGACTTCGGATTAGCCGAACAAACAAGAAGAGTCCTTACAACCCTCACTCCAAGAGAGGAAAAGGTTCTTAGGATGAGATTCGGTATCGGTGAAAAATCAGACCACACCTTAGAAGAAGTAGGCCGCGATTTCAGCGTTACCAGAGAGCGTATCAGGCAGATAGAGGCCAAAGCACTCAGGAAATTGAGGCACCCCAGCAGAAGCAAAAAACTGAAAAGCTTTATGGATAATTGAAACCATGCACCTTTTTTCTTGACAAATTTCTGTTGGATGCGCATTGTATTTATTACTATTTAGGAATGATCAGAGGGCCCATAGCTCAGCTGGCAGAGCCACCGGCTCATAACCGGTAGGTCCCTGGTTCGAAACCAGGTGGGCCCACCAACACTTAGACTCTCATCATGTTTCCAAGGACTTTGTCAAAGATGTTTTCCCCGGATCGGGAATAATTGTTCCATAAAGGGCGTATCCTTAAGAGGATGCGCCCTTTGAATTTTTTAACATGCAACCCACGCTAAAGGATTTTTTAGACTTGTTAGAAACCATCGCGCCCGCACGATTGGCCGAACCTTGGGACAATTCCGGTCTCCAGGTGGGTTCTTTGTCTCAAAAAATCACAAAGGTCTTCACATCCCTCGATCCGACACTTAATGCCCTTATATCCGCAGCTGAAGCAAACGCTCAACTGCTGTTCACCCATCACCCCTTGATCTTCAAGCCCCTCTCGCGGGTTGATATCAATTCCTTTCCCGGTGATGTAGTTGCAGAAGCTGCAAAGAGGGGGGTTTCCATTGTGGCTGCGCATACCAACTTAGATGCGGCCCGGGGAGGCATAAACGATATCCTGGCAGATCTTATGGGTCTTAGAAATGTGGAGGTCTTGAAGAATGCTGACGAAATGGATGGAGTGGGCTTGGGGAGGATTGGCGATCTCCCAGAATCGACTCGATTGTCTGCCGTGGCAAGGGATGTTAAGAAGGTCCTTGGCACTCAAAATATCAAGATGGTCGGGCAAAAAAACGCCCTGATTCATCGTCTTGCCGTAGTGGGGGGATCAGGTGGAAGTCTCCTTTCCCTTGCCTATGAAAATGGAGCTGACCTCCTCCTGACCGGGGATGTCGGCCATCACGTTGCATTAGAGGCCAAATCTTTGGGAATGGCCCTTCTCGACGGGGGCCACTTTCATACGGAAAAGACCGCATTCAGGGTTTTTGTAAAGAATTTAAACAAGATATTAAAGGCAAAGGGTTGGGATGTTACTTTCGAGATAGACAAAAATGAAACCGACCCCATCTGGACATAAATCTCAAACTGTTTCAGTCGAGGTAAAGACTTGGAAGAAAAAATGAAGATTCTTATCACCCTCCAGGATTGTGATATTCGGATGAGAGATATACAAATCAAGAAAGAGGAAGGGCCCAAGAAGATCCAAAGGCTTAAAGAAAAACTAACAGCAGTGGAAGATCAGTTGGAAGAAGAGGCAAGCCGGCTTGAGACATACACGCGTGATAGGCGGCAGGCAGAGCAGGAGATTGAGGAGATAGAAAACAGACTGAAAAAAGCTGATATTAAATTGTCCAATATAAAATCAAACAAAGAATACCAGGCTGCTCTGAAGGAGATTGATGATTTAAAAAGGGAAAAACTACTTTGGGAAGACAGGGTCATCGATATTTTGGAACATGTAGAGGAACTTGAGACCAAGTACGCCACTAACAGGGAAAAAGGCGAAGAGACGAGGCAACAGTTCGAGTTGGATCATAACGAGATTCTCAAAAGAGTTAAGGCCTTGAATCGAGAATTTAATAAGATTGAAAAGAAGAGGATGCAATTCTCCCAGGCCCTTGATCCTGACCTGCTAAAAAGGTATGATTCTCTCAGGGCACGTAAGGGCGGTATAGGAGTCAGCCCTGTTATAAAGGGCGTGTGCCAGACATGCCACTTAGGGATTCCGCCACAGGAATTTAACGAATTACTCCGGGGCGATAAGCTCATGGCCTGCCCCAACTGTACACGCATTATCTATTGGGGCGATGATGAGCGTTATCAGATCAGAGAGAAGTGACTAAAGTTTGAAGTTTGATGAACTCGTAAAAAGTCAGAAAGCACCCGTTATTGTCATTCCCGTGAAAACGGGAATCCAGGAAATTCAACTGCTTATGGACTCCCGCTCCCCGATCAGGTCGAGGACAAGCTTCGCGGGAGTGACGGCCTTGGAGACTTTTTACGAGACCATCAAGTTTAAAGTGCCTATTTATCCCGTTTGCAGCGGGGAAGTTAAGGAACTCCTTACTTTTAGTCACCCACCACCCCTAAGACGGGATTAATTAAAACGCCAAAGGCGTACCACAACTTTAGTCACTTTAGGCACTTGTAACTTTAGTCACTCATGTAGTGTGTCAGAGTAGGACAAATGGCCGCCGCCTTGGCTTCAAGGGGGAGGAAAGTCCGGGCTCCGCAGGACAAGGTGCTGGGTAACACCCAGTCCCGGCGACGGGAAGGAAAGTGCAACAGAAAGGAAACCGCCCCGTCAGACTGGTTTTTGTCTGACGGGGTAAGGGTGAAACGGTGAGGTAAGAGCTCACCAGTCCCGCCGGTGACGGCGGGGGCTTGGCAAACCCCACCTGGAGCAAAACCAAATAGGGGAACGACTGAGGGTGGTCCGCCCGAGTTCCCGGGTAGGTCGCTTGATCTCGACGGTAACGTCGAGACTAGATGAATGGTCATTGTCCCGGAGGCGGGTGACCCCTTCGGGAAACAAGACCCGGCTTATGGCCTTCTCTGACACAATTTTTTTGAGGCGTAAGGCGCAAGGCATAAGGTGTAAGGAAGGCGTAGAACGCAGAGCGCAAAGGGGAGAGAGCTGAGAGCAAGTAATCGCAATCCAATCCCGCCCTGCGGGACCAAAATGGAAACTGATTTATCCGGGATTACTGAAGATACCGTTTTCATAATTGGCGCCGGCCATTTTGGAGCCAGGGCTGCGCGCATTATCTGTAAACGGTCTGATTCGCCTCTTTTCGTTGTGGATCCGGACGAAAAATGTCTTTCTGATCTCAACGACCTCCGGATTGAAAAGGTCTTGGGAGACGGGATCCAGTTTTTGTTAGATAACTTCCACCACCTGAAACAGACTAACACCATCGTCCCTGCGCTTCCCGTACATCTCGTCTATGAATGGCTGATACAGTTTCTGCCAGGAGACATGAAAATAGGAAAGTTGACCGTGCCTGAAACCAAGCCTCCGCTGCCAAACGCATGGCCTGCAAGCGAAGGGTCGATGCTGGTCAGTTACGCAGATTTTCTCTGCCCAGATGATTGTCCGGAGCCTGTTCACTGCACAATAACAGGAGAAAAACGGGAACAACCCTTGTACGCGCTCTTAAGAAATCTCCATTTGCCTCCTTTCAATCTCCACATTATACGCAGTCATCAGCTTGCTCCTGGTTTGGGGGGATACAAGGTGAGGGATTTGAAAGAAACGGCGGAGATGGTCTTGGGGAATAAACCAGGCAAGTGGATTCTCGGTACGGCCTGTAAATGCCACGGTATTCTGACGGCATTTGAAATAAGTACGAAATAAGTACGGAGGTACGGATGTAATGTTTGTTGTCAGCAATTTCTTGGGCGCTATAGCCAAAATTATTGATATCGGATTGACCCTTTATATGTGGATCATTATTGCCCGGGCAGTTATTTCATGGGTTAATCCTGATCCTTATAATCCAATCGTTCGGTTCTTGACGTCTGTTACAGAACCGGTGCTTTATCAAATAAGACGGCGGCTCCCCATAAACCTTGGGGGGTTAGATCTCTCCCCTATTCTTGTGATCTTGGCCATCATTTTCATTCAATCTTTCTTAGTTCGGAGCCTTGCAGAGATGGCTGGTCGTCTTGGCTGACAGAGGGGAGATCTCAAGATCTTTGAAAGATGCCCCCCAAAAAACCACTATAGACGTGAAGGTCTTACCCCGGTCTTCTAAAGATGAGATCGTGGAGAAAAAGGACGGAGTTTACAAGATAAAGCTGACGGCCCCGGCAATAGAGGGAAAGGCAAACAAGGCACTGCTCAGGTTACTTGCCAAGAAATTAGGCCTGCCAAAAAGAGAGATCAGGATTATCTCGGGAGAACGATCAAGGATGAAATCGATTCGGATTGACCGTCTTACCCTTGAACAGGTCAAGAAACTCCTTCAGGATTAAACTAAAACCCTCCCCTCAATCAAATCCCGCATCTTTTGAACAAAGACATCCGTGTCAAATCTCTTCGCCCGTTCCTCACAACTCCCCCGCATCCCGAGGGCCCTTTTTGGCGTCATCCACTCCACCGCCTCAACAACATCCTCCACCCCCGGATCCTTTGCCATCAACACTCCACAATCCGTAGCCAGCAATCCTTCCCCACCTCCAGCCTCTTCCCTCTGATCCCTGTTTCCCCCGTGAAATGCCTTTTTCTTTTCTATTCCACCGGGGCTCTCTGCTCTCTTCCCTCTGCTCTCTGCACCATGTTTACCCCGCAGGTACGGAAGATCGTACCGGGGCGCCGTGCGCTCTGCGCTCCGCTCTCTGCACGCTTCATTCTGCGCATCTCCCCCAACCGTCTCAAGCAATCCCCCCTCCTGCACCCCGATCACGGGCTTTCCGGCCGCCATAGACTCCACAGGGGAAATACCAAAATCCTCATCCCTTGGAATATAGATCGTGGCAATACACCT
>Ga0208648_1003211_pt1 | contig 10486 bp, 9 predicted proteins | sample AntAceMetag02UKL_FD_184772 | JGI IMG/M metagenome (GOLD analysis project Ga0208648, IMG submission 184772) | Saline lake microbial communities from Ace Lake, Antarctica - Antarctic Ace Lake Metagenome 02UKL (SPAdes) (version 2) | ecosystem: Environmental > Aquatic > Non-marine Saline and Alkaline...
TTTAATTTATCCCCACGATAATCGTAAACATCAAAGCTTTCAAAATTATGATTTAAAGCTTTTAATTGTTGCTTATGTAAAGGAAAACCGGGATCAATAAATAAATGCGTATAAGGTTTATCATATAAATTACCAAGGGTCATAAAGGTTGAAAAACTACCTGATGTTGATCCAACAGTTGGAATACATCCGGATTTTTCAACATCAATATCCAAAAATAATTTAACAAAGCGTTGTCCTTCAGTTTTAAACTCAGGTATCCCCTCAATGTTTACATATTTTGAAGCAACTCCTTTTTTAAGAGCTTCAATTTCAGCTTCTACTCCAATTTGAACTGCTTCCAATCCGGGAATTCCCATTTCCATTCTAATAAATTTCTCACCGGTTTCTTCCTCAATCTGGTTAACTACTTTTAAAAGCTCTCTAATTGAGGCTTTACCAATGTTTGGGAGTTTACTTTCTTTTATTTTTCTACTTACAACTTCTTGATTTACAGGTGTGTTTTTCATATTCCTTTATATAAAAAGTTTACAGTTTAATTTTCAAATATAATAAATTTTTTTAACTATGAAGTGTATCTTTTATTTTCTTATTTTGTATTATTGTATTTTAAAAATAAATTGAAATTTTTATGACTAATAATAATGATGAACTTCCTATTAACAAGGTTATTATGGCTGATGATGCTGAGCGTAAAATCATTCAGGTTGGAGATTCAAGATGGGGAGAATTAATAATCCCTGCAAATAATGAAAATCCCAATAAAAATCCCAATGGATTCAGGGTGCTCGCAATCAATAGTTTTTTGCTTGGTTATGTTTTATTTGAAACTTTGAAGGAATGTGAAAAACGATTCCCTGACAAATTAAATATAGTAGGCTTAGTTACCGATGACCCGGCAAATCCCAACTCAAAAATTTCATCAAAAAGAAGAATCTGGAGAATTTATAATGAAAAAGAAAAGGTTGATTTGGAAAGTGAAATGATTGAGTCAGCCTTATCATTCGGTGTGCCTTGCTATACGGGCGAAGTAAAATCAAATTATTTCAGAAAACTTTTAAATTATTGGAAACCCGATGCAATTATTGTTTGTGTGTTTGGACAAATTGTTGATAAGCAAATTATTAATTATCCAAAATTTGGAATTTATAATGTTCATCCTGCCGATCTTGCTCATCATTACGGAGCCGGGCCCAGGCCTTTCGAGGATTTAATTAATAGAAATGCTTCAACTTCAAAAGTTACTATTCATCAAATTACTGAAGATGTTGATTCGGGGCATATTCTTTGCCAATCGCCTCCGGTCAATGTCAGGTTAGAAAACGGTAAAATTAGCGACAAAATTCTTGTTTTAGATGATAAAATGATGAAACCCATCGACAAATTGGGATCCGCTCTAATTTCAGCACTTATTCGAAAAAAAGAATCAGGTGAAACAGGTAAAATAGATAAACTTGATGTTGAAGATTATTTTTCTGATAAATATAAGGAAGAATTAATGCAAGCTATTAAATCAAATAATTATAGCGAGGTTTTACCTGTTATTGATAAGGATTTAAAGTTTTTCGTTTAACGGAATTATTATTAAAATTGCTTAAAAAGAATTAGGACTTTTGCATATTTCATATTATTTAAAACAAGCTTAAAAGGTTTATTTTTGCATGATGGATATTTTCAAAGAGGTTAAATTTAATTAGAAGGTTATGAGTAATGATAGTTGTAAAATGTTTGGTGATGAAAAAGTTAAGTTTCCAATTGAAATTAATTTAAAAGTAATCACAGATTCGGAAAATCCCGAGGAAATTACAAAAAAACATCTGATTGAAATTTTTAATAAATTAAAAATCCCTTTCAATGAGTGGACAATTCGGCCAAGTTCAACAGGAAAATATATAAGCTTTACAGTAATTATTGAACTTGATTCTGAAGAAAAAATGAATGAACTTTATGAAAAATTAAAATCAGTTCCGGGTGTAAAAATGGCATTATAATCTTTTTTGAGAATCTATTTTCGAAAGGATTCCTTTTTTCTAAAAACCATATTTACTCTATAGGTATTATCTCCAAATGACAATTCATCCTTGTTGGTAGATGTGCTCGCAGATGCAACGTAGGCATTTAAATATTCAAATCCTAATTTTGACATGGAGTTTAGTAAATCTGTCTGATTCCTGACTTTCAGTTTTTTCCCGCTTTGTAGGATATTCTCCAATTCTACCAATTGCTTTTTATACGAAGATTTTTTATAGTCAATACTAATTCCAATACCTCCTAATAGCTTGGTGTTTTGGGATGTAATTATAACATATTCGGGGAAATCTTCTATGTTAACTGAAGATGAATCAATAACTTTTAGTTCTTGTGCTGATGTGCTTAAAGCTACAAATATCAACATGCCTGCAAATAATAATTTGAATGATTTTTTCATTTAATTTGAATTTAAGTTTATAATTTGAATTCTATGGGTTTCTAAATTTAAATAATTGATAAATTAATCACTATAATTCTTACGTAAATTATCGGGGAATAGCCGATGAGTTTGTTTTATAAAATTACTTTTTATTAACATGTTTTTCATATCGAAATAAAAACTCTTAGTAATTTCATGCAAAGCTAAATAAAATATTTCAAATTCTTAACAGATAATAGATTTTGAACCTGCAGTTCTTTTGTTCATAATCGCACATCCTTGAACGTTATTTGACAGTATTTTTATGATTTTCTCAAAAACAACATTTTTTTTGTTTCTGAAAACTTATTTCCGATTTTTAGTTGATAAAAATAGATACCCGTTTCAACCTCATTATTTTCATCATTGGTACCATTCCATTTAACTGAATAATTTCCGGCTTCATTTTCTTTTTTAATTAGTGTTTTGACAACTTTGCCTGAATTATCAATTATAGTCAGAGAAATTTTTGATTTTTCTTGAATCTCAAAATTTATAGTTGTTTGGAAACTAAATGGATTTGGAATATTTTGTTTTAAATCAAATTTTTGATTTTCGATGAAATCAGTATCAATATTAACATAAATAATGAAATTAAAATTCTCTAAATCAACATAGGCAATATCATCATAATTATTATGGAATGCTGCATAAATACCCTTGTTTGTCATATCATAAATAGCAGACCATGGGCAATTTAAATGAACCTGATTTAAAGCATCCATTCCTTCTTCCCAGCTAATTGAGCCATTAGAGTTTTCCAAAAAAGTATAAAGTGAATTAAATCGCCAGCAGTTACTCATTAGCTGATGTAAAGGTACGTTATAAATAGGTATATTAGTTGCAACCTGCCACGTTTCTTGATTTGTAATAGCTTGGAATTCACCATCAACATATTCCAAAACAATTGATTCTTCGTTTGGGGATCCAACTAATAAATGGTGGGAAATTGTGTAAATACCTTGATCAAAAACATTATAAGAATTGGCAACTTCCAAAGCTTCCTCAACATTTTGGGCATGATCTAAAATCTCCCTGATTAGCCTTGTAATAAATATTGTATCCTTGGATGGATCAATAATTACGTTTACTGAATTTATAGTTGCCAGCCCGGCAGTAAGGCCAAATTCGTTTATACCATCAGGAACAAAATATGCCGACATTAATAATGGCAATTTTTGATTTAAAGTGAGATTGTTATAATTTGTTCCATAAGCAAAACCTAAATCGCTCATCCTTGTGAAAGCCAGTGAAGTATTTCCATCAGGAGGACTATATCTTGCAATCAGGACATCGTTTTGGGGATTATCGAAATTTCTTCCGAATAATTGATTGTCGGCATCTCCGTTGGCGCTAAAAAGGCTACATTCAAATGGATCGAAATCCGGGGCGTTTTTTTTGGTAAATTGTTCATCAATTAAATCCAATAATTCATTATAATCCCCCACATAATCCATTTTATAAAACTCTCCCATGTCTTCAAAACTATTTATAGTTGTTAAAGTATCAATGCCTTCGTTTTGAATTTCATTTCTCGTATTATTTTCTTTTGAGAATTTTTCGTAGAGGGATTTTCTATTATTCTCGTTCTGTGAAATTAGAATCAAGCTGCTTAAAACCAGCATACTGATCAAAAATGTAAATTTCTTCTTCATTTGTTCAACTTTTATTTAGAGATAAGTGTGTTTCATATTATTTAATAGACAATTATTCCATTCAAATAGTTTGTAGCCTATGTTTTTTTCAATAATTAATCTTAAAATTGCCTGATATTTATAATAAAAATAAAATCTGTTAATAATTATCAACCCATGGCTTAAGTTGCGGATTGACAGGGAAAAACGAAATGAATTCTATCTGATGAAAAATAATTTTGATAAAATAATTGAGCGTGAAAACACAAATTGTGTGAAATACGATTTGAGAAAACAAATTTTCGGAACAACTGATTTAATTCCAATGTGGGTAGCAGATATGGATTTTGAAACTCCTGATGTGATAATTGAAGCGATAAAAAAGAGACTTGAACATCCGGTTTTGGGATATTCCTTTCGGCCTGAATCTTTTTATACATCGATAATCGATTGGATGAAAATCAGGCATCAATGGAATGTGAAAAAGGAGTGGATTTCGTTTAGCCCGGGAGTTGTACCTGCTTTAAATATGATTGTTCTCGGCCTAACCGAAGCAGATGATAAAATAATTGTTCAGCCGCCTGTTTATTTTCCGTTTTTTACGGCAATAGAAAACCATGGCCGAAAACTGATAAATAACCCATTGATAATTAAAAATTCTCGCATATGTATAGATTTTATTGATCTTGAAGCAAAAATTAGTGAGGGTGCAAAAATGCTTTTTTTATGTAATCCTCATAATCCGGGTGGAAGCGTATGGAAACGGGATGAACTTCTAAAAATAGCCGACTTATGTTTGAAAAACAATGTAATAGTGGTTTCCGACGAAATACATTCCGATTTAATATTTTCCCCAAATAAACATATTCCGTTTGCTTCTTTATCGAAAGAAATTTCCGATATCACAATTACTTGTATGGCTCCAAGCAAAACTTTTAATATTGCCGGATTGTCAACATCTTTTCTTGTTATTTCAAATCATGAGTTGATGAAAAAGTACAATAAAACGCTTGATAATGTTCATGTCGGCCAGGGAAATATTTTTGGCACAATAGCTCTTGAAGCTGCTTATAATCAAGGAAGCCAATGGCTTGAGGAATTACTAAGCTATTTGCGAATAAATATTGATTTTGTCGAGAATTTTTTAAAAAATAATATACCTGAAATTAAAATGCTCAAGCCTGAGGCAACTTATATGATATGGTTAGATTGCAGAAATTTGAAGATGAATGATAAAACTTTGCGAAATTTTCTAATCAAGGAGGCAAAAATCGGTTTAAATGACGGGCCCGTTTTTGGGATTGGTGGCGAAGGGTTTCAAAGAATGAATATTGCTTGCCCTCTATCTCTTATCGAGAAAGCTTTGATCAGATTAAAAAAGGCTGTGGATAATTACCAGAATTAAAAATGATTATGGTTTAATCAAAAAAAAAATCCGCTTGAATTTCAAGCGGATATTCATTATGACAGTAGTCCGTAGGGGATTCGAACCCCTGTTACCAGGATGAAAACCTGGCGTCCTGACCGGACTAGACGAACGGACCATCATTTTCGGTGTGCAAAAGTAATATATTTTTCATTTCACCAAAATGTTTTTCATTTTTTTTTCAATCTTTTATGTTTTTAGTTTTTTCATCCTCGATTTGAAATTTAAAACCCAATCTTTTGCCGGTTTTCATTTTCATATTATCGATGGTAGTCTTTATTTCATAAACACTTACTTCTTTAACGGCATCAAAAGGAGGGGTTAGAAGATCAAAATTGATTGTGTAAAGAATAGCAGATTCAATTATTTTTTTGGCTTCGTTTTCATCAATCTTCAGATTAACAAAATTATTAAACAAAAGGCTTATTTCACTTTCGCCTTCTATAAAATAATGTCGGTCTTTATTGACAAAAACCCTACCGATAAGATAACCTATATCATTTATTCTGTTATATTTGAATGAATCCCCGAGAAAGTTATATATATTTATAATTCCACAATACGAGCGGCTGTGGTCTTCCTTTATGTAGGATGTTTTCATTACTTCGTGCGATCTTGGAAACTCGAAAACATTAGTGTGCATCATAAATATCAGAATATCACCACCAAATTTTAATTCAATTTCAAATTCACTTTTAATTTTATATTCAAAGGGTGTATTTCTTTGTTTAGGTTTGTTAGTTTTATCATAATCATCCTTGATTGATTTGATGACTTTTTTAAATATTTTGAAAGTCTGAATTGTGTTTGAATAAACTTCCTGCTTCAATTCTGCTTTTTTCTTTAAAACTTTAAAGATGTTTGAATTGTAGTTATCATTCATAAATAAGGATTTTTTTTATTTGTTAATTACTCAAAAGTAAATGAAAGTTGGAATACTTTTGAATTCATGCGATCAATTCCCGCTGAATAAATACTCCTTTCACGTATTAAAATATCATTCAAACCGTAGGCTATTTTAATTTCTGTGCCAAATTTAAAAAAGGGAGTGTAGATATCAAAGCCGGCTCCAAATTCCATCATCATATCATTTTTCTTCAACCTGATTTGAATTTCTTCGTTATTTTGTTTTTTCTTGGCATTTGATGCAAGGTCGATAACAAAGTTTACCCCCGAAAAAATATAGCCTCTTAAATTATTTAACCTTTTCGATTTATATTTTATTGTTAAGGGTAAAGAGATAAAGGTTGATGATATATTCGTTTTTAAATTATTTTCAGTTGGTACTCCTTCACTAAAACAATATAATTTATATTCAAGGTATCTTTCGCCAAATAATAGCGATGGCACAAAACGTAGATCAAAATAATTTCCCAATCTCAAATTCGTTACAATTCCAACAGTAAACCCGTTAGTAGGTGTGCTTTCTATGCTGTAAATTTTTGATGAATCGCAAGTATAGGGCTCTGACGAATATGTGTTATCAAAAACCCTTTGAAACAAATTATTTTGTGGTTTAATTGAAAAAAACATCTGATTAGCTCCTAAAACAAAGCCAAAATGAATTTTTTCATAATCTCTTCTCGGAAGGTTTTGAACAGAATTACGCTGTGCATAAATTTCAACCGATAATAGTGTTAACAGGAAAAATAAACTTATTATTGTACTATGAATTAATCTCAAAAGTTAATTTTTTTTATTTTAATTCTAACGGATTAATGATTTATTTATTTCTTTTTTCAGATTTTTAAGCGGCAAACTTAATGATTTTCGTAATCAACCTGTATTAAAATTTCCTTAATGTTTTCTCCCCACATAAACAGAAACTACTCCCATAGTTAATGGATGAAAATGATTGTCGGCGAAACCGTTTTTCTTTAAAACGCTAAGAAATTCATTGCCTAAAGGAAAAACTCTGACCGATTCGGGTAGATAAGAATATGCGGTTTTGTTTTTTGAAACGATCTTGCCGATAAGAGGTAAAATGTTTTGAAAATAAAGCAAATAGATTTGTTTGAAAGGAAATTTTTGCGGTTTTGAAAACTCCAAAACAACTATAGCTCCTCCGGATTTAAGAACCCTGAACATTTCTGAAATGCCTTTATTCAAATCCTCAAAATTCCTGACCCCGAAGGCAGCCATTGCAACATCAAAACTTTCATCAGGAAAAGGCAAATTTTCGGAATCTGCATTTTGTAAACTGATCAGCTTTTCAAGATTTTTTGATCTGATTTTTTTTCGGCCAATTTCAAGCATTTTATCCGAAATATCAATACCAATAATTTTTTTAGGATGAATTTTAGCAAGCTGAATAGCGAGGTCGGCAGTTCCGGTTGCAACATCAAGAATGAAATCATGCTTCATGTGCTTTATTAAATTCATCGTGTATTTTCTCCAGCGTCTGTCAATTCCGGCCGATAAAAAATGATTCAAAAAATCGTAATACGAAGCAATATTATTAAACATATTCCTTACTTGCTCTTTCTTGACTTTTGGGGAATTATTTTCAAGCATATTAAGTCGTTTTTCTTTTCAAAACTTAGTGTTTCCGTTTTTTCCGAAACTCTGTGATTCTTTGTGTTATAGCTGTATCACAAAGATACACAAAGAAAACCCAATTTACACAAAGGCATGATAAATAAAATTTCAAATAATCAATTTTAATCATCAATCATAAATTATTCCAAACCAGCTACCAATTCATCAAAAAGTTTTTCTTTATTTATAGGCACAACACCCACTTCTTCACAAACTAATCCACCTGCAAGATTAGAGATTTTTGCAAGTTCGGAATATGGAAGTTTTGAGGCAAGGCATAAAGATGCAAGTCCGATAACCGTGTCGCCTGCCCCAGAAACATCTGCAATTGACCTAATATGAGCAGGAATAATGCAGCTCATAAATTCATTACTTTCATTTTTATAGCTAATAAAAACACCTGCCTCGGATAGCGTTGTAAGAACAATCTCAATGTTTTGATTTTTATGTAATTGTTCAATAGCACCGCTTAAGTTTTCAATTTCCGATAATTCATAATCAATATTCAATCCCTCTTTTAATTCCTTAAGGTTCGGTTTAAATAATGTGACATTTTTATAAGCTTTAAAATTCTTTTTTTTCGGGTCAACAACAACAGGAATTTTAAATTTATTAGCCAAATCAATTATTGCATTTATCATCGTCCGGCAAAGAATTCCTTTGTCGTAATCTTGAAAAACTATTACATTAATTCTATCATTTTCAAGAATGCTTTCTATTTTTTTTAATAAGCTTTTGCGATCATCAATCTCCAGGTCCGATTCAGTTTCTTCATCAACCCTAAGCATTTGAGTATTATTTCCGATTATCCTGAATTTTGTTGTAGTTATTCGATTCTTACTTTGGATAATTCCTTTACAGGGTAGATTATCTTTTTCCAAAAGTTTGATAAAAGTATCAGCTTTATCATCCTTACCAATTACCGAACATAAAACGGGAACAGCCCCCATTGAATTGATATTTAGTGCAACATTTGCAGCACCTCCCAATCGGTTAGAACGATGATTAACAGAAACAACCGGAACCGGAGCCTCGGGAGAAATTCGATCAACTTTTCCAAATATATATGAATCGATCATCACATCCCCAATAATCATCACTTTTTTGGAATTAAATGAATCGAATAATTTGCGATATTCGTTTTTGGTTAACATAAACAAAATGTTAGTTAATTTTAGAGCAAAAGTAAATAAAATCTGAACTCATGAAATTGTGTTAATGTTAAGTGGCAATTGTTAAATTGTAAAAAAATTGTTATATTGTTAAATGGTTTAAAAATAACAATATAACAATTTAGCAATTCTATCTTAGCTTTGCAAAAGCCTTTTTAATACGGTCAATTGCTTCAATTAATACATCTTTTGATGCTGCATAAGATATTCGAATACAATTTGGGTCGCCAAAAGCCGAACCGGGGACTAAAGCAACAAAAGCTTTATTTAATAAATACATACACAAATCATTGGAATCTTTAATTACGTTTTCACCATCTGATTTCCCAAAGTAATAAGAAATATCCGGAAAAACATAAAAAGCTCCCTGCGGAACATTAGTCTTCATGCCCGGAACATCTTTCAAAAGATTTAAAACAAGGTCTCTACGCTCGAGGAAAGCATCTTTCATAATTTTAAATTCAGCTAATGTTTCAGGATTATCACTTAATGCTTCGATGGCAGCATATTGCGAAATAGAACAAGTTCCCGAAGTAATTTGCCCCTGCATTTTATCACAAGCCTTTGCAATTTCTTTGGTAGCTCCCATATATCCAACTCTCCATCCGGTCATTGCATAACCTTTAGAAACACCGTTAATGGCTATAACTCTGTCTTTTATTTCGTCGAATTGTGCAATGCTTTCGTGTTTGCTTACAAAATTTATATACTCATAAATTTCATCGGAAATAATATAAATATTTTCATGTTTTGCGAAAACATCAGCTAAAGCCTTCAATTCCTCTTTAGAATAAACTGTTCCTGAAGGGTTACAAGGCGAGCTAAAAATAAAAAGCTTAGTCTTGGGAGTGATTGCTTTTTCTAATTGCTCGGGTGTTACTTTAAAATTTGTTTCGATACTTGTCGGGATATAAACAGGAACACCTTCAGCCAACTTAATTAATTCACGATAAGAAACCCAATAAGGAACCGGCACAATGATTTCATCTCCCGGATTTAGCAAACATAAAATAACATTTGCTATTGATTGTTTCGCACCTGCCGAGACCACAATTTGCTCAGGAGAATAATCAAGTCCGTTTTCTTTTTTAAATTTCACGGAAATAGCTTTGCGTAATTCGGGATAACCCGGAACCGGTGGATAATGAGTTCGATTTTCATCAATTGCCATTTTTCCGGCGTTTTTAATTTGTTCGGGGGTATTGAAATCCGGTTCACCGATACTTAAATTTATCACATCAAAACCCTCAGCTTTTAACTCTCTGCT
>Ga0208648_1003212_pt1 | contig 10483 bp, 9 predicted proteins | sample AntAceMetag02UKL_FD_184772 | JGI IMG/M metagenome (GOLD analysis project Ga0208648, IMG submission 184772) | Saline lake microbial communities from Ace Lake, Antarctica - Antarctic Ace Lake Metagenome 02UKL (SPAdes) (version 2) | ecosystem: Environmental > Aquatic > Non-marine Saline and Alkaline...
CAGGTACACACTTTTGAACGATACCAATATATTTTTCATATTGCAACGTCAAGAGGTTGCCCGCATCATTGTTGTTTTTGCTCATCGCACACGATTCATGGAAGAAAAATGCGTTATCATAGCGTTAGCCGGGTGAGAGAGGATTTGACCTGTCTTCGAGATGAATATGGAGCTAAGATGATTGGTTTTCAGGATGACCATTTTATGGCAGATAAACAAAGAGCTTTTGAAATAATCAATATTGCAAAGGAATTGGAAATGCCTGTTTTTTTTCAAAGTGGATTAGCTCTTTATGCTCTTGATAGAAAAATGCTGGAAACTATTAAGAGTGCTGGACTCAATCAACTTGTTTTGGCCGTAGAATCAGGTAGTAATAGAGTTATAAAGGAAATCATGCACAAACCTATTAACCTTTCCATAATAAAACGTGTAATTTCTGACTGTCGTCAATTAGGAATAGATACAGACGCTAATATTCTAATAGGTCTTCCTGGCGAAACAAAACAAGATATTGAAGATACACGAGCATTCTTAAAAACTCTAGATGCAACATGGTTTAGGATTTATGTGGCAACTCCTCTTGTGGGCAGTGAAATGTTTGATATATGTATCAAAAACAATTATCTGTGCGGTAGTTATATTGGATGTGACTTCAAAAGAGCGGTTATCGAGACTGAAGATTTTACCTCGGAATATATACAAAAAAAAGCTTATTCCTTAAATCTTGAACTTAATTTTGTGAGAAACAGCGACTTTAGATTAGGGAATTATAAAAAAGCACTCGAGGGATTCGAGAATACGATTACGGTAAAAGATGACCATGCTTTTGCATACTATTTTGCGGCGAAATGCTACAAAATGATGGCTTTCGTTGAACGATACCAAGCCTACAAAGTGAAGTATCAAGAGATAATAGACGAATCAGCATTTTGGAGAGGCTATGCCAATCAATTTGATTTGGTCACGCTTGAATAATTTGGATGCTTTATGAACATCTCAGATGCTATAGCACTTCTTAACAAACAAGTGCCAAATCCATCGGAAGGTTTGCCTGATGAATTGTTTTATTACATTAGCAGGATAACCCCGTTGGTAAATATAGACCTGTTGATAAAAGATGAAAATGGGCGCACACTGTTAGCCTGGAGAGATGACCAATATTGTGGGAAAGGATGGCATGTGCCGGGCGGAATTATCAGGTTCAAAGAAACCTTCGCGTCAAGATTGAAAAAAGTAGCTGAAACAGAAATCGGGGTTGATATAAATTTTGACCCGGTTCCGATAGCAATAAATCAGCTTATCCATCCTGAGCGTGATATAAGGGGTCATTTTATTTCCATTTTGTACAAGTGCTTTCTCCCCAGTATGTTTGTTCCGGAAAACAAAGGCCTTTGGCCAAAGGACGTGGGCTATGTTGCATGGCATGATTTTTGCCCTGATAATTTGATAAGATTTCACGAAATCTATAAGAAGTATATTTAAGACATTCAAGACATGGCCTATAATTTAGGAGGTTTATATTGAAAGCAAAAGATATCAGCGGACAAGCGCCTGGAGGTATAAGGACAAGGCTTGCCGAAGTGCTTCCTTTGGATACCCCATTTGTTGTGCAGATATTTCCAATATATACATGCAATTTTAAGTGTAATTATTGTATTTTTTCAGTAGATAAGGCGAAGCGAGGTTTTATTTCAAATAAAATTATTATGGATTTCGATTTATATAAAAAATGTATAGATGATATGACTATGTTTCCAAACAAGGTGAAGGTATTGCGTTTTGTGGGAATAGGAGAGCCCCTTTTACACAAAAAGATAGCAAATATGGTTAAATATACAGATTTAAAAGATGTCGCAGACACAGTGGAAATTATAACAAATGCATCGCTTTTAACTCCAAAAATGTCAGATTCGCTTATCTCATCTGGACTTTCAAGATTAGTTGTATCTGTACAGGGAACAACAAAAAAGAAATACCAAGACGTATGCGGAGCAAATATTGATTTTGAAAACTTCATTGAGAATTTGAGATATTTTGTTAAAAACAAAGGGAATGCTCAGATATATATCAAAATCGTAGATAGTGCACTGGATGGTAAAGATGATGAACAAAGATTTTATGATATTTATGGAGATATTTGCGATACCATAGCAATTGAACATACTGTTCCTATTCATTCAGGCATAGACTATGAAAATGTATTAAAGGATAAAGATATGTCGGTTACTCAGTTTGGGTTGCCCGTTTCGGAAGTTCAAGTTTGCCCACAGCCTTTTTTCACGCTACAAATTAATCCAGATGGGAAAGTTGTTCCTTGTTACTCTTGGGAATATCCAGGAATCATGGGTGATTGTAATAATAAATCAATAAACGAAATATGGTATGGGAAAATTTTTCGACATTTTAGGCGTACGATGCTGGATGGTGCTAAAAATGTGTGCGAAACGTGCGCGACGTGTAACATGATTAAGTATAGGTTGTTTCCGGAAGATGATTTGAAAATTGATGCAGAGAGACTTAAAAAGTTTTATGAGTGATGAAAATAATGAAAGAAGCAAAAATTGCCATATTAGGTTCAACTTCCCATATCGCAAAGGGATTGATCAATGAATTTCTAAATAGCAAAAAGTTCAGTTTGCATCTTTATACACGGTCTGCAAATAGAATGTGCAGTTTTCTTAAAAGTATAGGCAAATCTTTTGGCAGTGATTGCGTTATTCATGGAGGTTATAATGATTTTCTAAATCGTTCTTATGATGTAATAATCAACTGTGTTGGGGTTGGAACTCTGAATAAATTGAAAGGTGCATTCGTTAATTATTTTATGGTAACTGAGGAATATGACAATCTGGCTATTGAATACTTGCTTAAAAATCCTGGCTCCATTTATATCAGTTTTAGCAGTGGAGCAGTTTATGGAAGAGAATTGTTAGCACCCGCAGAAGAAAACACCGCGAACAGTATCCGAGTGAACCATGTTACAGTTGAAGATTATTACGCTATTGCCAGACTCAACGCCGAGACGAAGCATAGGGCATTTAATGGTTTGAGGATTATTGATCTGAGGCTATTTTCCTACTTCAGCAGATTTATCGACTTGACGGATGGCTATTTTATCACTGAAGTACTAGATTGTATTTTAAATAAGAAGGTACTCGCAACCAATAACGTGAACATTGTTCGCGATTACATACATCCGGAAGACCTTTTTTCGATAATCAGAAAATGCATGGGTGCCAGAAAGATCAATGCAGCGTTTGACGTGATCAGCACCAAACCTGTAGAAAAGAAAGAAATTCTTGATTATTTTTCATCGGAATACGGCTTAAAACATAAAATAGCCCGGTCTTTGAGCCATGGCAGTGCAACAGGCTCGAAAAATATATACTGCTCAAAGTATAAAAGTGCGAAAAGCATAGGCTATAAGCCTTCATTCAGCTCCATGGATGCAATCAAAGAGGAGTCTAAATACATTTTAAACAAACATTAGCTAGGCCATTGGTCGAAAAAATGGAATCAAATTTGAATAGGTGGCCTAAGCTGTCATGATGCTCGATATGATTGAAGCCCGTATGCACAAGCCATAAGGCATTGAGGAAACCGCACATAAACGAGGCGTTTGAAAATTGAAACTCATTAGCGTTGTCACTCCGTGCTACAACGAAGAAGAAAATGTAAGAGGGCTCTACGCACAAGTTAAACATGTCTTTGATAACCTTGGGAATTACGCTTATGAGCATATTTTCATAGATAATGCTTCCAAAGACAAGACTGTTGCCATTTTGAGAGAGATTGTGAAGACTGACAAGAAGGTAAAAGTTATTGTAAATGCACGAAATTTCGGCCATATCCGGTCTCCCTTTCATGCATATTTCCAAGCACGCGGTGATGCTATTATAAGCATTTCGGCAGACTTACAGGACCCGCCTTTGATTATCAAAGACTTCATTGAAAAATGGGAGGAAGGTTTCAAGATAGTTGTGGGCATAAAAAAAGGGAGTGAAGAGAACCCTATAATGTTTGCCATCAGGAAATTATATTACAATCTGATCGAAAGATACGCAGAGACGGAACAGATAAAGAATTTCACGGGCTTTGGTCTTTATGACAGGGAGTTTATCGATATTCTAAGAAAACTCGATGAGCCCTACCCATATTTCCGTGGTCTTATTACGGAAATGGGATTTGAAAGAGCAGAGGTCGAATATATACAGCCAAAAAGAAAAAAGGGACAGACCAAAAATAATCTTTACACGTTATATGACATGGCTATGCTTGGTTTTGTGAATCATTCCAAGGTGCCGTTGAGGATGGCGACGTTCATCGGGTTTTCAGTTGCTTTTTTCAGTCTATTGGTCGCTCTTGGCTATTTTCTTTACAAGCTAGTCTTCTGGGAACGATTCCAGTTAGGAATGGCGCCAATGGTTATCGGTATCTTCTTTTTTGCCGCTGTACAGCTGTTTTTTATCGGCATCATAGGGGAATATATCGGTGCAATTTACACGCAGGTAAAGAATAGGCCACTGGTGATTGAAAAAGAGAGGATAAATTTTAATACGGATGATTCGGAAGGCGATAAGGAGTGAACATCGTGTATCCGTTCAAGACCGACATGTTTCATGGGTTTTGTCTCGATTCTTCTTGATCCGTTGTCTCATTTTACCCATTACGTGAATTCCTGCCAATGCTATAAGTATTATCCATCCAAGACTTGAAATAATCAGACCAACGATCAACGGTGTGGGCCGAAATGAAATGGAGACGTGATGTGTTCCCACAGTTATCGGTAGGGCTTGCATGATATAGTTGGCACATAGAACCTTTATCCGCCTACCATCTACACGCGCCCTCCATCCGGGGTCGAAAGTATTGCTTATTACCAAAAATCCATTTTGATTGCTGGAAATCTCCACCCCAACGCTATCTGGTTTATGGGAAACGATTTTGATATTGGATTCTACCTTGTCTGAACCAGCGCCATCTTTCTTTAAAAAGCCATTTGGGGGATGTTCCTCTAAAAAAACTGTGCTTTTAAAATCGCTGTTTTTAGACGACGCTAATTTTGCAAGTGTTTCTTCTGAACTTTTACTAAACTGATAGTTGGGAACAAAAAATATCCTCGGGAAAGCATTTTCGTTTTCATATATTTTTATTTCTTTATCATAAACAAGGCGGATACCGGGACCCTTAGCCGTCCATGAGGGGGGCAACAGCAAATACTTTGTGTTAATAAGATTTATAAGGGGAGATCCAAAATTCCGTAAATACATCCATCGACTGAAATTATCAGGCATAGGGGTCTTGGCTTCGTTTTGAGTCACATGGATAAATTCACCATAACGCCTCGGGTAGAAGGGGGAATACCCCCCAATATCTTCAATGCCGAATGGGGCGAATGAATTATGAAGGAAATTGCCAGAGCTCATTATCCTGTATAAAGATTTATCCTTCTTTAAAAATCGGATTGCATCTGTTTCGGGATAGGCCAAATATTTGGGTGATGCGGTGTTGTAAATGAGGCCAAATGAAATCAGATCATAGGACAAAACCAGGATGGCAATAAGAAGAAAAAGGGTTTTGAGTGTTTGTCTGGCGGAAAAAAGAATCAGGGTCAGCAATAAAAAGGTTATCAATACGATCAAAACGGGTTTTACGATGGTAACTGATCCTATTAGCGCAAAATGCGCCTGCATCGTACCGTAAATTTGATCCCAGTTTGGCCATCTTTGAAAATCCGCAGCCCATCTAATGCCACCTGGAGTTTGTACGATAAATGAAATGCCGATGGCTATCGCCGGAATGATGGTCCAAAGGGCAAAAATGATCCCCCTCTTTTTCTTATCGAGGGATACCAATATATCAGCGCCGATAGCTGCCATTACGCAGAGTGAAAAAGCAAAAACATAAAGTATGCGCGTAGGGGTAGACAGGCTTAAGCCCGGGATGAATTTCATCAACGGATAGTAGAGGATGCTTCCCATCGCCATCGTTATAGAAAGGATGGCAGATAGAAAGAAGAAAAAAATGTGTTTTCTTTTGAAGAGAAAAGGTACACAGGTAAGTATAAAAAATAAGGGTAAAATTCCTCCGTAAATGCAGAGTTCATTGTAATTATTGTAGGTTTGAGATGGAGCTGCGCGCGGTGTAAATGCAATTTCGGTGGCTGGGTTCCCAAAAAAGTCTGGAAATATAAGTGTCAGCAGGTACTTGGGTGGTACCTCTCCTGTTTGGTTGTATAAATCTTGAAAAGAGTAACTTTGACGCTGCGGTTGGTTGAGCAGTGTAAAGTGGGTGGTAAAAAAAGCTGTGGTTATACAGATCCCTAAAACCGCTGGAATCAAAAAAGATTTTACGTCTTTTTTTGTTATTCGTATCGGGCAATTTTTTCTGGATGAAAAATAACGATAAATCACATAGCAGGCTATGAAGATTGTCTGATATATGATTATATGCGGAAAGCCGCTACTGATGGAAATCGCAAGGGCGCCAATGAAACAGAGAGCGTTAAATTGTGTTTTGTCTTGTTTCCAGCGTTCAAAGCAATAAAGCGCGGCAGGGAGGGAAGCGGCGAGAATCGGAACCATTTCAAATTCAAACCACACCATAATATAGCCGTTGAACATCCATGAGATTGCCCCCACCAATGCCGGCAGGATTCTGAGCTTAATCTTTTGAAGAAAAAGATACATGAAAAGACCGGCGCCTAAGAGATGAAGCCAGAGGAGTACATCATGAGCTGTTACGACCGGTAAGAACGTGTATAACAAAAATGGAATAGGGCTGGTGAATGAAGTTAAGGCGCCTCCACCGAATGGGGTTCCGCAAAAATTAGACGCATTCCAAAGGGGCGACACTTTTTTTTCGCCACAGGTTTTAAAATGATGCGAACCCGGAAATGACAGATTAACCGGGTCGGTGATCAGCGCATTTTGAGGACGAAACCCTTGCTGGGTGCTGGATGACCACGGTAAATATCTCAGGAGATTATCAAAGGCATAGAAGGTCTTTCCTTGGAAAAGAACCGGGGAGAAAAAAACTATGGTGAGGATGAATAGAAATACGACCGGTATAATTTTCTTGGAACCAATTTTTTCGATAAGATGGGGAACTTGTTTCATACTTGTTTCAAGTCTTTTTTCCTGTCGAGGATATGGCAGACCGGATTAAACTGATGAATTTACCCGTCAGGAGGATAACCATACGTTATCTTATAATGTCGGGCAGCATTCTTCAAGAGAAGAATAGAGCAGGCATCGGTCTCTGCTCTGCGCTGCCCTTTCGTATGGGTGGTTCTGAAGATAGTGTTTGCAAAATTAGACTTCATTGTAGGATACTAAGGCCACCCAGGCCTATTTGAGGTGCTGGACCAGGAGTATAATACATCCCATGATCAGGAGTTGCCATTAAGATAAATCCCGCGTACATTGCCATGATTCGCAATCGTGTCGGTTATAATTGGCGGAAGAGGGAAAGTTTAAAGAGGCCGCTTCAGAGTTCAAAGAGGCACTGAAGATCTCACCTGAATATGAGGAGGCGAAGAAGAATCTGGAGAATGTAAGGCGGGATAAGGTACGAATTGAGGGAAAAGACAGGGATCAGGGGTCAGTGGTCGGGGGTCAGTGGTCGGAAGACAGTGGTCAGGGATCAGTGGTCGGTGGTCGGTACTGCGGGATGGATGATCTGCGATAATCTGCGTAATCTGTGGATGGGATAGATGAACATTAGAGAGATAAAACCACGTACGATTGAAAGATTGATCAGTATTGGCTTAATTATCCTGGTTTTAGGTGTTTTTTCACAGGTGGCCTGGCATGATTTCGTCAATTTTGATGATGAAGTCTACGTAACAAAGAATTCTCTCGTCCAATCCGGATTGAGCGGAAAGGGAATACGCTGGGCCTTCACCAGCATGGAGGCAAAAAACTGGCACCCCGTGACATGGTTGTCGCACATGTTTGACTGTCAGTTGTATGGCCTGAATCCGGCAGGACATCACCTGACCAATCTTTTCCTGCACGTGGCGAATAGCCTGCTACTGTTTCTGGTCTTGCGAACGGCTACAGGCAGTCTTTGGAAAAGCGCTATGGTTGCAGCTCTGTTCGGGATCCATCCTCTACATGTGGAATCGGTAGCCTGGGTCGCGGAACGAAAGGACGTGTTGAGCACCTTTTTCTGGATGCTCACGATGTTGGCATATGTGTATTATTGCCGTAAGCCGGGAACCCGGAGATATATCGGAGTTACGGTCCTTTTTGCAATAGGCCTAATGGCCAAGCCCATGCTTGTCACACTCCCTTTTGTTCTACTCCTCTTTGACTTTTGGCCCCTTGGCCGCCTGACATTTTCAGGGGCCGGGGGCGATAAGTGCATGGTCAAATCCCTTAGGCAGCTCGTGTGGGAGAAAATGCCGTTTCTTGTCCTGTCTGCGGGTTCAAGCATTGTTACGTTTTTGGTTCAAAATAAAGGTGGCGCGGTTGCGACCTTTGAAGCAATACCCCTCAAGGCCCGTGTCCTCAACGCCCTTGTTACGTATGTGCGCTATCTTGAGAAAATGATGTGGCCTCATGATATGTCTGTTTTCTATCCCTATGAAGGTCATTCCCTGACCCTGTGGTACGGTGTTGCAGCCGCACTACTCCTTGCTGCAATATCTGCATTCACAATTCAACAGCGCCCAAACCGTCCTTTCCTCTTGGTGGGTTGGTTCTGGTTCCTGGGCGTTCTTGTCCCTGTCATAGGCATCGTTCAAGTGGGGGCCCAGTCTATGGCGGATCGATACACCTATCTCCCATCCATCGGGATATTCATCATGTGTGTGTGGGGTTTTTCCGGTATTATCAAGGGCCTTCCCTACTCAAGGCTTGTGTCGGCCTGTGTGGGCACGGCTATCCTGATATCCCTTTCAATAGTCACCTGGCTGCAGCTTCCCTACTGGCAGGATAGCAAGACCCTTTTTCGTCACGCCTTCGCAGTGACCAGCCGAAACCATTTGGCTCATAGCAACCTGGGAAACGCACTTCTGGATGAAGACAGGCTGGATGAGGCGGCCGCAGAGTACAAGAAGGCCCTTGACATATGGCCTGCATATCCTGATGCACTCAACAATCTTGGAGTAGTGTGTGTCAGAAAAGGATGGGTCGAGGAGGCTATTGGTTATTATGGGGAGGCGATTAAAGCTGACCCTGAATGTCTCCTTGCATACATGAACATCGCAGATAACCTTATAAAGATCGGACGGTTAAGTGATGCTGCCTCCTATCTCTCTCAAGCCCTTCTTGTTAACCCGGACCATGGTCGCGCCCACAGCGTCATGGGCGTCATTCTGGCAAGGTTGAAGAAGACCAACGAGGCAATCGCCCATCTAATCAGGGCCATCGACATTTGTCCAGACTGTCCTGAACCACGCAACAACCTGGGTCGAATCCTCGCATTAAAGGGAGACTTTGAAGGTGCCATAGAGCAGCTCGAGATCGCCATAGAGATACGGCCCGACTATGCTGAGGCCCGAAACAATTTGGGCTTGGTGTTTGTAGAATTGGGAGCACTCGATGAGGCGCTTTATTGGATAGCCTCAGCCCTTCATTTCAAACCCGACTATGAAAAGGCTCGGACCAATCTCAGAAGAGTCGTTTCAATGACGTGTAACTCTTTGTAATAATAGGAAATCCATGAGGCAAGGGAAAATTACCCCGGCCTCAGGGATTAGTCGCAAAAACAACCTATTTACAAGGGATCCTAAGTCATAGTAGGCAACTTGACCGATCCAGTTGCGCTACCGCCCGCAGCAGGTGTGTCAGCCTTTCCGTCGGCGGTGATGACCACCGGATTGGCCTGTGTATAAGATAGTGTAAAATCCCCTGCATCGGTGCCCAGGGTGGCAGCAGCGGGACCTACGGTTGGCACGGTGCCGTTATTTTGTAAAATATAGCTTGCAGCCCACTGGTTCACGCGTGCCTTTCCTTCAGCAACTGCGCCCATTGAAGCCGAATCCTTGGCGTCGTCCACTACACTCATGTACCTCGGAACCGCAACTGCCGCCAGGATCCCGAGGACAATCAGGACCGCGATGATCTCGATCAGGGTAAAACCCTCTTCCCCCTTCAAATGCCTTCTGTTCTTTTTCATTTCCTGTACCTCCTTAAAAATTAGAACTTAAAATAATAGAAATATAAAAGTTGATGGTGTCGTAAAAAGTCTCCAAGGCCGTCACTCCCGCGAAGCTTGTCCTCGACCTGATCGGGGAGCGGGAATCCACAAGTGGTTGAGTTTCCTGGATTCCCGCTTTCGCGGGAATGACGAAAACGGATGATTTTTGTCTTTTTACGAGTTCATCAATATTTAGTGCACATTTTATGCCAAGGTTAGACGATAAACTGAAATTTCGAGCATTATACAAGAATAATCAATTAAAGTCAAGGCTTTCCTCTTGGAAGGACGCAAAGGCGCCAGGGGGTTGCCTTTTTATTTTCGAGGGAGCTACAAA
>Ga0208648_1003213_pt1 | contig 10481 bp, 24 predicted proteins | sample AntAceMetag02UKL_FD_184772 | JGI IMG/M metagenome (GOLD analysis project Ga0208648, IMG submission 184772) | Saline lake microbial communities from Ace Lake, Antarctica - Antarctic Ace Lake Metagenome 02UKL (SPAdes) (version 2) | ecosystem: Environmental > Aquatic > Non-marine Saline and...
CTAGCTTCTTTTGACTTTCTTCTTTCCCAAGATAAGTGAACCTCAATCTGTTCTTGAGTGTAACCTTTATCTAGCCAGTGTTGTTGTCTTTTACTCATACTTTTTCATTTCTTCTCTTTTAAACCTCCAACGCTAAGAGTAAACTTTAAATTGACTGTTGTCGCTCCTCGGTCTTCTAAGAAATAAACATTTAAGTATCTATCTGTTATTTTCTGAGTCTTACACCATTTCCAAGATGCTTGTCTTAGTATCTCTTTAAGACTTTCTTTATCTTTATCATTTAATTGAATTTTGGTGTCTTTCATTTTTCATCTTGTTTCTCTCCTATCTCTAAGTTTATATAGTTTATTATTTCATTTAGTTTAAGTCTTATTTCAGAAATATCCCCCAATAAATCTACTGCTGTTAAATCTATGTTTGTTTTTATTTTACTTATAAATCTTTTCTTCATATTTTTATTTATTTATCTTATAATAACTCTTAACTAGAAACCCCATTAAATAAGCAAATGGTTCATCAGCTTCTTTGTCCCCGTAACTATGACCTATATTATGCATTATCATTTGTGTAGCGTGGGTTAGTTCGTGGACAACATCTTCTTTAGAGGGGTTTGCTTCGTTAAATACAATTATAACATTACCTGTTTCTTGTAAAAAGTTTTTTGTTGTTGCATTACACTCCTTGTCATTATTTTTCCAGTATGTATATAATTCCTTTTGTGTTTTTCCTTTAAAGATACATACATCAGACTTAAATATATCTACTGATATGTAATCAACCTTAATAGTCTTTCTAATTTTTGCGTCTGTGAATAATTTAAATTCTTTTTTTTCCATAACTTTATTTTATTTAATCTTATAATAACTCTTTAATATTTTATCTAATAGTTTTAAATCCATTTAATTATAGGCTCGCCTTCATATCCTCTTTCCCAAACAAACCAAGCAAATGCCATAGTTAATGAAGCCCATTTTTTACCTGTTAATTCATCTATCTCGTTTCCATTTCTTAATAGTTGCTGTCTTTTCTTAAATACATAAACTGTTTTTAGTGGTGTTGTTTCTAAAAATGTTGCCCTTTTCATTCCTTCAAGTGCTTGGAGCTTACCAAACATTATTACTTTTTTATTTGCTAATTTTAATGCTTTCTCTACAAACTCCTGAAAAAGATTAAATGGTGGATTTGTTATTATCGTTTCATATTTCCTAAACAAATCCTCTTTTATAAAATCTAAATTACTAAAACCATAACCTCTGTTAATTAAATCAGATGAAAATGTTTGACTTTCATCAAGTAATTTACTTATATGACCCTCTCCACAAGCTGGTTCTAAAGCAGGATAAATAATCTCCTCCACTTTTAACAAAGCTTTCACACTATCAGGGTGTGTAGCATAATAATCATTTTCTACACGACCTCTTGCTGGATTTCCTCCTGCTATATTACTTCCTTGTATTTTCATAATCTAATCTAAGTTATCTATTAATTTTTTTAGGTACTTTATAACAAACTTCTTCTCCTTTTAAATACCAACCTGTTTCATATCCTAAATCTTGGCATTTGTTTATAATATACATTTGTTTTTGTATTTTTAAACTTTTTAATTGTAGAGTTAGGGTTGCTCCCATTAGGACTGTTATTATTATTAAGTTTATTCTCATTATTGTGTTCACAATCTTTTTTGTGTTCATAATCTTTTTTTAATTGCTCCATTATTGATAATTTGTTTTTGGTAATATTCTTCTAATATTTTATCTAATAGTTCTCTATCTCATATAATAATATTTTTTCTAAACCTTCTAATAAAATATGAAAATTATATAATTGGTCATCTCTATCCTTTTTGTTTAATTTTTGTAAAGTATTTGTCATAACATTTACACCTTTTATGGTTCTATATATCTCAAATAGATTTTCTTGTTTTATCATAATCTTTTTTTAATTGCTCCATTATTGATAATTTGTTTTATCTTATAATAACTCTTTAATATTTTATCTAATTTATATCTTCCTCTAAAAAATCAATTTCTTGTTTTATGGTGTCTTGTTCTTCAATGTCATCTGTTGCTCTTAATTTTTTAATTAGTTCTTGTATTTTTTGTTTATTATTCATATATTTTTAATAAAACTTTTTAATAAAATCTACTGCCCCAAACTTTGTTATCCATCTCTTATCAAAATCATCTAGTTCTCTTCCTTTTTCAATTTCAAAAATTCTTTTACCTAAAAATCTTCTAAGTGGATATGGTGTCATTTTTAATCTATGTTTTTCATCTAAACGGAAAAACCAGTCTAACGCTTCTTGTTTATTTTTTTGTACCAAGTTTTCAAAACTCATATTTTTCTAATTCCATTAAATTTCCATTAACATATTTTAAATCTATTTTTTTATTCTTTATTCCAAGTTTTCTATTTTTTGCTATTTTTAATACTGAACGGTCTTTAACCATTTCATCATCAATCATTTCATCATCTTTTCTCCAAACATATAAAACACCATCAGCTTCTTGTTCGATGAAACTACTATCTCGGACATCTCCTAAACTTAGTTCTTTATCACTTTGAATTTTTTTGGTATGAGCAATTAAAAATATAATTATGTTTTGCCTTAGTGCTACCTTTTTTATGTTTCTAACTATACTACCTATTTCTAAACTTGAATTACCTATCTTTGCTAAATCTACTAAGAAATGTAAGTGGTCAACAAAAACTGCTTTTACATTAAATTTTAACTTTGCTTCTAAAACTCTTTCTTCCAACCAATCTGTTTTATTTGATGTTAATTCTTTTGGTAAATATGATAGTGGTATATTACCTTCAAACCTTTTAAGAAAATACTGTGGAGGCATTTCATAAGTAAACCAGAGTGAACCTATATCTTGTTTAGAAAAGTTATTTGTTAGGGTCTGACAAAAAAGAGATTTCCCTTCTCCTGTTAAACCTGAAACAACAACTAACTCTCCTCCTACAAAATCACCTAAGGTTCTATCTAGTGTCGGTATCATTGATTTAATTTGAATATCTGGAGTTCCTCTATCAGCAACAATTTTTTTCATATTTTCAAAAGAAACAACCTCATCATCTCCTTTGTATTCGTAGAGCTTCTTTTCTAATAAAATTATATTTTTTTTATCCATTTATTTTTTAAAGATTAACTAATAACTACCTCCAGTTTTTTATTTTTGTAATTTCATCTTCCCAAGAATGAGCATTCAGCCAAGAGGCGGGATATTTCCAAGCAGCAGAAAATTTACCATCTTGTTTTAATTGTTTTTTCTCGGCTATTTGTAATTCTAATGCTTTTAATAAAACATCAATCTTTGGTAATATTTTTTCTTTATCTAATTTAAACCAAGTTTTCTTTACTTGCTCTCTATTTTTTTTAATAGGAAATTTACTATAAAATAAATCAAAATCTATGTTCTTCTTCTTGTTCTTATTAGTTGTTCTTCTTTGTTGCTCAGAAGCGACCCCCTTTGTTTCCTTTTGAACACCCCTTGGGTTACTCTTGAACACCCCTTTGTCAGTAAGGGGTTCTCTTTCAGACACCCCTTTGTTATGATAATAATCTGTATTCATTTTCCAAATATCTTTAACAAGATAAACTCTTACATCTTGCTTTCCTCCATCTGTTTTAACTTTTCTAGTACCAGCTTCTTCTATCCAACCGTTTTCTTTTAAGTAATTGATAGATTTTTTAAGAGACTTACTACCAATTTTTAACTTATCTTTAAAGTATTTTTCTGATGCATAACAAATTCCCTCGTTATCACCAACTATTTTCTTCATTTGAAAGTAAAGAGCTTGGTCATTCGCAGAAGAATGATTAGCAATATAATTAGGAATTATAGTAAAATATTTTTTATCGTTACTTTTATTTTGTATCTTCATAATATTTACAAGTAAAAACCACAAGACTGCTGGAAAAGCTCGCTAGAACTTAAACAATCTTGTGGTTGCTGCCTACAATTATTTATTTGTAATTTAGCGAATTTATCCATATCTATATTATATATTACCTACTTTTGATTGCAACTTCTAAAAGTGGGGATAAACTGTTTATAACTTTCTTCCCTACAATTTACTGAACAATAAATCTGAGTAGGAATCTTTTTAATAAAGAATTTATGGCAATTTTCGCAATATGAATGACCATAACAACCTTTTTTTAATATTGGTCTTCCCCAATCATCTACTAATATGTATTTCTTTGATAGTGAAGTCATTTTTTTTCTTTTCGTCTAAATATTGTTGATAAGATTTTTGTGGTCGTCTTTTTATTATGACATCTTTTTTAATTTCCATAGTCTTTGGTTTCTTTCCAAGTGGTGTATTGGGTGGTACTCGTGGTTTTCTTAGATGTTTAACATCTTTTACATAATGAAATATTGTTGAGTATTCTATACCGTATTCTTTAGCAATAATTTTAGTAGAATAACCATCTAAATACCAGTCAACTATTTCTTGCCTTTTTTCAAGACTTATTTTTCTTCCGTATTTATAACCTTTCATAATATTTACCATTGAGTAGGATTGTATTCTTCTGTTGAAGGGATTGAAATATCTACAAGAGCCTCAATCCTTTCTAAGAACTCTCCAAACTCTAATTTTGTTAATTCTGTTGTACTCTTAACCACCCTAACTTTCTCTCCTAACACTTCTGTAATGCCTTGGCTTAAAAACTTTCCCTTAAACAATGCGTGTAATTCATCTACGGAGTTACCTGTTTCATTTGCAATCATTTGCTTGTAGAGATGATAAAAAGAATTTTGTTGTGCTGACCTTTTCAATTTATGAGAGTCAAGCCATAAAGTTATTGGTGTATTTACAGGGAACATTTCTAGTTGTGCTTGGTAGAATTGTGGACTGTTTATTTTCAACTTTTTCTTGCCATCAACTAACTTAATTATACCAGCAAATGGCTGAGAAGTCGTTAGTGGTTTTTTAGTTTTCTTAGGTGATTTTGTCATAGTTGATAGAATACCTATCTTTGCTATATAAATCGCTTATATCGCAAGAATGGACTTAGTAATTAGTGCCTAAGTGATAATATAAAGGTCAAACAACCAGCTAAACCTAGTGTATTTGTTAAGTGCTGAAATACTATTGTAAATGGTAAAAAATCAATATGGAAATACCAATTTATAGTTACAATTAAACTTGATAATATGGCTAGTGTAAAAAATGTAATTGATATGTTTCTCATAATTCTTTTAATTTTAATTTATAATCTCAATTTCTACTCTTGGTTTTTCTTTACAATACCCTTTATAAAGATGTAGTTCTGTGATTTGTTTATCATCTTCATAAACTATACTAAACTTTCTTTTTAATTTTCTTTGCTTCTGGAAATAATCTCTCAAATTTCTTTACTGCATAATACTCATCTTTCGCTATAACTATCAACTTAATTTCAGGATAGTATTTCGCCATTCTTTTTATTTTTGTGATACTTCTACTGTCCATATATCCTTTTACTTCGTGATATTCAATACTTTTATCATTATTAAATATCTTAAAATCTGGTAGATAACTTCTAACTCCTCGTTTTATTTTTTCAAACCAAAATGTATCTGGTTCGTATTCCCATTTTTTAATTTCTTTCTTGCTTTTTAACCATTCAAGATAACAAGCATAAACAACTTCCCAACCACTCCTAAAATAATATTTTTTACGATTGATTTTATACCAACCATTTTTACTTCTTGAGTATATTGTTCCTTTGTTTTTAATTATCTCTTGCATATGTTTACTTTGTCTATCAGACATTGCTTGTCTTTGTTTTTCTGAAAGGTTTAATTTTTTACCCTTTTTAGTCATATACACTTTGGGATAGCCAAACTTACAATGTGAACGATACAAGTTATTAGTTGATAGAGGTTCTCCTGTTAAGGTAATCATTTATTTTCTAACTTTTCTTGTAACTCTCTAATTATCTCTTGGCAATTTTTGTTGTTAATTTCTAGTGAGGTTGTATCGTTAATTTTATCAAGTTCTTTCTGTCCATTTAATAGTTTACCTATCTCTGCTGATATTTGTAACCAAGATAATATTATTATTTCTTTTGTTTGAGAACTATAACCCATCATACTTTTCATTTTGTAAGAACCAAGAATATTACTTAAATCTGCTCTTATTCTATCATCCTTTTTTATCATATCTTCTATTGCTTGCTCGGCTTTCCCTAATTGTTTTGTTAATTCTTCTTTTGTAGACATATTTTTTATTTAATTAAAAACTTCCGATAATCGATTACTTTGGAATAATAATCTAGTTCTTCTTCCGACATTCTACTAGCCATTATTCTGTTTAGTTTCTCTTTAACTTCGCTTGTAAGTCCGTTATGGTATTGGTGAATAGAGTTATGTACTGGTAGTATAGCAAACTTTTCCTGTACATTCTTTCCTTGCCAAGTCATATTGTGATGCCAATCTATCTTTCTATAAAACAATATTTGCAATTCTATCTGATAAGGTGTATAGTATTATTACTTCTTAATAAATTAGGAAGTCACAGGAGTTTGATTATTAGCAAGTATCTTAAATAAGAATATTTTTAAAAAGCTTTAGTCATAGGTGCTTGCGGGGTCGAAAGATTTCGCAAACAATTGCGGGGTTTAACAAATTAAATTTGTTTAGACCCACAAGCTCCTGTGAGTGAAGCTTTTTTTGTTTGACGGTAAACCCTGACTGTCTTAAGCAGTTAAGCGACTGTAGGTCGATGAAAATGCATGAGAAAACCGACCATCTGTTCTGCCAGTAATACAACATTTCTTCATAAATGGGTCATTTGATAAATCTTCTCTTAGTTTTGGTGGTATCATCAGAATAAAGTCTCTTTAACTTTTAATTTATAAACAAAGTCTCCACCTCTAGTAAATCCATCTTCTATCTCTATTCCTTCACTAACTAGAATGTTCTTAATAGAAGCTAATCTAGTTATTCTTCTATCAAGACACCAGTTCCTAGTTATCTCTCCTTCGTTTTGAAGTTGGTTAAAGACTATTTCTTTTTGAGATAGGTTTTTCATTAGAAGGGAATTTCTGAAGAATCTATTTCATCTGTTGGAGAGTCTGGTAAATCAGGTGCTTGTGTACTTTCAAATTCCATAGCATCTCCTAAAATATTTGTGGTTTCTTCTTTCGTTCCTTTCTCAACAGCAAATCCTGATTTATACATATTCCAACCATCTCCTTGTTTGATAAGTTTTCTTTCTTTTAATGGAACAACCACAATATCACAGAGTGTCTGTGTTACTTCTCCGTCTTTGGTAGTAAAACTGTTTTTTCTAAGTCTGTCTTTTTGTATTTTTGATACATCTATTGCTAAGTTGAATTTTTGCATAATTAAAATAAAGTTAATAGTAATTCTTCAATCTCTTTTAATGTTTGTTCTTGGTAATCTTTTGCAAATTGAATTTCATCTTCAACATCTTCTCTATCTATTTCTACAAAGTGAATTGGTTTTACAGTAACCCTTGGGTCATAAAATACAAAATAAAGTTTTTCTAAATCTGTATTGACTATAAAATACTGATAAACTTGTTCAAGATATTCTTTAGGAACTTTCTTTTCAAAATATCCTTTTAGATGTAAAGCAGATGATAAACATTTCATTTCTATTCCCTCTTTATATTTTTTACCTATTTTGATAAGTCCGTCTGGTGAAAGTGCTATGTTTTCGTTTTCATCTGAAATACAAAGTCCGACTTGTTCTACTTTCTTTTTTGTTAGTTTTTCAAACTCTGCAATAGCTTCATCTTCTAAGCGATGACCTCTTTCCATTGGGTCTTCGTATTCTTCTGTTAAAGATAATCTATCAGCCATTAGTTGATAAAAACCTATCTTTCTCTCTGTTCCTCTTTTGACAATAATGTCCTTTAGTTTAGAACCAGTTATTTTTCCTTTTCTCATTTCAAGCCACTGGTTTGTATTTTGTTGTTCCTTTTTTATTATCATTTTTCTAATTTTACTTTCATCTCATCTTTAGCTTTGATGATTGCTTTGTTAGCCATCAAACTTCCTAGTGATAAGAAATAAGTTTTTAATTCATCTAATGTTTTAACTTTTTGCATTACTGTTATTGCTTCCATTTTCTGTTCTTCCTTGTAAGCAAAAAAGTCTTCCATTTCTTCTGATGAAGCGATTGCTCCGTCTGCTCCATATCCTAAGAAAGCTAAAGCTCGACCGACTGCAATAGTTTCTAGTTTCTCAAATGATTTTGTTCCTGTTGATTTTCCATAAGATGAACCTGTTGCTCTAGCTGAACTTTCATCTGATAAATCTTTTATGACAGTTGCCTGAAAAACCATTTGTCCACCATCTAACATCTCTGGTTTAGTTTCAGTAGAACCATTAGGACAATCAGTTCTAAACTCTTTTATTCTGTCGCGAACTTGAGCATATTCTTTGCCTTGAAGTGAAATTGTTTTTGTTTTTTTTACCATATTAGTTTAATCCACTAAATTCTTTTAAATATTTTGTTATGTCCGACCCTAGTGTTCCCCACTTATTATTTGCTGGACTTTTCCCTTTAATAAAGTGAGTTGTTAGAGAACCACTTTCTAAAATTCTCTTTACTGTAGTGTTGTGTTTAGCCCAAGGAATTAAGTCAAACTTTACTATCTCTTGTTTGGTATAAATCTTTTCAGGGATTATTTTCCTTATGGCTATTTTTGCTACTGCTCTATTATATTCGCTCATATTATAATTCTGGTATTAAAGTTAAAAAAAATGCTATTGTAAAAATAACTATTCCCATTCTCCAATAAATAGCCCAAGATAAACCTAATAATGTCATCTCACTATGTTGCTTTAAAAAGTCTTTTACTTTTGGGTTTACAAAGTTTTCCATATTTTTTTAGTTTATTGATTAGTAATTTTACGACCTACTATAAGGTTACACGATAGAAACTAATTTGTCAAGCGATTTGATAAATGATATTGCTAAAGGACAAAGAAGTTACTATAATATAAGTGGACTTCTTTTTTTTGTTAAAGTGTCTAATAGACTTAATAAAATTAACATATATATATTGAATTTTACTGGTTATTAGATTGACGGATTTAGAAGTTATCAAGGACATTATAATTAAATTGTTAAAGTAAAAACTGTCCTTGAAAAAGAAAGCCACTCTCTAAGTTGGAGTGGCTTCTTTTTTTGTGCCGACTGTCATTGTCCAGCACTTACAAACGAATTACTAACTATCAATTAAAGTTAATTAATAATCTAGTAATAGTGTTGAGTATTATTAACTCTCAACACCTTTACATTATATCAAAAAAACCACTAAATTTATAGTGGTCTTTTTGATTTCAGTTTTCAACGAACTAACATAAGTTAAACTTCTTTTTCTTCTTCAACTTCTGGTGTTGCTTCTACTTCAGGAGCTTCATCAGTTGTTTCTACTTCTTTTTCATCTGTCATAATCTTATTTTGATTATCTAATAATGTCTGATTATAAAATCCTACTAAATCTTTTTCTAAGTCTTTATATTTTATTAAACGCTTTCCACTTTTACAAGGAATGTAATTTGCTTCATCTACGAGTAATCCTTCATTTGTTATTTCATATTTAGCAATGTGTCTAACTCCATCATAATCTAAAATAACAATTTCGCCATCTTGGAAGTTAGAGTTCTTTTTAAAATCCTTAGCATCTTGTCTTGGAAGATTTGGATAATATTCTCTAAGATAACTAACGCAGTAGCAATTTACATTATATTCTTTTTTCTTTTCTGGTAATACTACCAAAGGCAGGGGAGGTAAGATTTCCTCCTCAATAACTATCTCCTTGAAGTGAGGAGTATAGTTTGACTGATATAAAATTTGTTGTGAGAATAATCCTAAGACTAAACTTAGCATATGTTATTTATTAGACTTATAAATTCTTTTTGAAGTTTACAACTGCTTTCCTAACTAAACCATATACGATAAATCCTGCTGATACAAGTGTTGCAATAGCATTAACTAATTCCGTTAAATCTGCTTCTACAAAACTAAAACCAAACAATCCTGCAATAAAGATTAATGTAGGGATTATAGCAACTGCAATTCCTTTAATTGTTAGTGATACCTTTGTGCTATCTACTGATGAACGAATTATTTTATTTTTTTCCATAATTTTTAATTAACTCTAATAATTTTAATAATATACTTTTAAGATAATCAAGACGACCTGTTAATTCAATTATCTTTTCTTGTTTTAACTTTTCAGCTTCATCATCTTTCAAAATGTTATTTATGTATTCCATTGATAGACAAGGACATATCCTTTCAGCTTGTAAATCACAGTGTCTATATACTTTATCATCTCCTCTTATAATTTCTCTTAGAGCCTTGATTTGGGCTTCTGTCGGCATCTCTACAAGGAAGTTTCCCTGTAAACAAATAGCTATATAACCAAGATTATGACCTCTGGTGTGCATTCCTTCCTCGTGTTCTTTTCTGTATTGCACAACTTTTCCATTTGGTTCTACTGTG
>Ga0208648_1003216_pt1 | contig 10473 bp, 25 predicted proteins | sample AntAceMetag02UKL_FD_184772 | JGI IMG/M metagenome (GOLD analysis project Ga0208648, IMG submission 184772) | Saline lake microbial communities from Ace Lake, Antarctica - Antarctic Ace Lake Metagenome 02UKL (SPAdes) (version 2) | ecosystem: Environmental > Aquatic > Non-marine Saline and...
AATTGTCTTTGTTCTAGCCCTTACGTGCATTAAACCGCTGTCATCTAGTGTAGCTAGTTTTCTGATTGTATTTTCTGGTAAACCTACTATCTTTCCTATATCCGCAACGTTGTAATCGTTCTCAGACATATACTGGTATAGTTGGTTTCCGTCTTCTTTAGGCTCAAGGTCTCTGAAACCGAACAATTGGCTTAATATACTCATATTAAAATGGTATGTCCTCAACCTTAATGTCATCTAAGGCTTCAACTTTTTTATTAAGTTCGTCTATTACCATATCTCCCTGTGATTTAGGTGATTCAACTGTATTGTATTGTTCCATTTCCCCAGCTTCAGCAAACCACAGGATGGTTCTGTTCATTCCTTTGCCTTGTTTATCTTCACCAGTTACTTGGTCTTTATAGGTATATTCACGTTCTTCTTCCTTATAGGCTATTCCGACCTGAGAGCCTATACCATAGTTATTAGTTTTATACTGAGTGTTTGCCTTAGTGCTTTTTTGGTCTTGTTTGGCAAACCACAGAGCATACTTAATCTTCTTCTCTGCATCTTCGAAGATGTTTAATCCCAGCATAACGCCATCTGCTTTACGATTGATAGCTTCGGCTGCCGTGATTGTAATAATTTTCTTTTTGATTTCGTCTGTCATATTATTTAATTATAAATCCTAATGCTTCAAGAAACATAGGAACTTGTTGTTTAGTTAGTTGTTGTGTTCCGCCCCTTCCGTAGAACTTGGCACAATTTAACTCAGCACCACGAAGGTTAGCATCACAAAGGTTAGCACCACTAAGGTCAGCATTACGAAGGTTAGCATCACGAAGGTTAGCACCACTAAGGTTAGCATCACAAAGGTTAGCATCACGAAGGTTAGCATCACGAAGGTTAGCATCACGAAGGTTAGCACCACTAAGGTCAGCATCACGAAGGTCAGCATTACGAAGGTTAGCACCTTCTCCTACTGCCTCAATAACAGCTTCTCTTAGTGTGGCTTTCTCACTTGTGTAAAGAATTGAGCCAGCACAAGTTTTGATTTCAATTTTCTTTTTTGTAAACTGCTCCGATAGATTTTTAGCAGTTTCGTCAGATATTTCTACCTGTTTGCCATTAAGGCTAATGAAGTTTTTCATAAGTTTAGATTTTAGCTAGGCCCACAACAGAGTGACCGTCTTTAAGCTTGACGATTCTTACTCCCTTTGTGTGATAGCCCATTTTTACTATTGAGGTTACAGGTAATGTTATCCCGTGAGCATTGAATGGATTGCTGTTTGTCACAATAACCACATTCTTTGTCTCAGGACCCACCACCTCTAACACTGCAACGTCTTCGCTAACTTCAATTCTTTTACCGAAGCCGTCCTTGTTAATTAGTATTAGATTTCTCATACGGTTTTCTTATGTAGGCTACTAATCTCTTTTTGAGCCAATAACCCAGCTTTATAAGTCTTAAGAATACCCTCCTTGATGTAGTCTACGTCTTTCTCCTCAGGCAATCTCTTCTCAGCTTCTATGAAGCCTTTAAAAACAACCTGGGTTAGTATTATTATGTTTTGTTCCATATTATTCTATTGTTATGTTTATATTAACTGTGCAAATTGGCTCTGAGAGAGCCTTTTCGTCTTCGCTGGTGTCTTTACCCAGAAAGTCCATTGGCGTGCTGTCAAGAAGCTCACAGAGCCTCTGGTAGTGGTTACAGACTGGGTTCTTCTTTTCTAATAGGTCTTTTAATGTTTTTACACGAAACTTTTGCTTTTTCATATTATTTAATTAAATTGTTTAACTATCTCTGGGTATTTATTAGTAATATCTCCACCCTTCCATCTGTCGTATAGTTTCTTACAGTCATAACACCAAATATAAGATATGCCATCATAAACCATAGGGTCTTCAATCATTATTACTGTGTGCTTTTTGTTCTTTGGGCAGTTCATACCTTTATTTTAATATTGAATTAGCTTTAATATATTCTTCTGCTTCTTCTTTCTTGCCTTGTTGGAGGAGTGATAAGATGTTTCGTGTTATAGGGCTATATTCTAAATCAACTTCATCATCTTCTATCTCTTCACCACCAAACAGCTCCTTAGCATACTTAACACAAAGGTCGTTGAGGATGTCGTAGGCTGGGTATGTCCAATGAGCCATATTGCTAATATCCTTTTTTAACACTAATTTTGTTGTCCTGTATTTTTCCTTTTCTTTCTCTGTTCCAAAACAAACTCCAAGAGTTTCGGTGTATTGCCAATACATCTCACTCTCTCCTTTAAACCCTTTATTTTGTAGCCATTTAGATAGGCTTAAGCTTGTGTATTTATTCATATTATTTATCTAATTAACTCTTTATATAAATCATTAATAGTTTTTAGCTTAATGTCTTTGCCGTCAACATCAGTAATAGTTCCTTTCTTCCATTCTTTACCCATTTCAAGCTCATATATCCAGTATGAGATGTTACGAGATGTGTCTTCCATAGCATCCTCTAAAATATTGATTAGTAAATCTTCATACCAGCCAATACCAAGTAATCCTCCAGTAAAAACATCTGTAATTGTAGATTCTCTAATTACATCCTCTATCTTCTCAACTCCTTTTTTAAGCTCAACCAATCTAGTCAAGTGTTTTGTAAATTGTTGTTTGTTCATATATTTCTTGTCTAGTTAATTGATTCTTAGTCCATTCCTTGTCAATGTAGTCAAGCCAGGCATCAGCTTTGTTAGATTCGTCCAGGGCTATTCTTAATTTACCCTTAGCTTCTTCTTGTGCTGTTCTAGCTGACCTTAGTTTCTCTTCTAATATATGACCTGCATTGATAAGCCCATTAACATCAGGCTTCTCTTCTTTAAGATTAAGGTCTTTCATTAGTTCTAAGTTTTCTATTTTCATATTATTTATTTAATTTAGTAAAGATTATTTGTTTAGGTAATAAATCTCTACATATATAAACTGTCTTAAAACTAATTCCTTTATTTATTTGATTATCAAACTCAGTTCTTTTATCTGGTATTAGTAGTTGTGGCTCAATATTATTTTCTAAAAATAACTTCGGTATTCCGTTATCACCAAATGAATTAAATGGTAAAAATAAAGCAAAGGGCTTTCCAAAACTAACAGCCCTTTCTACAAACTTTGTTTTTCCCTTAAACGGTGGGTTATCAAGAATAATATCAAAATGAAAATCTGGCTCATAAGTTAAAAAATCATCTCCTTCTTCTGTTTCTGGGTCATAGTGTGTATTTATAACTTTATAACCCAAGTCCCTTAAGTAGTCAGCAAAATTATGTTCATCTCTGCTAAACGGAGACCATATCACCATATCTTTACTTATATAGGGAAGTATAATATCAACAGCATATTTTGGTGTATAAGCTTCAATATTGTCCCTGTCCATTTTTACAAATTTTTTTTGTATATCCATATTATTAATCTATAAATATTAAATATCTTAAAATCTTAATTCAGCCTCAGCTACTAGACATAGCTCACAATCCCTATTGGAAACAGGCTTAAATTTTCTATTACATTTAGGACAGTTAGTGTCTTCTCCATTTTTAACTTTAATTATAAATTGTTGTTCTTTTTTCATAAGTTTAGTTAATTAAATTAATCTTATTCCTTTATTTTAATATTGATTTAGATAGGCTTTGGCTTGTGTATTTCATATAGTTATTATTATATCCAGTGATGGGGACCTCCTAGTAACCTCCCTATCGGCGACTATTTAGCCCCACCTCTAGATAAGTATATTGTAGCATTGTTTCTAACTTCGGTCAAGACACTGTGTCTATTGTCTTAAATGAGTTATCCACAACTACTTATTTTATTAACTTCTTCATTACCTCTTTTATAACATTTACACTAACTGCGTTCCCCGCCATCTTATATCTTTGAGTGTCTGATATTTCTTTTATTTTATGTTGACACATAATACAATTTTCTCCATAATCTCTTAAATTACACTCGTTTGGGCATTCCACTCCTTCTTTAGTCCAATCATCAGGGAAACCTTGTAGGCGTTCACATTCTTTAGGGGTTAAACGGCGGATGCGAGGGGGTAAATAAACTCCGTGCCTATCTTGACCTGTTAAAGTAAAACTTGGCTCTCCATTTTCTTTAAATCTTCTACCATTCTGTCTTTTATTTAACCTGTCTGGAGTTAAGACTGGTGCTATATAATTACCGTCTAAGTGCATCTTCGCGTCTGTTGCTGTTAGTGTTCTGCTAACAACGGCATCCGATGCTTGTTTTCCATCCTTCGTAGTAAGTGGTTGCACATCTTCTCCGATAGGAAATACTTCGGGTCTACTTGTTCCTCTAAGATTTCCGATAATGAACACTCTTTCCCTATTCTGTGGAACCCCGAAATTTTTGCTGTTAAGCACTTGCCATTGACAGTCATACCCCAACTCATCAAGCGAACTGATGATAATTCTAAAGGTTTGTCCTTTGTCGTGAGATAAAAGCCCTTTAACATTCTCAAGGAGTAAAAGGCGTGGCTGTTTTTCTTTAATAATCCTAGCGATTTCAAAAAAGAGCGTGCCTCTAGTATCACTGAATCCACCTCGCTTGCCTGCAATTGAAAAGCTCTGACAGGGAAATCCTCCCACAATGAGGTCAAAATCTGGTAAGTCTTCTGGTTTAATTTTTGTAATGTCTCCATAGTTTTTGTGGTTAAAGTGTTTGTTATATACTTGGATGGCGTATTTGTCGATTTCAGAATAACCCACGCATTCCCATTGCTTGAATTTGTCCTTAGTGTCGTGCAGTTCTGTTGGTCTTTTGCTATTCTCCAATTCATTGGGTCGTAGATTATGTAGTTCTTCATATGCTTGTTGTATTCCTAATTCAAATCCTCCGATGCCAGAGAATAATGATAAATATTTCATATAATTATAATATTTGTGTATTAAAATACTCTCTTACTGCTCTTACAATCTTCATTTGGTCATTACTGGGCTTTATTGTGTTTATAATAGTAGCAATAACATCTTTCTCTAAATCTCTAATTAATTTATTTACTAAATCTTTATTCTTCATATGCTTGTTGTATTCCTAATTCAAATCCTCCGATGCCAGAGAATAATGATAAATATTTCATTTGTTTAAATGCTCCATACGGTCATATTTGTCGTTCCGCTCTGGAGTTAGTTTATATAAATCTCTTTCAATAGCTGCTATCTGTTCGTCATAGCCCTCAACGCTTAAGCCCTTCTCTATTCTGGCTTGCTTTCTTCCTTTCTTATAGCCAAGCTTTAACTCTAGGCTGGCTTTTGGTGGTAAGTTATCTAACATCAATTTGCTAATCTTAGTTAATAAATGGTCTATTTGCCTATGCTATAGCGTGGTTATACCCTCGGGACCAACGTCTCCCTCTTCCATCCCGTAATGTAGTTATCCTTTATCTTATCCTTATTCTTTTCCTAGTCCTAGTCTGATTAATCTACTATCCCACCACCAAGAGATGAAACTCTTGAGCGGTGGTTTGCTACTGTTACGTAATATACATAGCACACGTGTTTTTTACATCACATATCTGTGATGGGATAATAGATTAAATTGTAATTTACGGTCTGTTGTCGGTCGTCTTCCAGCAAGTTCTTTTATGTGGCTCCTGGTTAAATCCCCACCACAATTACATAGTAGCACTTATCAAAATACTGGTCAAGCATATCCCGCCTAGCTTTAATACCCGTAAACAAAGGCTTAGAAATCTTGGCATTTTTTATCCCCAGGCAAACTTTTTCTTTTTAGTTTTTTACAAGTTTCACAATAGATATTATCAATGGTGGTAGGATAGAAATATTCTTGGCAAATTCCACACCTTGTTTTATTGTATGCTCTCTTCCACGCCACCTGACTATCCTCTCCCATATACCATCCTATCTCCCATCCAGTCCTTGAACACATAATATTGTGGGTAAGGCAAAGAATATTAATAACACTCCTAGTAGAACCTTCTCTCTGTAAAATCTGAACAACACAATTACACCCCTTATCAGAGTGGTGGTATTTTGGGTGCGACAAATACTCCACATAACAATCTGGATAGTAGACTTCCCTATTAAAGTTGACAAGCATAGGTTTGAAGTACTGTACTATTATTGTATCATATCCAGCGAGGATGTCAATAGAAGTATATCATATATTATATGTTTGCGGAGGTAATTTGACCAGTTTTAACGAAAGGCTTATAATTAAAGTATAATACGAACACACCCCCCGTGGGTGTAACGATTTAAAAAAGCGGGTTCAATGATTAATACAATCACAACCTGAAAGCACAATCAACCCAGCCCCCCGAGCTGGTCTTAGTGCTACCCTTATGGCTAAGAAAAGCATACAAATCATTAGTAGTCTTGACGGTATAACGATAGACCTGACAGAGATTAGTGTTGTAAGTGCTAGCAAAGTTATAGGAGAGTTAAATAAATTAACTTATGGAAATTTTAAAAACATCAAAAGAGGTCCAAAAGCTATACGTAAAGCTAGAAGGACAAAAGAATGAGATTGAGCAAGAACTCTATCGACTTCAAGGAGAATACCGTATATTAAAAAAGGCTGAAGAAGACGCTGAAGCCCCTAAAAAGGATAAAAAGAAATAATATGAAACCAGACCTTAAAAGTAAGCCTGGTAAATATTATATGGCTAAGAAAGCTGGTAAATCCAGAATAGAATCAATGAAAGTTGCAGGCTATTCTACTAAAAGCAACGCCAATATAGAAAAAACAGGCAAGTTTCAAGCTATTGAGGCTTATTTTAAGGACGAAGTAACAGCTAAGATGTCTATTGGAGCAGTAGCAGACGAATTAGTAAAGAATATTAAACAAGACAAAGACAAAGGCGCTAAGAACACAGCTATTAAAACTTATCTGGACAAAGTAGAGCCAGACGCAAGCGCAACACAAAGAGATGACGAAGTCGTGGTGCTATTAAGACCCGTTAAAGTATTAGAAGGAGATATTGTTGTAGAATCTCGTAAGAAAGACCTTTAAAATAAAAAAGACCCGATTTTGACGGGTTAGCTCAATCCACATTCTCCCTCTTTAAAATTTGCCTTCGCTTCTCTCATCTCAGACAATAGTATAGTTTATCTGTTAGGTAAACAAAAAAGAACAACGGGCGTTTAGTTGTTCTTTAGTGTGCTACTAGGTTAAAATGCCTAATAGTTTGTTAAAGTTTTTTGATTTGTTTTTCAATGCTACTGATATTATTATCTGTTATGGTATAAATATTGGATTCAAGATTGTTCTTGATAAACCAAGTCAATAATTCTATTCTTAATTTACCTAACTTGATAATAAAAGCATTTTTATCCTTGGTAAGTATATTATTGTAGTTTTAGGTCATAAATCCATTGTAATCCTCTTTCTTTACCCCAATTCTTTATATATTCATAAATATAATCGGGCATAGTTGAGCTAGAACAAGTCAATTCAGTCCAAAACACTCCTCTATCCTCTATAATTGAGCTTAAATTATCTTTATTAAGCCAATTATAAATCTTTTTAGCAATTTTAGTATCTTGATTTTCTATATGTTCCCAAAACTCTGTAATAATATTTTCATCAATCTTCATAATTGTAATGTACGCCCATTAATTAATCTCTATAAAGCCTACTAAAATTTAATAGGCTCTAAGATGTTATTTATAAGTTAAATTCAATCTTCATATCTTCTGCTAAACAAGATAAGTCTTGGTCAGCGTCATCATAGTTTAATCCTTTAGTAAAGTTTTCTATTCCATTTATAGAATTGATTTCTTCTAAGTTAAGTATAGCTACTTTTAATAATAATTTTTGTCTTTTTGTTAAGTTATTCATATTTTTATTATTAGTTAATAGATAATTAAATTTTTAAACTAGGAATATTAAATTCACTAATCTTTTTATAGCCACAATATAAATCTCTCTCAATTCCTAATCCAAAACTACATTTAATATTTTCTAACTCCTCTAATCCAAAGTATCCCCACTCGTCACAATGGTCACCAAATAGACTTACATATCCATAAAAGATTTTTTCTTTTGGTTCATACTCTGTCGCATACCAAGTTCCTGCCCCCGTTGGATTAAAGAATTTAGTAATTACTATTGGATCTTTAACTCCATCTTGTGAGCCAATTTGCTCAAATCTCTTTTCTAACTCTTTTGTTAATAATTTCATAAGTTTGTTTATTATTATTTATTAATTAATTTAAGTAATCTTCTACTTCTCTCTCTGCCTCATCTTCTGGTAAGTCTTCGTCTTCTCTGTTATACTCATCACCCTGTTCTTCATCTTCCTCTAAATACTCAACCATACAGCCTTCTTTACAATCCATACATCTGGCTGAACCACTACTGTCTGGCTCTGTTGTTAATGCTCCACAGCAACCTGATACTCTTTCACCTCTTAACATATCAATCTTTGTTTTTGCTCTATGCTCTTTTCCATAAGCAGTTAAGTTTAAATCTCCGTCAAATAAGTCTTTTGATGTGTAATCTTTTTTCATAGTTTTATTATTAATTAATTATTATTCTTCTTCTTCTTCTCCATCTAGTAAGTCATCTAGTAAGTCTTGTGTTATTTCTTGATTAATTTTTTCTTCAATTAAGTCATCTCCATCTTCGTCAACTCTTTTACTTCTCTCAAACTCCTCCTTTGTTCCTAGCATATTAAACAACTCTTTTGGCATTACTATTTCTGCTAATGATTTTTTCATATATTTATTTATTAATTATTATTGGACATTCTCTTTATTCATTCTGTGAGCTGTAATTTTTATTTTTCTTATATCTAGCTCACTCACTCCTCTCTCTCTAAGTGCCATCTCTATAACTACCCAAATAAACTTTTCCATACATTTTTTATCTTAATTAATTATATATTAAGTATATATTAAATATTAAATAGGGTCAAGCATTATTCTAAAGAAATCATAAAGTAATAAACCCCTTATAAACAAAGCAGTTTCTAATATGCCTAAATAGTTATCCACAAGCAAGAGAAAAGCACAAAAACAAGCTAATTCTAACATATAGGCAAATAATGAAGCCACCTAAGCTAATCTAAGGGCTTTAAATAATAAAGCTGATGTAAGTATCCTAGATTTAAATAGATAAACATAACAAAAGGTTATTAATACATAAGGGAATAAACATAAGGATAACATAAAGTTATAAAGAGTTTAAACTCCTTAAAGGAAAAGCATAACAATAGGAGTAAGCAGGAGCGTAAGCAAGGCAAAGTGTATAGAGGAATAAGCATATAATACAATAGGAGATATACTAAGGAGTAATACCCTCATATGCCCTATAGGCTTAAATACCACGCCCTCACCACCTCATACAACCCTAGTAGCTTTTATTAGAGCTTAACATCAACTGAAAACTATTAAAGACAATTATTGACTAAGTATAGGCTTAAACTAGCTATATAATGTATAGGGGGGGGTAAAGTCTAGTCAGATTTGTAAGGGATGTGTATATGTAACCTCTCCACACACTCCAATATATGACTTATGTGTTATTTTACAGGGATATTAGTAAGTGTGTGAAAGCTACGCCACTTCTGCGGCCATACTAGTTCAGAGCCGAAGAACTAATATCTCTATAAAATAATATTAACAATAATCTCTATGGACAACAAAACAATAGAAGCAATTAAACAAATGCTTTTAACAAGAACAGCTACATTTCAAGTAGCAGAAATTAATGGAATGGTTCAAGCATTAGACACCCTAAAGGAAAAAGAAGATAAACCCCTAGGAGAAAAGAAACAAGACGGTAAAGGACCACATAACAAATAAAACCTAGAATCTAACCGTGTGTAATTAGATACGTATAAAATAATATTAACTTATCAATAATATGGAATTTAAAAAAACAATTTACGTCCAAGAAGAAAACCTTGGAAACTATAAATGGATTAATGCTTCTACTGACATAAACGAAGTAGAAAGTGGTGAAATAGCTATATATGAACTAAAGGAAGTAAAGAAAGCTAAGAAAACTGTAACACTAGAATAAATGTACCAAGATACTTACGAAAAACTAGGGTTGCAGATTCTAGCAGGGTATCAACTGGATGAAATTACCCTTAAAGGGAAGAAGTATAAACTAAACAACAAACAGGCGCTGTTCATTTCAGACTTCAGTAACCGTTATTGCCTAAACGCAGGTGGTTTTGGTTCAGGTAAGTCCCTGGCGCTGTATATAAAGTTGGTTCTTTTTGCTAGATGTTTCCCTGGGAATCGTATTCTGTTGGGAAGAAAAACCATTTCAGATATTGAAAGAGCTATTCTACCTGATTTATTTGAGCTTATGCCAGAGAGTTGGTACGAGTATCGTGTAAAGGATGGCGTTATTAACTTCAAGAATGGCAGCCAGATTATCTTATTTGGCTTAGATGCTATGCAATCAGGTGGTGCGGCTGATATTAAGAAGGCAGAACAGAAGGTAAAGTCTCTTAATTTGGGAGCTTTCTTCATTGACCAGCTA
>Ga0208648_1003217_pt1 | contig 10463 bp, 6 predicted proteins | sample AntAceMetag02UKL_FD_184772 | JGI IMG/M metagenome (GOLD analysis project Ga0208648, IMG submission 184772) | Saline lake microbial communities from Ace Lake, Antarctica - Antarctic Ace Lake Metagenome 02UKL (SPAdes) (version 2) | ecosystem: Environmental > Aquatic > Non-marine Saline and Alkaline...
ATCAAGGTAGCTCTGTTCGCTGAATTAACGGGAACATTACGCATTGAGGGTGGAACCGGCGAAGTCGTCGTACGGGCTGCTGCCATCGTACTCGATGCTGAAACCTACTTGCCTGTCGCGGGCATGGAGATTAATGCAACGACATCCCCAGATGGATTTGCTCACAGCCTCTCTGAGACAGGAACGCTTGAAGTCCAAGACTCAGGCGTTCAGGTCTCCACGCTGCCTGCGGGAACCTATATCGTTCTTGGGTCCATCGAAGCAACCGCAGAGATGTCGAATGGCTGGAGGAATCAACAGGCCGAGGTGAATGTTTCTCTAAACCTTGAGTTCTTGGCGGGAAGTGATGATCCCGAAGTCCAAGCAATCGACCCTTCATCTATTGATCAGACGGACTTCATCGTCGTTCCTCTGGGCGTTGCCGGAACAAGCTACGCCCATCTTGAGCCGGGAACACGAGGGGGAACCTTCTATGCTTCTTCTCTCTCTGATCCGAAGGGGTGGAACGCCGTAACTGCGCACGAGAGTGCGACAACGCGATACACAAACATCATGATGCGCGGATTGATCAGCATAGACCCTACCACCGCAGTGCTTGTTCCCGAGCTAGCTAGCTCTTGGGAAATATCCGAAGATGGATTGGAAATCATCTTCCATCTACGACGTGGCCTGCAGTGGTCGGATGGAGAACCGTTTACTGCAGACGACGTGTTGTTCACATTCAACGATCTGTACTACAACCCTGATGTGGAAACCGATATCCGCGATGTCCTCAGGCTGTCTGATGGCTCGTATCCCAGGTTCGAGAAACTCGATGATTACACGCTCCGCGTAAGCTTATCCGTTCCCTATCGCCCCATTCTGACAGCCCTTCGGTCAAGCATCATGCCTGAGCACGCCTTGGCAGATTCTGTACATAAGCTCAATCCAGACGTCCCCGCCGGACAATTTAACACCATGTGGGCGTTGGATACGGATCCATCGGAGATTGTGGGAATGGGGCCATTCATATTGGAGAGCTTCTCGCGCGATCAGAGCGTGACTCTGCGTCGCAATCCTTACTACTACCGTGTTGACCCTCAGGGAGTACGCCTACCTTACCTCGACAAATGTGTCGTTCTCCGGTTCATCGATCAAGCCTATGCGCTGCTGGATTTTCGCGCGCAGAGGATGAATGTATTTGTCCCCAGAGCAGAAGATGTTCTCACTCTCCTAAGCACGGCTACAGAGGATGATTTCACGGTGGTTGTCGACGCAAGTACTCCTATTTGCGGCACTTCGTGGATCTGCATTAATCAGGATTACGGCCTTGCAGAAGGCACGAACGAGAACCTTCGGTCTCTATTTCGAGATCTCCGGTTCCGAAAGGCCATCGCCCACTCCATTGACAAGGAGACCATCATCGGCAATGCATACAGCGGGATGGCTGTCCCTCAATGGAGCCCCGTCAGCAGGCTGTCTCCTTACTACGCCGGGCGCACCACCTATGGGGGACCAATCACAGATACAGACGCCGTTGTCTACACCTATGATCTCCAAGAGAGCATGGGGCTATTGGATGAAATCGGCATCGTCGATCGCAACGGTGACGGATGGCGCGACTTCAAAGACGGCACAACTGTAGAAGTCCTGCTCAATACAGCCACAGAAATCGAAGACCCCTCCTTCCGAACCCCAATACGAGACCGCATCTGTTCGATCATCACCGACGACCTACGAGCCGCAGGCCTCAAAGTCACATTCCAGATTATCGACTTCAACTCCCTTGTGGAACAGCTCTATTCATCAAGCCTACAGATGGTGTTGCTCGGACTCGACAGCGGACTGGACCCAAACAGCGAGGCTCGTGTCTATCAATCGGGCGGAAACATGCACTTCTGGCACTATTCGGCAGCGAAAGACGATAGATACGATGTCGAGATCCTGATTGACGAATTACTATCGAAAGGTGCCACAACCTTCGATCAGGATGTCGCCTTCTCTGCCTACAAGGAGTATCAGATTGCCTATGCCCGCGATGATCTAGGGTTGATCTTTACCGTCAATCCTGCTTTCTTCTACGCCTATTACAACAACATCGGCAACGCGAGTATCGCAAATCCGATTGCAACTCCTTCGGGCGACAACGGCTTGACCATGGACTTGATATTCCTGAAATAAGAGAATTCGAAGTATTCATTGGGGTGAAGCCGTGGCTTCGCCCCTTGTTCATTGAGCCTGCTCGAATAGCATTCCGACTCAATCAAGGGATGCCGCTAGTCATCAAAACGGAGTAATTGGAAGGCCAAGAACACCAATGGGCAGTACGGCACCCTCTATTCGGATTGTCACGTAAAGCATGCTTCCCAGACGCCGGACAGCTTCCTGAAAGACGAGGCTTGTCATGAGTGAATCCGTCAAGGCTCGATGGTGGGCTCCTTCAATGCCAAGAGATTCAGCAACGGTCTGCAATGAATGATTCGAAAGATCAGGCGTTGCCTTCTTGATCCAAGAAAAGACATTGATCCACTGGATATCGGGCATATCTAATCCGAGAGACATTGCAGCCGCTTCCAGGAAGCGACGGTCAAAGGCATTCACACTATAGGAAAGAACCGTTTCTCCCTCGAGCTCGCCTAGCATTCGAGGGATAACCGCCTCGGGTATCGGAGCCAGCATAAGCATCTCATTGGTGATTCCGGTAAGCCACGTGATGTACGGATCAAGCTCCTGGCCAAGGAAGATGAGGGAGGAATTACTCTGCACGACCTCTCCATTGCAGACACCTATCCAAGCTGCTTCAATGATCGAGCACTCCTTTGGGTCCCATCCGCTGGTTTCGAGATCAATCACGTAATACTCATAGGGTTTTGGCTGAATGGAGATTTGCCCCCATTCTCCAGGAGAGAGACTTAGGTTGGCAGGTTGAGAACCCGCCAGGTATCCGATCCCGCTTTCCGTAGCAATCGAGAACGAACAGCTGACCGGACCTGCATTGAATAACGAAACATGGATCGTGTCTGTCATGGAATTCATGCTCTGGGACCCATCTGAGATCAGCACGATTCCTGAACGCGAACTGGAAGGGGCCGGTAGCGCATGATAGAAATCTGCTGTGTTGTCTCCTGATTTAAGGAAAGGTTCTTCCCTGCTCGTTCCGGTCCTTCTCGCCAGAGCCTGGCCTTCGGGAGCTGCCATAGCCACACTGCCCACTGCCAAGCAACTTGAGCCCCACCCAATGGCATCCACAACCTCTCCCGTGTCAGGGGCATTGTTCAAGATAGCTACCGTGCCCCCGTTGCCATTGAGCATCTTGCTGGAATAGACATTCCAATCCCCAAGCAGACCCTTTGTCGTTGCATCATCGCCGAGTGTGACAAGAAAGTAGCTGTTCGCGCGGATGACTGCATCATCAGGAAACGGCTTGGATCGCCAAGGTGCATCCCACGCAGCCTCTTCCGCAGCTGGATAGTAACAGAACCAGAATCCATCAAGACTCACGTCTTGATCCGCTGAATTGTAAATCTCAATGAACTCGGGATAGTGCGTTGAAATTTCCGTGATCAGAAGACGTTGAGATGTTTGAGGTGCGGAATGGACCATGCTTCCGCACCAACAGCAGACACACGCCACCATGATGAGTTTCTTTCGACACATCGGCTGATTAGAGAACATGATGTGTTTTATTTTATGAATTTCATCGCGTTAGGCAAATGGTTCATTGCGCTTGACGCGCTGTTCCCGACCACGTACGTTCTGCCCATCGCGAGGAGGCGAGCGTATGGGCAACGAGCATTTTGGACAAATAGCACAAGAACTTGGCTGCGCGCCTCGACAAGTTCAGGCAGCAGCCACGCTTCTCGATGACGGCGCCACGGTTCCCTTCATTTCACGGTATCGCAAAGAACGGACAGGATCGTTGGATGAGGTAGCGATTGCCAACATCCGCGATCGCCTGCATCAGCTGCGGCAACTCAATGAACGGAGACACGCCATTCTCTCGTCTCTCGAGGAGAGGGAATTGCTCACACAGGAACTGAGGGATGCAATTGAGGGCGCAAAGGCCTTGCCCGAGCTAGAAGACATCTATCTTCCCTATCGTCCCAAACGAAGAACACGAGCCATGATCGCTCGCGAAAAAGGGCTTGAACCCTTAGCAGACCACTTGCTTAAGCAGGAAGCTTCGTTCAATCCTCTTACAGATGCAGCCGCCTTCATCGATCCAGAGAAGGGCGTTGAAGATGCGGATGCTGCTCTTGCTGGAGCGCGCGACATCCTTGCGGAAACGATCAACGAGTCTTCCGAGGCGCGCGCTGAGATCCGTAAGCTCTTCGAGAAGAAGGGGACGCTCCGCGCGTCTGTCATCAAGGGCCAAGAGATAGAAGGCGCCTCCTATCGCGACTACTTTGACTGGCAAGAACCGTTGTCCAAGGCTCCGGCCCATCGCGTTCACGCCATGCTCCGCGCAGAAAGAGAAGGCGTCATTCGATTGGCCGTTCGCCCAGAAGAAGAGACCACCATCGAAACGCTGTCGCGCCGGTTTGTTCGCGGGCACAGCCAGGCAAGCAATCAAGTCGCAATCGCTGTTGAAGACGGCTACAAACGCCTCATGGCGCCATCGATTGAGAATGAGATCCGCTCTAAGCTCACCGAAATGGCCGACCGCGAGGCCGTCCGCGTCTTCGCTGATAATCTTCAACATCTGTTGTTGTCCCCGCCATTGGGACAGAAGCGCGTGTTGGCTATCGATCCCGGATACCGGACAGGATGCAAGATCGCGTGCCTCGATGCCCAAGGCCAACTGTTAACCCACGCTGTCGTCCACGTCGTTGGGTCTAAGGGCGCCATCGCTCAATCAGGTCAGGCAATTGCCGATCTGGTGAAGGCGTACCAGATCGAGGCGATCGCCATTGGCAATGGAACCGGCAGCCGCGAGACAGAAACATTGGTGCGCTCTCTCGATATCACAGAGAAGATTCCTGTCGTCATGGTCAGTGAATCGGGAGCGTCTGTGTACAGTGCATCCGACATCGCTCGCAAGGAATTCCCAAACCACGATGTTACCGTGCGTGGTGCCGTTTCGATCGGAAGGCGGCTGATGGACCCATTGGCTGAGTTGGTCAAGATCGATCCGAAATCCATCGGCGTGGGGCAGTATCAGCATGACGTCGATCAAGGCATGCTCAAACAATCGCTCGACGACGTCATCGAACACTGCGTCAACGCCGTCGGCGTTGAGGTCAACACAGCCAGCGTATCCCTGTTGTCGCATGTGTCCGGCCTGGGGGCCAAGCTGGCAGAGAACATCGTAGCCCATCGCGGCGAGAATGGCCCTTTTCAGAAGCGCTCTCAACTAAAGAAAGTCGCGCGCGTAGGGCCCAAAGCGTTCGAACAGGCAGCCGGATTTCTCCGCATTCATGATGGGGTAGATCCATTGGATGCCAGTGCCGTACACCCTGAGAGCTATGGCATCGTACGAAAGATGGCAGCAGATATGGATTGCTCTGTTACGGAGTTAATCCAGCGACCCGATCTTCGAGACAGTATCGACCTTACTCACTATGTCACCGAGACTGTCGGATTGCCGACATTGACCGATATTCTGACTGAGTTGGCCAAGCCTGGCCGTGACCCACGCGAGTCATTCGAAATCTTCTCCTTTGCCGAAGGCATCAACGAGATGAAGGATCTTGTCGAAGGAATGTCGCTTCCCGGCATCGTCACCAATGTGGTTGCTTTCGGTGCCTTTGTCGATATCGGCGTACACCAAGACGGCCTCGTTCACATAAGCCAACTGGCTAACAAATTCGTGAAGGATCCAGCAACCATCGTCAAGGTCGGCCAGCACGTAACAGTCACTGTGATGGAAGTCGATATTCCCCGAGGCCGAGTTGGCCTATCGATGAAGAAACATCCTCATATCACGAAAGAGCCCAAGTAGCAAAGAAGGTCTGGCAATGAAGCGTATTCCCATGTGTCTTAGCCTGTCCCAACAGAGCCTCGAACGTGGATGGCCTTGCCGAGCTGTTCGCGAAGACGACGCTGACGAGCTAGCTATTCTCCTTTACGCGGCCTTTCGCGGCACGATCGACGATGAGGGAGAGTCGTTCTCTGCAGCCTTCCGCGAGATTGAGAAGACACTGGCCGGGGAGTATGGCGGCCTTCTCAACGAATGCTCGTTTGTCATCGAAGAAGGCACGGCCCTCGTCGCCGCGTGTCTGATCAGTTGGTACGAACCCGTTGAGGGTCCGTTTGTCGTATTCACCATGACACGGCCTGAATCCAAAAGCCAGGGAATGGCCCGATTCTTGCTGGAGAAGTCAATCAACGCCCTGATCTCCCGCGGAGATACCAAGCTTACGTTGATCGTTACGGACGGTAATCTTCCTGCACAGCGTCTGTATACGTCACTCGGCTTTGAAGCAATGGCGAACGTCTAGTCCGCAACAACTGCCAACTTCGGTATAATCCAATTCTGCTGTCGCGTGATCCTGCCACTTGCGCCTGTAGATCTCACATTTAGGAGGCTGCCATGAGTAGCAATCAGACAACCATGGAGAAGGTCGTCGCTCTGTGTAAGCGGCGTGGTTTCATCTTTCAATCGAGCGAGATCTACGGCGGTATCGGAGGGTTTTGGGATTATGGTCCGCTCGGCGTCGAGCTGAAGAGAAACGTCAAGGATGCCTGGTGGCGCGATATGGTGTCGGGACATGATGACACAACCGCTCCAACTGAAGACCTCGCCCGCTACTCCATGGTGGGTTTGGATACAAGCATCATCATGCATCCTCAGGTGTGGAAAGCCAGCGGTCACTACGACTTGTTCTCTGACGAATTTGTCGACTGCAAGACGTGTAAGGCTCGCTTTCGTTCCGATCAGCTTCATGATAGCCAATGCCCGAACAAACCGAGCAAGAAACCAGGGGAACACGACACCTGCGATTTGACAGAGCCCCGAGAATTCAATCTTATGTTCAAGACCTACGTCGGAGCCCTGATTGATCCCAAAGCTGAGGCCTACCTGCGCCCGGAAACGGCGCAAGGCATCTTCGTTAATTTTAAGAATGTGATGTCGACATCGCGCGTTAAGGTTCCTTTTGGCGTGGCCCAGATCGGAAAATCATTCCGCAATGAGATTACCCCTCGTAACTTCACCTTCCGATCACGTGAGTTTGAGCAGATGGAAATCGAATTTTTCTGCTCTCCAGATACATCGCAGGATTGGTACAGCTACTGGCGCGATCGACGCGTGGCTTGGTATGTATCTCTCGGATTGAAGTCAGAGAAGCTTCAACTGCGTGAGCATGCGGCAGATGAACGAGCCCATTACAGCTGTGGAACTGCCGATATCGAATATGCGTTCCCATTCTTGGAAGACGGCGAATATGGCGAACTCGAAGGGGTCTCCCATCGCGGAGATTTCGACCTTCGCAGTCACATGGAGGGAAAACTCATCCGCGAGGGCGATGCTTTGGTTGTCGAACGCAATGAGCATGGCCAACCCGTTCATCCGGGAAGCGGCAAGGATCTATCCTATTTCGACGACAAGACACAGTCTAAGTACATTCCTCATGTCATCGAACCATCTGCGGGCGCCGACCGTGCCACACTGGCCTTCCTCTGTGAAGCCTACCATGAAGACGCCATCCCCGACGAGAAGGGTGTTGCGCAAGAGCGCGTCGTACTTCGCCTTCATCCGCGGCTTGCACCCGTCAAGATAGCCGTCTTCCCTCTAGTTAAGAAAGACGGCCAGCCTGAATTTGCAGCAGACTTATATCGTGGACTCAAGCAGCGATGGAATGTGTTCTATGACGAAAAAGGGTCTATCGGCAAGCGGTACCGGCGACAAGATGAGTCGGGAACCCCATTCTGTGTGACCGTCGACCACCAGACCATGGAAGACGGCACCGTCACACTTCGGGATCGCGACACGACAACGCAAGAGCGCGTGAAGGCATCAGACCTGATGTCTATCATCGAGAACCACCTTCACATCTGATATGAAGGCGCCCTACGCAGGAATCACATTCTTGACCTACGAAGACCTAGCTGCTGGAGATCACTTCTATCGAGGGGTCCTCGGCCTTCCGCTTATCGAAGACCAAGGCTGGGCCAAAGTCTATCGCATTCATGGCTCAGCTCATGTAGGAATTGTGGCTACCCGACGCGGCCCCGTCATCAAGCCTGTCGGTTCGGGTACTTTGCTCTCGATCGTGGTTGAAGATGTCGATGCTTGGTACGAGAACCTTCAGCACGAGCCTTCCATTGAGATTCTTGGGCCTCCCGCCCTAGTGGCTGATATTCCCGTGTACAGCTTCTTTCTACGAGACCCTGGCGGATACGCGATCGAGATCCAAGCCTTCACAGACGCACGTGCTCAGCAGCGATTTGGCCATATATCAGGCCAGATTAACTCCTCACATGACGGATGTCCCTGCCAATCTGACGACGCGGATTGTCGCAGTTAAGAACCCTCATCAACGATCTGTCAGCTCACTAGATTGAGTCGGCCTCCACAAGTGAGTGACTAAGACTGTGTCTCAACAGAGAGAGTCACGTCCGCACGTCGCCTACTATTTGGCGAAGATCAGCTCTCCCGAGGAGTAATCTAGCATCTGCGGGTGATGAATCTGTCCAATGGACGTCGTGTAACTCACCACGTTTGGGGCCAGATACGCAAAGCATTCTTCTGCTGAGATGAGACCATCATGGTTGCCATAGATATCGGCTGGCCCTCGCATGGCCTCCAATAGGTAGTAGGTGAACACACCATGTTGAAGACTGGCAGACTCGATCGAAGATTCATCATCGGCAGACGCTGTGATAGCTACCACGGACCGCATCATGTCATCAAGATCCTTGCTTCCAACGCCATCAACTGATTGAATCAGATCTTCTGCAAGCCCAGCCCCTACTGATTGAGGTGAGAGCTCTCCCTTAGATTTTCCTCGAATCTGCCCTCCTGAAAAACAGGCATCCACCAGCACCAGCAGTTCCCCCACAGGCACATGATTCAGCAGCGTAGCCAGCGAGTCATCGATCATATCGCGATCGATAAAACAAAGAGCTTCATCCAGCCCGTCTGTTTCATCGAATGGGGCCATGTCTCCCCATTGGCTTCCATGCCCGGAGTAGAAGATGATCAACAAATCATTGGGTGTTGCGACTTCGGAAATCGCATTGAGCGCAGCCATGAAATTCGTTGTCGTCGCATCCCGATTCAGCAGCAATACGATATTCTCAGCATCCCACAATAGAGGAGATTTTAATAATTCTTCCGCGAAATCCCATGCGTCGTCATCCGTGTACTCAAGAGGACTCTCGTAGTAGTCGGCAATTCCAACCACTACAGCATAGTAGGTTCTCTCATGTACCGAAATATCCAGATATGCTTCGGCAACGCCGCCCCAACCATCATCAACACTGAGCTTCACGCGATAAGTTCCGGCCTCAGCAAACTGATGTGAGTACGTCACTCCGACAGCATGGCTGCCATCCCCAAAATCCCAGGCAAAGGACAACGTATCTCCAACGTCAGGATCAGCCGATGTTGTTGCATCAAACCAAACGTCGAGAGGAGCCGCGCCATCTCCAGGAGTGGCCGTAAAATGGGCAACGGGATCTGTATTGAATAGCCACATACAGCCACCCAATAGAAGTGTTCCGACACATAAGCTTGCCAGAAGGACAATGCGAGACGCCTGAAGATTCGGTTTCATTCCCTAACCATACCATGGATTGCGGTTTCTCGAAACCTCGAAACCAATCTACCATGAAGGACATGAAGGTGGGATGGCGCTGATTCTTGTTCCCGCGGATGTGCTGGAGTTCCCTTCAAGAGATTGATGTTTTTCATGGTGAGGAATTGTTGCCTCCCCGGAGGATTCCCAGGCGTCGAAATAATGTTGGCACTTCAAGCCTCTGTCCCTGGAACAGAACTGTGAAGTACGCCCTCTTAGCCTTGTCACGCATATCAATCCTCTATCCAGCAGCTTTGGCTCTCCGAATCATCTTCGCGACTTGGTCGCTCACATTGAAAGGCACCAGTTCAATGTCAGGATTGTTGTTCTGGAATACGCGGAAGACCTCATCGGCAAAAGCTTGCCCAATCGACTCAACCCCTTCGAAGTCGAGATCGACTTCACGGAATCTCTCAATACCGGACAACAAGCGCTTTGCCTGAGACCGTGAAATCAGGTTTTCGTTCCCTCGCCGCATGAGACGAACGACCACCGCTGTCCGGGAGAAGGCATTGTCATTCTGATCCGGGGAGTAGAGGTCGAAGACCTCCTTCGAGGTTCGAGTCGATGCAACAGAGATCTTCATCTCGACAGCCGTTCCCTGGAAGTCGTCGGCTTTTGTTTCAACAAGATAATCACCAAACGCATCATCACCTAATTTCCCGATAAGTCCTGCTTCAACACTTTGCTTAGAAACGCAATCACATACATTGGCAGGCGCACCACCTGCCGTTCTTGTAAAAC
>Ga0208648_1003221_pt1 | contig 10450 bp, 14 predicted proteins | sample AntAceMetag02UKL_FD_184772 | JGI IMG/M metagenome (GOLD analysis project Ga0208648, IMG submission 184772) | Saline lake microbial communities from Ace Lake, Antarctica - Antarctic Ace Lake Metagenome 02UKL (SPAdes) (version 2) | ecosystem: Environmental > Aquatic > Non-marine Saline and...
GCTGCCCTAATTCCTTAGGATTATTGATTTTTTTTGAAGGTTTCAATTTGCCTCTCATGTAAAAGTTTCTGATCGGATACTTTTAACAGCTTTGAAAGCAAAATGCAATTAAAAGTTCTCGATCAGGGACTTTTTGTGTTTTTGGATAAAATTACCTCGAAAAGTGACCGATCGGAAACTTTAGGGGACAATACAGCACGATGATTATCACCGAGTGCCTTTCTGACTTATAACCACAAAAATCTGCGGCCCGTCCGACAGTATTTTTTTGTTGGGATTTTACTGTCCCCGATGAGTCGAAATTGATTTGCGGTCAATATGTCCGAATCCATGGACCACAAGTTTCTATAGGGATGTCATAAGTTGTGTCGTGAGTTTGTCACAAGTTGGTGGATTGCGATACTATGCAGGAGAAAAATTTTGACCGTGTGTATTTGAAAAATGGACTTTTACCTCCTTTTCAATTTTTTCACCCACCTTACTTATAGTTATTTTCATGTTATACCGGAGCTGTAAGTTTAGCCAAAATTCTGGTTCAATTCCAAAATATTTGCCTAACCTTAGTGCTGTATCCGCAGAAATTTCCCTTTTGCCATGAATGATTTGACTTATTCTGTTTGCCGGTACATTGATATCTTTTGCCAATTGGTTCTGACTAATGCCCATTGGCCTTAGAAACTCTTCGATAAGTACATCGCCTGGTGTTATTGGAGATAATTTTTTTTCCATAGTTTTACCCCTTATGATAATCAACAATCTCTACATCATGGGCATTCTCTTCCTTCCATATGAAACAAATGCGCCACTGATCGTTGATTCTGATGCTGTGTTGATTTTTTCTGTTGCCTTTTAATTGTTCAAGTCTATTCCCTGGTGGTACCCTCAAACTGTTTAAAGACACGGCTGCATTCAACACTTCAAGTTTTATTCTGGCGGCTCTGGATATACTCCGGAATTTTCTTACATCAAAGTCATTAAAAAGTTTTTCCGTATCTTTATTTTTAAAAGATTTAATCATGCCAATAATATATGACGTGTTACGTCAAACGTCAATGATGTTTTTTATGGGTGGTTAAGGTGTCTTGCAAATTTACGTCTGAGTTCTGTCATTTTTTGCCTGTGGTTTGCCAAAATAGGATCATGCTACAACATCTGCACATTGCAGGTTTTTCAAAATTTATTGTCAATACCAAATGAACCTGATATTCAGTTGTGCTTCTTGCTGAAAATTAAATAAGGAGCATAAAGATAATGTATCGAGCATTAATCCGGCTGTTGACTTTTCAGTTCACAATAATTCAGATCCTGTTCAAATCAAAGAATAGCCTTGTTTTGGAAACGATAGAACTGCGGCAGCAAGTAATGATTTACCACACAAAAAATGAAAACTCTAAAAACATCACCGATCTAACCCGTTCGGTGTTAGTCGCCTTAAAAAGGTCCTGGCCGAAATGGATGGATGCTCTGATAATCGTTAAACCCGAAACTGTTATTGACTGGCAAAGGAGGCGCTTCAAAAAATATTGGACTAAAAAATCAGCTAAACATAAAAAACTTGGCAGACCATCAATAAAACTGGAAATCCGCCAGCTTTTAAAAAAAATGGCAACTGAAAACTTTATCTGGGGTGCTCCCAGAATATATTCTGAGCTTTTGAAACTTGGCTATACTAAAAATAAGATTTCTCAAAGAACCATCTCTCGATATCTTAAAAAGATTAGACCCGATGATCCGGATAAAACCAAGGGAAAAAGACAACAATGGAAAATATTTTTAAAAAATCATCGCGAACACATAATGGGTATGGATTTTTTTACCGTCCCAACCATTAGCTTCAAGACTCTTTATGTATTTTTCATTATTGATCATGCCAGAAGAAAAATCGTTCATTTCAATGTTACTGAGCGCCCTACAGCAGAGTGGGTGGTTCAGCAGTTGAAAAATGCATTTCCTTTTGACAGCGCTCCAAAATATTTGATCTTTGACCGGGATTCAATCTTTTCTGCCCGGATAAAGCAATTCATAAAGGATATGGGTGTAAAACCAAAAGTGATAAGCTACAAATGTCCCTGGCAAAATGGTGTGGCCGAACGTTATGTCCTTTCAGTTCGAAATGATATGTTAAATCAAATCATTATCTTTAATGAAGATCAATTGAGGGACTTTATGAACCAATATTTTAAATATTACAACAATGAAAGATGCCATTTGGCAGTAGGTCGAGATTCTCCAACTGGACGAGAAATCCAAAACAAACCATTGAATTCTGCAAAAATTATTTCCTATCCCAGAATCGGTGGATTACACCATGTATATAAGTGGGAGAAAGCTGCTTAACTGATTTTTAAAGAACAAAAATTTGAAAATCAAAGTTTCTGTATATCTGCGCCCTGAATTTGAAACTATGTCATATCTTCAATGCGTAATTAAATCCTGTTATTAAAATTTGACCAGTTTCAAAAAATTAGAACTGATATTCACAGTAGTTCAAAGTCAAATTTTCATACATTTTTCCCCTGATTCTTTTTTGGCAAACCACAGGCGAACACTCCATTGCTGCTGGGCAGCTTCGGTGAGATAGTAATTTCTTGTTTTTAAATTGTCTATCCGCATTATCAGCCGGTTATGGCTCCAGCTCAATTTGCTACACACTGTGTCGCAAATCTTTTTATCCGGGTAGGTCAGGTAGAACTGTCGGAAATTGCGCAGATTGGCATAGGAAAATCCTTTACCGAATTCATGGGTCAAGTTTTTTGACAGGGATTCAAGTATCTTTTTACCATACTTTGCCCTTGTTTCACCGTCTTGTTCCTCTTCTACAATACGTTTGCCAATCAGCCAGTACGCTTCAACCATTGCCCTGTTAACTGTTGCGTATGCACGCTTTCGGGCTGTTTGAAGAATCTGTTTTATATCTGAATAAAATATTGATTGAATATCCTTTGGCATCAGCGTAACTCCTTTTTCAACTGTGCCAGTAAATCATCCCCTTTTGCGGCTTCGATTATGGCAATTGGAATGTTAGGTTTGAAGTAAAGTATATAATCAGCTCTTTTCCTTTCCCCGGCTTGAAAGGTTGCCTTTGACATAAATCCGCCCATCGGTAAAGGACACTTCTTCTCTGATTTGGGTAATCAGATTCCATCCGGCTTTTTCCAAAGCAGGCAGAATGTATTTTGTGCAGATGTCTCGTTCAGACAGGTCTTTCTTTGATGTCATCTGTTGCCTTTTGTCTTTTAAAACTTTCACCGGCTACTATGTGTCCAGCGGATTCGTATCCGGTTTTATATACCATTTCAAGTCAAAATTACCAATTCGATTTTAAGAAGTGATAGCAATGCCTTTTTGGGGGCTCAGTATTTTTATCCCTTTTAACTTGAACATCACCGGTGAAACCCGGTGCATGTTCCTTGTTTAGATCCAATATCTTAAAAGGCCCATTTTACCGCCACATATCCAATGCATCTTTAGAATTCATCGTGTAGCCAGTATGCGCTGTATACATCTGGTTTATATTTGACATAGCGGCAATTTTACGAATCGATATCATATCCATATCCATATTCTCGGTGAATATCTCCACCATTGGCTGTACTTTTCCATTCACGATAATACACAAGTCACCTGTAAATATAGCATCTCCCACCCTATAACACGTAGAGCCAAGAGTATGACCCGGTGTGGAGACTGCATGAACGAGAGTACCACCAATGTCCAAAGCGTCACCATCAGATAAGGTCTCATACGTTGAAACCGGAAGACTGTTCATATGTTCAAGCCCAAGAAAATGACGATACTTTTTTTCTTTTAACAATGGCACCTCATCTTTTGAAATATAAACTTTTGCCGAGGGGAATACAGTCAACCCATCTACATGATCCGCATCTGAATGAGTCAAAAAAACAGCACGAACTGATGAAGGATCAATTGAAAGGGTTTCACATCCTTTAGCAATCTTATCAGGATTATCTCCAGCATCAAACGCAATGAATCCATCTTTGGTTTTAATAAGATACATATTAGACATAGTTCCCTTAATTACGAATAGAGAATCAGAGATTTGAGCGGTTTCTATAGCGTGCATATCACGCATCTGATAAAAGAACCAACCAGCAAAAACACCCGCACATAACACAACAAAACCGATGATGGATAGTGATAGTACTATTATTTTTTTACGCATTTTTCGACTCCGTATGCTAATTGCTTTATTCTATATCTTATTTATAAATATTATTATTAACCCATGCGTTGACCGGCCTTGTAGTCGTCCAACGGTTGAGTTCAGGGGCCGTCGACCGCAGGGAGGGAACAAGGGGTGAAGCGAAGCGCGCCCCTTGTGGTCCGCTGCAATGAAGGGTTATGTGTGATTATTCGTAGTGTGTCCACATTCGAAGAACTTTAACAACTTTTTCTTCACGAAGGATCTGATAAACTATTCGATGCTGTATATTAATTCTACGAGAGTAGGCTCCCAATAAGTCACCAATTAGTTTTTCATAAGGAGGTGGAACTTGAAATGGATTCTCTTTAAGTATGTCAATTAATGAAAGCGCTTTTTTTTTAAGACCAGAGCGTGCTAATTTTTTTGCATCTTTTTGAGCCTGCTTTGTAAAAACTACCTGCCACTTCACCAGTCAAGGTCCTCGGAACAATCTTCAATGGGAGTTTTTAAACCTTCAATTATAGACTCTCTCATTCCAGGTATATTTAAGAGGAACATTGTTTCTTGGATTGCTCTCCAGTCACTTTCTGAGAGAAGGACAGCATTTCCACGCTTACCGGTAATTGTAATGGGTTCATGTGTAGATGAAGTTTCATCAATTAGTCGGTATAAATTTTTTCTTGCTTCCGTTGCAGATAATGTCGCCATGTTGCACCTTTTAAATTTTGTTTACATATAAGGTACGCCATTCCGTACGTATTGTCAAGTTTTTACACATAACGTTTGGGTAACTGGCAGCAAGGGTTTCCCAAAAAGTTAATTGAAAGCACATCATTTAAAAGTTTTTCAACCTTTAAAAAGAAGCAGACCCTTGCTGTCCGGTTCACCCGCCTGTTAGTGCCCCGGACAGGGTGAAGGACCGAACATCAAACGAAAAGGAGGTATCCATGAGCTTTGTATATACAGTGAATCCGAATGGAGGAGTAGTGTACAGGCGCGCTGTGGAAGTACCATTTTCAAAGAGTCATCTACTGGAACGTATTCTTTCGGCAGAGAATATAAATCGTGCCTGGAAACAGGTGCGGGCCAACAAGGGTGCCCCTGGAATCGACGGTGTAACCGTAGAACAATTTCCAGACATCTTTCGTGAGTTATGGCCTCAAATACGTTCAAACCTTTTTGAAGGGACATATGCCCCTTCTCCTGTTCTAAGGGTTGAGATACCAAAACCGGACGGAAGTAAACGTCCACTTGGTATTCCAACAGTAATCTTGGTGAAACGCCCTGTGCGGACACGCATGCAGGGTGTTGTGGGGGCTGGGGGATTAAAACCCCCGGCTACCCGATTGAATTTTTGTAGCTTAATATAAAAATCCGAATATCCATAATGGGATCTTGTTGTTTATACCATGTTCGATATTATCCAAAGCCAGGTATGAATCGGGAATATCCTTGATCTGTTTAAAAGTTTTACCTTTACCCCCTATCTCAAAAAGGTTTTTGTCATCCACTATAAAATCACCCTTTGGCGGAATTGCAACGAGATGTTCTTCCTGGAGCATACAAGTAAAAAACATTTCTCTTATAGCACCTGAATTGACTTTTTCTTTGTCACATATTGCAAGGGCCTGATTTGGATTGTTTAAGTAAATCTTTTCAGGTTTTTCCAATCCTCTGATGCTTTTATTTTTTTTTGATAAACAAGTTATGACTTTGCCTTCCTCTAAATAGCTTAGATAGGTTTTCAGCGTTCTTTCATCGCCGACTTCAATAATTTGTTTTAAACGTTTCATGTCAGGTGTAAAAGGAGCAGACCTTGCAATTGTTGAAAGCAGCATTTTTAATTTTTTAATACTGACCCCTGCCAACCTGGGATATATTGAAAGCAAATCACTTTCTATTGTTGTGTGCAAACCCTGCTCCAAAGTTCTTAAATAAGTGTCTTCATCCGGGTGTTCCAGGAAATAAGGGAAATACCCATGTCGAAGATACTCCTGAAATACAGCGAGTATCTTTAAATGTTTCATATCCAGTTTTTTGGTAATCTCAAGAGAGTTCTTTTCGTGATCTGACAGAATAGATTCAATATCAATGACCGGCAATTCAATATGATATTGCAACTCAATAAATTCCCTTAATGAAAGACCGGTCATCCTGTAAACAACTGCTCGCCGGCTTAAATCATGGCTACCCTTATGAATTTCCAACGCAGAACTACCAGATACGATAAGCTTGATATTCGGGAAGGAATCATAAATACTTTTCAGTTCTCTTGACCAGTTCGGATATTTGTGAATTTCATCAAGACATAAAAGCTGGCCGCCATAATTAACAAACTCTTCTGCAATTTCATAAAGAGAGTGACCTACGACCATAAAGTGATCAACCGGGACATACAATGCTTTTTTACTTGTAATATCCTCCTGAATAAAAGAATAGATATATTGAATCATTACCGTAGTTTTTCCGACACCACGTTGCCCGGCAATAATTGAAAACCTGTTTTTCAGCGCATGCTTTTTTAAAAAATACCTTTTGAATGGGCGATTGAATGAACTCAAAATGGTTCGGTGGTGTGTAAATAGTTTTTCGATCATAGTTGCTTCCTATCTTAGTATTTAAACACCAATATAAATTATATTTGTTAGTATTACAATACTAATTAAATTGTTAAATTGGGATCGAGCCACACTAACAGTCTTAAATTGTTGGAGAGGTGTCCCAATATAATGTGTTTTTAGGGCCCGCCCTTTGGGTCCGCTGAATTTACAGGTTGGGCCTCACTTAATTTAAAGTTATTTCGCTACGCCAGCTCATGCGTTGCCCACACCTTGGAACCAAGTCTTAATCAATGATCGATTAATTTTAAAATTTGTTTGGATGTGTATTCGCCTACATCTGCGAGTCCGGATGCCGGCATAAATTGATTTGCGTTATTTGAGTACAGGCATCTTACAGAAGCAGAGAAATCATCATCCGCTTCATAGAAAATATAGCATAATGCAATTTTCGGCAACGGGTAAAGAGTAAAGGAGAAATCGCCCCCTGCTTCAGAAGGCCCCTTTTCCCCATTAAATGTTCTAACAATACTTTGCTTCGCTTTCCTAATTTCGGTAACATGTGGACCGAGCAATTTATTTGTAGGCATTGCTGAAGCTGCTACATGGGAAATGCTGTCGGGAAACTCCTTGAAAGATTTTAAGGGTGAGAGAACACATTTTTCACCAAATGCATCAAAATGAAATTGCTCTCCAACCTCTTCACCTGGAAGATTCTCTGAGAGGTCTATCGGCAGATTACCGTATAGTCGCCTAATATTGTCTTGAACAATCTTATCATAATTGTCTGACATTTACTGCCTCCTTAATTTCCATCGTTTGAAATGGGCAACGACTGGACAAAAAAAAAGAATCTATCACACTATCTCGGGGTGCCTCGCCTTAAGTATTTTCAGGGTCCAACACCAAAATAACCGATGAAATCCGGTTCATTTTTTTGTTGAATTTTTTCTGAATCTCAAATCTTTGTTTATATTTTTGATTTTAAAAAATTTTAGTTTCAAAAATTTTAGACACCCTCAATAATCTCCTTGACAGAAAAGGTATCGTTTGATAGCGAATGTTTGCATGCAAACAAAAAACACTCCCCCAAAATACTTCATCTGCTCCCTGGCAAACCAAGCTGTCCGAAAAATGATTGCCTATTATAATCGTGCCCTGGAACCCATGGGATTGACCACCCAACAGGTGATGGCACTGGGGGTTCTCTGGCAGGAAGAGGGGTTAAGCCTCGGTATTTTTGCCACACGTGCCGGCATGGGCAAAGCCGCAGCCGTCACCATGATCAAACGCCTGGAACTTATGGAACTTGTCACCAAAGAGACCGATCCCAAGGATGCACGGCTGAATGTATTAACATTGACAGACAAGGCCCGAAAACTTGCCCCGAAACTCTTGGACATGGGCACCCAGCTTGAAAAAAGCATTGAAGCAGCAGTAGGCAAAGAAGACATGGCATCCCCGGTGGATGTCAAGCAAGATGTCGCCTTTTCCAAAAAATATTTACCAACTTTCCCGCAAAATCTCCTCATGGGTTCCGACGGGTAATTGAGGCCCATTCTCACCCATGAAAAGATTTTGCTAGTGCATCGCCATTTTCAACATTTTATGCCGCCTTCTTCGTCTTTTCTGAAGTTTTTTTAACCCTTTTGAATTTCTTTAAAACAACCTCAGTGGCAGGATTCCAATTTCTTGTTTTTCCTGACCATCTTTCAGGATTCTTTGATTTGGCTTCCTGATATACATGCTGACGGTTTGCAAGAATCTTTATATCTTTGCCATTATGCCTGTCCTCCGGGGTGACAAAATGGATACTGCTATGCAGATGCTCTTTATTATACCAGTGTATAAAATTATCAGCCCATTCTCTGGCTTTAAATAAGGTTTTAAACGGTTTGTCCGGATACTCCGGCCGATACTTCAATGTCCGGAACAATGATTCTGAGTATGGATTATCATTGCTGATGCTGGGCCTGCTGAATGATGGAATGACTCCTAAATCTTGAAGCTTTGCAAGCATGGTGGCAGCTTTCATGGGGGATCCATTATCCGAATGCAAGGTGACTTGTTTCTTTGATATTTTTTCACGGATACAAGCATCTGTTATCAGTTCTGCTGCCAGGTCACCGGACTCATATTCATAAACTTGACATGCAACAGCTTTTCGGCTGTATAAATCCATTACCATATACAGGTAAAAGAATCTGCCCCTTACCGTTGATGGCAAATACGTGATATCCCAACTCCACAACTGATTAGGGCCAGTTGCAATCAGTGGTTCCGGGCTATGCCTTTTTGAGGGCAAGCTGGATTCGCGGTGTTTATTCATTTTTAACTCACGAAGTATTCTATACATGGTCGATTCAGAACCCAGATAAATTCCTTGATCGGCAAGTCTTGGAACCATTTGGTTTGGATTGGAGTCAGCAAACTCAGGAGATCCCAAAACACTTGTTATCTGGGCTTTCTCATAATCAGACAATTTATTGCCAGGGGCGGCTCGAGAACCTTTTCGCCTGTCCAGCAGGCCTTTTTGCTCCCAGCGCTGGACCGTTCTAATGGTCAGTCCCAATAATTCGGCTACTTTGATTTTTCTGGCTCCTGATTTACAGGTTTGCAAAATCAAATCCAACACGGTTTGTTTTTCTTCTTGACTGATCAATCGTCCTCTGGCTCCCCCCAGATCTCTTGGATTTTTTTTTTAAGGACCAGCAAGGCTGCTGTTTCTGCAAGAGCTTTGTCTTTGCGGTGTAAGTCTTTTTTAAGGGCAAATATTTCTTTTTTTAAAGCCCTCTCCTTTTCAGTCTGATTTTTATTGGCCTTTGGTGTCATGGCTGATATGGCATCTTTTTTCCATTGATCCAAATTATGGGTAAAAATACCTTTTTTGCGACACCAAGCTGTTCGTTCATCAGCACTCATGGAACCGTTTTTAATCAATGCGGATATACGTTCCTCTGCTGTCCAGTCCCTGGGGCGTTTTTCTTTAGAGTTCAAATTTAAATTTCCGTTTTGTTTATATTCTTTTAACCATTTGCAAATTGTAGATCGGCCAACGCCAAATGCGCTGGCGATCTCGTGATGGGGTTTGTTCCCCTGTAAAACCTTTTTTAGCACAGCTTCTTTTAATTGGATAGGATATCCCATATTTTATCACCTTAATGCCCCAAATTTAATTTTTAATTGAGGCGACATCTATCCTGACACAGGGGGATATGCCGTTATCAGCGACAATGGAAGACATTAAAGCATATCAGGTGAAAGTTGACAAGAATGAAATTACCTCGTCTAATCTGCCAGAATGCTCACGTTGTCATTCCGATTCTCAATCCTTTAAGTTTCATGCATACAGAGAACGCCGTTTTTTAATCATTGCCCGATTAGTTGTGGAAACGGTTTTTTGTGCACTGGTTCGTTTCAGATGTTCAAAATGTGGTAAGACCTTTACCAGTTACCCTGATTTTGCAATGCCTTACAAACATTACACCCGTCAGACGATTGAAAGCTTTAGCAATTCCTATGTAGAAGATGATCAAAAAACATACGAAAGTGCAGTTACAATCGATAATGGCACCCCTGAATATCAGGATACCGGCCAGGAATTGGCACCTTCAACAATACATCGCTGGATTACTACTTTAGCCAACATTATCATAGCCTATCAGGAGGCCTCGACAACATCGCTTCAAAAACAATTATTCCCACACCTTTTTGAAAATGTTACCCC
>Ga0208648_1003222_pt1 | contig 10446 bp, 11 predicted proteins | sample AntAceMetag02UKL_FD_184772 | JGI IMG/M metagenome (GOLD analysis project Ga0208648, IMG submission 184772) | Saline lake microbial communities from Ace Lake, Antarctica - Antarctic Ace Lake Metagenome 02UKL (SPAdes) (version 2) | ecosystem: Environmental > Aquatic > Non-marine Saline and...
TGGGTTACGAAGCGGCTGATCAATTGAAAGAACTTGGTATCGGGATTTCTACGTCGGTAGGTATAGGTGGTGATCCGATTAATGGCAGCTCGCATCGTGATATTCTTGAGTTGTTTGAGCAAGATAATGAAACCCGGGTAGTGATTATGATTGGCGAAATTGGGGGGCCTCAGGAAGTTGAAGCGGGTATCTTTGCTAAAGAATATATGAGTAAGCCTGTTATTGCTTATATTGCTGGCTTAACAGCTCCAAAAGGCCGTCGTATGGGGCATGCAGGTGCGATCATCTCTGAGGCTGGCGAAAGTGCAGCCGAGAAGGTGGAGATGTTACTAGATTTAGGAGTAACGATTGCGCCGAACCCATCCTCAATGGGTGAAACAGTTGCCAAAGTTTTGGCAAAATTATAAAAAATATTTTTTTGTAGTAATAAGCCGTATCTTACGCCAGAGTAGGGTGCGGCTTTTTTATTTAAAATAATGTTTATAATTCGCACGTTTCAGCTTCGAAGCATAAGTGAGGGTTAATGCGTAATATCAGGTTTCTTTCTGTTATGGATCGAATGATGATGAGTGACTTACTGAAAACGATCTTTTCAGTGCTGCTTGTTTTAGTGGTTATCATTGTTAGTCGAAATTTTATCAAGATACTTAAAATGGCTGTTGATGGGCTTATTTCTACTGAGGCTATCATGAGTATTTTAGGTTTGAAAATTGTACTGGCAAGTGCCGCTTTTATAGTGCCCGCGGTTTTTGTCAGTGTGTTGATGGTCTTGGGACGTATGTATAGAGATCAGGAAATGTCAGCTTTATCTTCGGCAGGCGCAGGTGTAGGGCGGCTATATATTGCGGTATTTAAAACCATTATACCGGTAGTCTTTGTTGCTGCCTGGATGTCCTTGTATGTATCGCCATGGGCTGCAATTGCAGTAGAGCGAATTATATTTGAAGAAAAACAAAATATTGGTGTACGTGCATTAGCTGAAGGGAAGTTCAGTGAATACAATGAAGGAAATTTAATTTTTTATGTAGAGAAAATAACTGCAGATAATGTAATGCACGATGTTTTTGTGCAAAATAAACGTGAGAATGAAGTAGGTATAGTGACTGCAGAGAAAGCTGAAGTTCGCGCCATTAATAATGATTTATATATCGTATTTATAAATGGAGAACGCATACAAGGTAATGCGGGTGAAGTGGACTATATTTTTGAAACCTTTGCTGAGTATGCCATGCGACTAGATAGTGGTAGTGAAATACAGGAAAATCCCATTACCGGGATTGATACCAGAACATTGTTGCAAACACGGGACTTAAATGAGTTGAGTGAGCTGCATCACCGCTTATCTGTCCCCTTTAGTATTATCGTACTTGCTATTATGGCCGTGCCATTGGCTCAAGTCAGTCCGCGCAGTGGCGTGTATGGCAATCTGGTGGCTGCTTTTCTGATTTATTTCAGTTTTGCTAATTTTGAAAAAGTGAGTGGTAGTTGGATGGTAAATGGCGAAATACCAGTATGGTTAAGTTTCTGGGGGGTATATTTCCTTGCTGCTTTTTTTATTGTGATTTTATTAGTCAGGTTATATGGCCTGGCCTGGGTGATATCGCAGTTAAAAGGTAAGTTAATATGAATGCATTAGATCGTTATGTTATTAAGGAGGTTTTAAAAGGCACATTAATAGCTTTGCTAATGCTCTATGCCCTGTTTAATCTGTTTACATTAAAGGATGAATTGAATTATCGCGGGGTTGGTGATTACGATTTAAAGCATATCTTAATGTATATTGGATTAATGATTCCGCATTATTTATATGAATTAATGCCTTCTGCTGCCTTGTTAGGCAGTCTTTTTGTCCTGGGAGGTATGGCTAATCATCGTGAGCTATTGGCTATGAGGGTTTCAGGTGTATCGGTGTTTGGTATTATTCGTTCAGTTATGTTAGCCGGTATGATTTTGGTTGCTTTTTCGTTTGTAATTGGTGAGTTTATAGCGCCTGATGCAGAGAAAAAAGCGAGAATTTTACGCAGTGTAGCAAAAACACAGATGCCTGTTGCTAGAACAAAGCAGGGTATATGGTTGCGCGATGGCGATCAGTATATTTATATACGGGATATTTATACTGAAGGGAATATTGCCAATATTTATATTTATGAGTTGGATGATGAGCGGCATTTGCGGAAATTAACTTATGCTAAGAGAGGAAATTATCTCGATAAAGAGCAATGGTTACTAAAGGAAGTACATATTTCAGAAATTTCTGCTCTGGGCGTTAAGGCAGAGCAAATAAATGAAAGCATTTGGTCTTCAGTTATAGATCCTGAGGTAGTCGATGTGGTGGTTGTCGAACCAGAGAATATGTCATTGAGTGATCTTGCAAAATACATTGATTTTTTACAAGAAAACAAGCAAGACTCTGCAAAATATGAATTAGCCTTTTGGGCAAGGTTAATTAACCCTTTTATTACTTTGGTTATGTTGCTGGTTTCTGCGCCATTTGTTGTCGGGGTTGGTCGTGGAATTTCTTTAGGTCCCAGGATGATGCTCGGTATTTTAATTGGGATGAGTTTTAATATTATCGATAATACGGTTGGCCAAATGGGTATTGTTTATGGCATAAACCCACTATTAGTTGCAGTATTGCCGAGCAGTATTATTTTGTTAGGTGCGCTTTATGCGATTGGTAGGCTACGCTAGACTTGCATTGTGTTTTATCAGTCCAGAGTCGTGTATGAAGCAGGCAGTATGTTTAATTTAATTGCCTAGCGAAATAATATATGACTTAGAGCAAAGATCCTGCCAGGTCATACGATCTTTTTGCCATAGGCGCCAGAACACACCCAAGCCAAAGACTAGCCAGGAAGCGCAGGCAGTAATATAGCGTATAAAGGCTTGTTTCCAGTTTATATCTGCATGCTTTTGGTTCACTAGACGTAACTTCCAGGCGCGTAACCCTAATGTTTGCCCGCCATGCGTCCAGAACCAGCCATAAAATATAAAGCTAACGCAGAGTAGGTAAAGACGAAAAACAATAAGACTTGATGAAATAGTTACTTTGCCATGATTTAAAAAGTGAAATATTGCTGTGGCAAATAGAAGTACGGCAATAACCAGAATAAGGTCGTAAAAAATGGCAGCAATATAACGAAAAAAACCTGGCTTTGCAGGGGATGCAGATAAGCCAGGTTTTTGAGATTGTTTAGCCAATTAATTTTTGAAGATGGCTAGTTTTTGACCCAGGAAAAGGCAATAGCCAATTAAAATGGCGAACATGCCTAAGGAAAATATGACCGGCGGCTTATGGAAAAGCAGAATAAAAAGGTCAGATATCACTAAGGCTGATAGAAAAGGTTTATCTAGAAAAACGTCAAATATTTTTTTAAGCATTGTTCCCCCTGGTTTTGAACTCACTTACATAAGGCTTGGGAGCTCGAAGTGAGTGATAAAAGTTGATTATTAAGATTAAATTCATATCAACTGATGATTCTACTATATAATTTGCTTTTATTGTGAAAAATAATACTCAGAGCATAAGCATTTTTTATTTATTAAAAATAAAGAATGCTTATGCACAGCAAAGGTTTTTAATTTTACATAATAAGTGGTAAATAGGGCATATACTATAATAATAAGTCTTGATAGAAGATTTTAGCAGTCATATTATGCTTCTTGTTTAAGATAATAAAGGAAGAGAAAAATTTTAAGTTTTTTTAAAAGATTAATAAATAAAGCGCAAAGCGTGGACCAGCATGATGTCGGGCCTTCATCAGAGGTAGAGGCAGTGCTAGGTTTGGAGCCGGTAATTTATACTCGCTCTGAACATAATATCTCGCGTAGCCAAATTAGTAGTAATGCCTTAAAAGTTCTATATCGTTTGAAAAATGAAGGCTACGATGCTTATTTAGTGGGGGGGTGTGTCAGAGACTTGTTGCTAGGGCGCGAACCAAAAGATTTTGATGTCGCGACTAATGCGAGCCCAGAACAGGTAAAACAGGCTTTTCGTAATTGCCGGTTAATAGGTAGGCGCTTCCGACTGGCACATGTGTTTTATGGTCAAGAGATTATTGAAGTTGCTACATTTCGAGGCTCAAGTGAGGAAGTACAAGACTTGCAAAAAGTTGATCAGGATGGTCGCCTAATACGTGATAATCATTACGGTACTATAGAAGAAGATGTAATACGCCGCGACTTTACTGTTAATGCACTTTATTACAATATCAAGGATTTTTCCATTGTTGATTATGTAGGCGGAATGGACGATCATCGTGCCGGAATGATGCGCTTGATTGGGGATCCGGAAACACGTTATCGTGAGGATCCTGTAAGGATGATTCGGCTGGTACGTTTTGCAGTAAAATTAGGATTTTCAATCAATGCAGAATGCGAAAAACCTATTTTTCATTTAGCTGATTTATTGGCTAATATTCCTGCTGCAAGACTGCAAGATGAAGCTTTAAAATTATTTTTATCTGGCTATGCAGTAGAAACGTTTGAAATGCTGCGTCATTATGGTTTATTTGCCCATCTATATCCTGCAGCTGAAGTTAGTTTGAGTAGCGAGGAGCAGGGCTTTCCCAAGCTTTTCATTGCTAAGGCTCTAGAAAATACAGATAAACGTATAGCCGAAGGCAAGAGCATTGCGCCCTTTTTTCTTATCTCTACTTTTTTATGGGATGCCGTTAAAAGTCAGGCTAATTTGAATCTGGCTGAAGGCATGTCTGAATCAGTTGCATTTCAGCAAGCATCCAGCCAGGTTATTTCCCAGCAGTTAAAAAGTACCGCTTTTCCTAAATATATAGGGATGGCGATGCGTGATGTCTGGGGATTGCAATCTCGTTTTAGTAATCGTAGTGGCGCGCGTGCTTATCGCTTGCTAGGCCATCCAAAATTTCGGGCGGCTTATGATTTTTTGCTATTACGTGCAGAAACCGGTGGAGCGGAACCAGAGCTCGCTAGCTGGTGGGGGGATTTTCAGGTTGTATCCGAAATGCAGCAAAAGAAATTGCTTGCCAGCATTAGTAAAACCCCATTCAAAAAACGTAGGCGTAGACGTAAGCCTGCTATAAAAAATCAACAGCATGACTAAGGAAATCGCTTATATAGGCTTAGGCAGTAATCTAGCGACGCCTGAAACGCAGATAAATGCGGCACGAAATGCTATCGCAGGTCTGGCGGGAGTGTCAGAGCGCGCTTTTTCCAGCTTATATCGCAGCCCCCCCATGGGCCCCCAGGATCAACCAGATTATATCAATGCCGTGATGGCCATAGAGACAGATTTGTCTGCTATAGAGTTATTACGTCACTTACAGCAAATAGAGCTAGATCATGGGCGTGTACGTAAAGATGAGCGTTGGGGACCAAGAACACTGGATCTGGATATATTGCTTTATGGCCAGAATATCATTGACCAGCCAGATTTAATCGTGCCGCATTATGGCCTGGCAGAACGTGCCTTTGTTTTGTATCCTTTACAGGAAATTGCACCTGTACTTGAAATACCGGGGCAAGGAAAAATAACTGATTTACTTGCCTCCTGTCCATTAGATGGCTTAGTGAGATTATCCTGATGAGTCAATATTCAACGATTTCCAAGATTAAAATAAAGACCATAGCTGACTTGCAGGGGATGAAGCAAGCGGGGCTAAAAATAACCAGTTTAACTGTTTATGACGCCAGTTTTACAGTCCTGCTAGATCAGGCGGATGTTGATGTGCTGCTAGTAGGTGATTCTTTAGGCATGGTTGTGCAGGGACATTCCAGTACATTACCCGTGAGCATGCAGGATATGCTCTATCATACTCAAATAGTAAGCCGTGCCCGCCAGCAGGCATTTATTATTGCCGATTTGCCTTTTATGAGTAGTGCAACACCGTTGCAGGCAGCTGAAAATGCAGCGTTATTAATTCAGCAAGGTGGTGCGCAAATGGTAAAGCTTGAAGGTGCGAAAATTGAAGCTATTGAATTTATGGTGCAACAAGGTATACCTGTTTGTGCGCATTTAGGTTTATTGCCACAGTCAATTTATCAATTAGGTAAATATAGCGTGCAAGGTAAAGAGGAAAAAGACGCAGAAAAAATATTGGCAGATGCTGTGCAAATTGAACAGGCAGGCGCGCAAATGTTAATAGTGGAGTGTATCCCGGCCACATTAACACGGCAAATTAGCGAACAACTTTCGATCCCGGTCATAGGCATAGGCGCTGGAGTGCATTGTGATGGTCAGGTGCTGGTATTGTACGATATGCTAGATATTAGCTTAGGTAGAAAGCCACGCTTTAGTAAAAATTATATGCAACAGTCTGACTCTATATTTGCAGCAATCCAGTCTTATGTGGCTGAAGTAAGAGAACAAAAATTCCCTGCGCAAGAACACAGTTTCTAATATGCTAGTTATTAAAAGTATTAAGCGCTTACGTACGCAGATTATGCTCTGGCGTTTGGCGGGTGAGAGCATTGCATTTGTGCCTACCATGGGCAATTTGCATGCCGGGCATTTACAATTAGTTAAGGCTGCAAAAGCACGGGCAGAGAGGGTTATCGTTAGTATATTTGTCAATCCTACGCAGTTCGATGAGCAGAATGACTTTACTAATTATCCACGTACAGAAGATGCTGATCTAGAAAAATTAGAGTCTGTAGGTGTTGATATTGTCTATATGCCGAATCGGGATGAAATGTATCCAGGGCAAATACTCACTAAAGTAAGCGTTAGTCAGGTTTCAGAGCAACACTGTGGTGCTGCGCGGCCAGGGCATTTTGATGGAGTTGCAACAGTCGTATGTAAGTTATTTAATATAGTTCAACCAGATACAGCTTTTTTTGGCGAGAAAGATTTTCAGCAATTAATGGTGATACGTGCCATGGTGGCTGATTTGAATTTTCCGATAGAAATAATTGCGGTATCCACATTGCGTGAATCAGATGGTCTAGCCATGAGTTCACGTAATACTCATTTGAACGAGATGCAACGGCAACAGGCAGGACAATTATATCAAGCGCTCTGCCTTGCAAAGCAGGCGGTTATAGAGCGGAAAACAAGCTTTTCTGAAATACAACAAACCTATCTTGGAATATTAACCGGCCAAGGTTTTAAGCCTGATTATTTTTCTATTTGCAGGAGGTGTGATTTACAGGCAGCGACAGAAGAGGATGTACAATTAATTATTCTCGCAGCTGTGCGGCTTGGTAAAACCCGTTTGATTGATAATATACAACTAGATCTGAATTTCTAATCCTTTCAGGTATATAAACTTGCCGGGTTTAGCAATGTGCTTTTAATAAATGACTGCATATTATTCAAATCGTCGCGGGATTTACAAAGCGTCACCTGTTACCTGGGCAGCTAGCTGAAGATTAAATACTTATTCCGTTAACTATTTTGTTCAAAATCATTTGCTTAGAGAATATATTTAGAAACTCACCAAAAGCAGGTGCTTGTATAAATTGCTATATTTTGACATAATTACGGGTTCTCAAATTTCTATAGACCATAAACTGATATGCAAATTACAATGCTTAAAGCAAAATTACATCGAGCAACAGTAACTCATGCTGAATTAGGATATGAGGGCTCCTGTGCTATTGATGGGCATATACTTGATTACTCAGGGATAAGAGAATACGAGCAAATCCAGATATATAATGTCAATAACGGTGAACGGTTTACTACCTATGCGATAAGAGCAGAAAATGGCTCGGGTATTTTCTCCATAAATGGAGCGGCGGCACGTCTAGCATGTCCAGGCGATTTTATCATTGTCTGCTCATACGCAGAGCTTAACGAAGCTGAATTAAAAAATTACCAGCCGACTCTGGTATATTTCGATGGCAAAAATGAAATGATCAGAACTAGTCATTCTATTCCAGTTCAGGCTGCCTGAAGGTAAGGCGGAATAGCGCTAGCGTATTCCGCCATTTGAGCTATTCCAGATATTTTTCCATCTTCCCATATAATCAGGATTGCAATAGCTTTAGCCATTGCTGTCACTGTCATTAAAAAATCGTCTATCCATCACGGATGCTGTATAAGGCCTACATTCAGATATTATGCACAGCTCCTCTGAAAGCGCATTGTTTTTTAGTTTGAGTTGGTCGTCAGTCTACAGTCAAGAGCGGGCATTCAACATTTTTGCCAAGACAATAATTTACATGTTTACAGATATTTTTGATAAGATTAATATTTCAATTATAGTCTAATTTCAAGCTTGAAAATTCAAGTGCTGAATATTATCCGTATCCGATTATCTTATATTAAACGCATGTTATCTCCTTAAGAGTTACTAGGCTTAAACCTGTTTCTTGATCGATAACTACTGCTAGAATGCAAGATAACCAGACCGGGATAATCATTTGTTAAATTTTTAAGGAGTTGCGATGGAAAGTAAAAATGGTTTGACAATAATTGATGATGAGCCGCCACCCACATTGGAAGAACTTGAGGAACAGATAAATCATCTAGTGAAACGGCTTGGGGCCTGGCAATCAAGTATCGCCATCCAATTGCCAACCAGGCAGGACAAGCAAGAATTTCTAGCGGTAATGGGAAACTTCCTAGATCGACTTGAGCGTGCAAATAAAGCCTATTATGAGATCATTGAAGCCGTGGATTTCAAGCTTGAAATGATCAAAAGCCATCCAAGGTCATACACACTGGATCCAGAATTTGGAGAAACCGTTAAAATCATGAAGTCAATGTCTGACGTAAAGAAAAAATGGTGGAAACACAAAAAAGCATGGAAATAGTAAGCGATCCAAGCAGGATAAATCATAAAAATGGATAGTCAGGTGAAATGCCTCTATTTGTCCAACTATTGAATTAATATGAACACACAAATAGGACCAACGGGTTGGGGTAACGAAAAATTATCAAAGTTTATTGAGCATGCACATAATAATGAATATGCAACATTTGAATCCCATCAATTCGCGTATAAGTTGCTTAGCCAGTTAGATGAAGGATTCCATGATTTTGCTGAAAAACTAATTAATACAGAACATGTGCTCCCCGCGCTGCTCTATATGCGTTCACATTCTGCATTTAGAGCGGCATCACGTTTGGCAATGAGCGGCCAGATACCAGAAAGCTATGTTATGTCTAGAAATTGCCTTGAGTATTCAGCGTACTCATTACATATCTCAAAATCCATAGATGCAGAAAAAATATGGTGCGAAAGACATGATTCACAAACGAATAAATCTAGAAGCAGGGCGGAATTTGGATGGGGGAATGTATCAAGAACATTAAAAGAGAGTGATCCCGATTTATACAATAAAGCCTCGGAATTATATAACAGTTTAATAGGTCACGGCGCACATCCAAATGAGAAGGCAGTTACATCCTCTTTAAGAGTTCCTGTCACATCCAGGGGTTATAATCTTTTTCAGATATACTTAGATGGAAATAAGGAACATATTTCGGTTGGTTTGAAGAATACTTTGAGCACAGGATTATGTGCCTTGTATATTTTTCGTTTAATCTGGAAAGAACGATTTGATATCGTAAATCTATCTACGCAACTTGATGAGATCAACAGAAATCTAACAAGGGCGTAAACTCGGACCCATAAAGCGGCGTTCGTTCCTCACGCCACTTTATGGGTCCGGTTACGCCTGACGTTAGCTGCTTAAAAACTCATATTATTAATCGCCAATAGTTAACATACGTGTTAACATCATCAAATGAAAGAAATTCACTTTTATCGAACTGAATCAGGTGACTGTCCAATTGAAGAGTTTTTAGATTCGTTAACGGGAAAGCAGGCCCAAAAACTAGCCTGGGTACTCCAACTCATTGAAGAAATGGAAATTGTTTCTGTTCAATATTTTAAAAAGTTGGTAAACACGGATGATTTATGGGAAGTTAGAGTTCAAGCAGCTAATAACATATTTAGGTTGCTTGGATTCTTGGATGGTAACCACTTAATTGTTTTAAATCACGGTTTTCAAAAGAAAACTCAGAAAATACCTAAAAAAGAAATTCAGATTGCGGAAACTCGAAAAAAAGACTATCTCAAAAGGAGATATAAACTATGAGTGATTTAAAGAAATATATAAGTAATCGTAAGGCTAGTGATCCTGAGTTTGCTAAAGAATATGGAGAAGGATACCAATCTTTTAGAATTGGAGCGATATTGCGACAAGCAAGAGAAGAATCAGGCTTAACCCAAGAAGAAATAGCAGAACGATTGAATACAAAAAAATCAGCTATATCAAGAATTGAAAATCATGCAGAAGACATTAAGCTTTCTACATTAGAAAAGTTTGCATCTGTCTTAGGGCGTAAGATTGAGGTTTCAATCACATAAAGTAGCTAACGAACAAACAAGGTATCCGCTATAAATTCTAGGGAGGCACAAAATTTCCCTGAGATTTTTCTTCAATCAGCTGTGCAAGAGAAGGCAGTTTGAATTCTCCGCTAACTCTGTCTCGAATATAATCATAAGTTCTCACCTT
>Ga0208648_1003223_pt1 | contig 10441 bp, 5 predicted proteins | sample AntAceMetag02UKL_FD_184772 | JGI IMG/M metagenome (GOLD analysis project Ga0208648, IMG submission 184772) | Saline lake microbial communities from Ace Lake, Antarctica - Antarctic Ace Lake Metagenome 02UKL (SPAdes) (version 2) | ecosystem: Environmental > Aquatic > Non-marine Saline and Alkaline...
GGAAACGGAAGGTCCTCTCGGTCGAGAACGTCCACAGTCACCTCCTATCCGTTTGAAGCCAAGCTAGATGTAGTGGGTGTGGGCGTCAAGCGGATAGGCACGCTTTCTTGTAGGCTTTGTGGCGCAATCGCGCCACGTCTTCCATATCTTCCGCACTGGTAATCCGTCGATATTCAACTTCATCCATCACATTGATCAGTTTATTTGTAAAATCTGTCAATCCGCCAATTGCCTGAACCATATTCAGCGCCCCTGTCACATGGTTAATCACAAGTTAACACTACCCGAACAATTCAAATTGTTAAAGTTATATACCCATTAACTTCGCGTTAAGGTTAACGGCGGGTCGAGACAAAAGTGTGTTGGATGGTCATTCGAGCCTATTCAGGGCAAGCAGCAAGGGCGCCGTGAAATCAGACACTTGCCCGATCAGGCGTAAAATTCGCATTATCGTGGATGCGTTCTTGAAAGCCGGTCAGATGGCTTTGCATCGACCAGTCGCGCTTTATCGGGTGCAACCAGAAAGATCAGCAGGCATTCAGGGGGGAATTTCAGATGTGGATCATGGTGTGCGCCCGCCTTGAAACGTCGGGCGTTTCAAGGCTCAATCAACCATCCCGCAGACAGGTCGCAAACAGGGACGCCGGCACCACACGGCATCAAACGGGGATGCGTGCCGATCAGTTGATCGGTCAATGCCGGTCGTCTTCAGTCAACGGCGCGTTTTTGTGTAGCAGGCTTGTTGTTCATGGTCCTGATCCGCTCCTTTGCGGACATGCTACTGGAGGTCAACTCACATATGCCGCTTGTGGGCATGGGCATACCGAAAATGAAGCCCTGGATTAGATCCGCGCTGTTTGTTGAGCGGATCATTTCCAGCTGGTCTTCTGTCTCGACGCCTTCAACAACAATCTCAAGGCCAAGTTCTCTGGACAGATGCACGACGCCTTTCAACAGCTTGAACGTGCGCTGATCCTCGGTGATATTCGATACAAATGAGCGATCAATCTTGACCTTGTTGAGCGGCAGAAGATTCAGATAACTCAGACTGGAATATCCCGTGCCGAAATCATCGATTGCGACCGTGACGCCCTTTGAGCGCAATTCATCCAGTATCGCTTTGGCCTTGCCCATATCCTGAACGAAGGCGCTTTCGGTCACTTCCACCTGCAGCCGGTTTGCATCCAGACCGGATGCATCAAGTGCTTCGGTCACCATGGCGATAATGCCCTTGTTGCGCAGATCATTGGCTGACAGATTAACCGACACTGCGGCGCCATTTGGCCAGGTTGCGCAATCGCGGCAGGCCACATCAAGCATAAAGCGGGTCAGATCACCGACAATGCCCATTTCTTCAGCCAGAGGAATATATTGTGCCGGTGATACGGCGCCAAAGTCGGGATGATACCAGCGTGACAAGGCTTCACAACAGGCAACCTGAATGGTGTCCACGGTGAACATCGGCTGGTAGACGACGGAGAAGGACTTTTCCCGGACTGCATCGCGTAGCGCCGATTTCAGCTTCTGACGCAATGTGTATTTTTCATCCATCTCATCGGCAAAGATGGTCCAGCTGTTCTTGTCGTTGTGTTTGGTCTCATACAGCGCCAGATCGGCTTTGATCTGCAGGTCATCCAGTTTGAAGTCGGCTTTCGAGGCAATCACGACGCCCGCGCTGACACTCACAAACAGCTTGTTTCCGTTGACCAGATAGGTGCCACGCACGGCGTCAAACATATTCTGCATGATTTCTGCGACATGCGCCTTGCCACGCAGATTGCGTATAAGCAGAACAAATTCGTCGCCACCAAAGCGCGACAGAGCCATATTGCTGTCTGCAATGCCAGTCAGCCGTGCGGAAATGGCGCAAAGCAGGCGATCACCGGTCAGGTGACCATTGGTATCATTGACATGTTTGAAGTCGTCAATATCCATGACCACGAGAGCATATTTCTCATTTTCGCCCATATCGGCGATATGCTGGTCGATGATTTCCGAAAAATACCCGCGATTGGGCAGTCCGGTCAGGCTGTCATATCGCGCCATGTGCACAATTTTTTCTTCAGCCCTGATGCGCGCCGTGACATCTTCAAAAATCAGCACAACGCCCTTGTCTGTGCGGCGTTTCGCCGTGAACTCGAGATAGAGTTCATCCTTGAAGCAGATGAGTGCACGCTTTTGACTGCCATCAATCAAGGCATCAAGCTGTTGCTTGATCAGCCGTGCCCGTTTTTTATTGACGACCGAACGGCCGACGCCGAAACGCAGCACTGCTCCCAGAGTATGATTGCGCAGGGACGCGCGATCGGGAACAGACAACAGCTCTGCGGCCTTTTTGTTGGCCACCACGATACGGTTGTTTTCATCCAGCATGAACAGACCGTGCGGCATATTGTTGAGCGCGGCATTGAAACGGTCGGCAATAATGGCAATCTCGCGGTGGCTCATGACGTTGTCATAGAGAAATTCGCGTACCCCATTTGCCATGGATCGCGTTGTGGCAACCAGAGGCACGATGAGCAAAGCCAATATGGCCATATAGATGTCGCCCACCAGCAGCAGGCTCAACATGATCGGCAGGCAGGCAGCCAGCGATACAATGTCCACATTGATCTTGGAGCCGAAATTGCGGCCGACAACCGACACCATGGCTCCCAGCGTAACCGAAAGCGCCGCGATTTCCGCAAACGTGTCGCCGCTGACCAAAAAGGCATAGCCCGTCATGACACCCAGTGTCAGTGTCACCAGACCGGTACTGGCGATATATCGCCGTTCCCAATTGGAAATCGTTTCGCGATCATCGGAGGAGAATTCGACCTTGTCAAACTTGTTCATCAACAGAACACGGACAAGCCAAAGCGCAAAAATCACGCCGCCAAAAACAAGGTAAGCCGGGTCCATGATCTTGAAAAAGATCAAAAGACACATAACCATATGCGCGATCATACCCGCGCCCAGGGTCATTCGGTTTCCGTAAAGAGAACGGACAAACGACAGATATACATCTGTCGGAATTTGCCCTCGTGTCTTGTCGCCCATCAACACCTTCCTTAAAGATGTCAAAGATTTACAGCAAAAGCATTAAAGAAGGTTTTATAAAAATAAAACCATAGGTTGCATAAGACTAAAAAGAACAATACCTTACGGACAAATCGAATACACGATCTCCCATCAGGATGGGCGCCGGCTTATTCTGCAGCCTGCCTGACTTCACCTAATAGAAAGGCTTCTTTCAACGCACTCACTTCGGCATGCGTTTCCGCAATGCTGCGCTGTTTCACATGACCGTAGCCACGGATGCGCTGCGGGTATTGCAACAGGTGCGTGGCCGCCTGGTAATTTGCCAAAGTGATATCCGGACCGACTTCCTCAAGCAACGCCTCATATGCGATCAGCAATTGCTGCTCCTGGCGACGTTCCTGCTGGTAGCCAAAGATATCAAATGGTGACCCGCGCAATGTCCGCATGGCAGCAAGGACAGGAAACAATTTCATCATCCACGGACCAAAGCGACGTTTACGCACATGCCCGTCAGCATCCTTTGCGGACAGGACAGGTGGCGCCATGTGGAATTCGAGCCTGTCCCAGCTGTCGAACTGGTTGGACAATTGTGCCTTGAAACTGCCGTCACTATAGAGCCGCGCGACCTCATATTCATCCTTGACCGCCATCAGCTTGAACAGATTGCGAGCGACTGCATCGCTCAAGGCCCCAGCCTCGCCATTGAGCTTTTCATCAAGCGCCCTGATCCTGGCCATCTGCCTCTCATACCGCCCGGCATAGGATTTGCTCTGATAAGCCGTCAGGAACTGAATCCGTCTTTCAACCCGTTCATCGAGGGTCTGTGACATTTCATGTGTGCGAACCGGTGTCCGCGCAGTATTCATCATGTCTTTGACAATGGCCGGGTCATGAGCAGCGCGGCGACCCCAGCGGAAGGCGGCAATATTCATGTCCGTGGCCTGTCCGTTCAGTTGGATCGCCTGCTCGATGGTCTCTGCGGCAAGCGGCAAGCCACCGCGCTGACAGGCAATGCCCAACAGGAACATATTGGCAGCGATGGCATTGCCAAACAGCAGATTTGCAGCTGCAGTGCCATCAAAGAAGATGGTCTGATCCTCGCCTGCTGCCCTGACAACGGCTCTTTTCAACCGTTCAACCGGCAGTGAAAAATCAGCATTGCGGGCAAAATCACCAGGCATGACCTCGGCCGTGTTGGCAACAAAAAGGGTTCCACCTTCCTTGACGGCGGCCAGAACCTTGCGAGAACCGGAGACCACCAGATCACAACCCAGTATCAGATCAGCCTTGCCGGCCGGCACCCGGATGGCTGCGATGTCTTCGGGCCTTGCCGCAATGCGCACATGGGAATAGACAGCACCACCTTTTTGCGCCAGTCCGGCCATATCGATCATGCCGCATCCCTTGCCTTCCAGGTGCGCCGCCATACCCAATATGGCGCCAATGGTCACGACACCGGTTCCACCCACGCCGGTGATGACGCAGGCCCATCCATCTTCATTCAATGTCGATTGCGGGATCGGCAGGCCTTCCAGCGGATCACTGCTGAGCGCTGCCGCCTTGGCTTTTTTTATTTTACCGCCATGAACGGTGACGAACGATGGGCAGAAGCCTTCAACGCAGGAAAAATCCTTGTTGCAGCTTGATTGATCGATGCGCCGCTTGCGTCCGAATTCCGTCTCAACGGGTTGAACCGAAACGCAATTGGACTGGATGCCGCAATCGCCGCATCCCTCGCACACCAGTTCATTGATGATGACGCGCTTGTCGGGATCGGGATAGGTGCCACGCTTGCGCCTGCGCCGTTTTTCCGCAGCGCAGGTCTGGTCGTAGAGCAGAACCGTCACGCCTTTGACGGTGCGCAATTCCCGCTGCACAGCATCCATCTCGAGGCGGTGATGAAAGGTCACCCGGTCAGGCCAATCCATGCCGGTCGGATATTTGTCCGGTTCGTCCGATACGACGGCAATGCGATCCACGCCTTCAGCGCGAACCTGCCGTGCAATGGCATCAACCGTCAGTCCACCCTCGTGATGCTGGCCGCCGGTCATGGCCACCGCATCATTGAACAGGATCTTGTAGGTGACGTCAGACTTGGCGGACAGGGCAAAACGCAGGGCAAGAATGCCTGAATGATTGTAGGTGCCGTCGCCGATATTCTGGAACATATGCTCGGTATTGGTAAAGGGCTGCTGGCCAACCCATTGTGCACCCTCCCCGCCCATCTGGGTAAATCCCTGCGTATCACGGTCCATCCATATGGCCATGAAATGGCAACCGATCCCTGCTGCAGCCTTGGAGCCTTCCGGCACTTTGGTCGAACTGTTGTGAGGACATCCAGAACAGAAATAGGGCGTCCGCACGGCAATATCGCCCATGTCGGCGAGCATGGCCTGGGATTGGCGTATGCGCTTGACCCGCTGGTCAATTTGTTCTGAAGGACCGATCACCCGCAAGATACGCTCGCCGACCGCAACGGAAATATCGTTGGGATCCAGCGCGCCCTTGACGGGAAACAGCCAATTGCCATGCTCATCGCGTTTGCCGACAACAACTGGTTGTTGCGCGCTGCCATAGAGTTCCTCGCGCAATTGCGACTCGATCAGCGAACGTTTTTCCTCGACAACGATCACCATCTCAAGACCTTCGGCGAATGCGCGAAAATCTTCAAAGCCCAACGGCCATGGTGCCGCGATCTTCATCAATCGCACGCCCAGCCGATTGGCTTCGGCTTCATCAACGCCCAGATCATTGAGGCTTTGGCGCACGTCGAGATAACTCTTGCCGACACTGATGATGCCCAGCTTCGGGTTCGCTCCGCCTGAAAATACAATGCGGTTAAGCCCGTTGGCGCGGATGAACGCGCTGGCTGCAGCCCTCTTGTATTCGTGCAAACGCGCTTCCTGAGCGAGAAAATCCAATTCACCGGCGCGGATATTCAATCCGCCCGGTGGCATGTCGAATTCCGGCAGGATGATTTTCAGGCGGTCCATTCCCGCTTCGACCGACTGGGTTGATTCAACATTGTCCTTGACGCATTTGAGCGCTGCCCAGGTTCCGGCAAACCGGGAAAGAGCAAAACCATACAATCCGTAATCGATGATCTCCTGAACACCGGCAGGATTGAGAATCGGAATCATCGTGTCGACAAACAGAAACTCCGTCTGATGGGCATTGGTGGAGGATTCGGCGGTATGGTCGTCTCCCATCAGCGCCAGGACGCCGCCATGCCGGGAACTGCCGGAAAGATTCGCGTGGCGAAAGACGTCACCCGATCGGTCAACACCGGGCCCCTTGCCATACCACAGTGAAAACACCCCGTCGTATTTACCCTTGCCGTCAAGCTCGGCCTGCTGGGTTCCCCAGCACGCCGTGGCGGCCAGTTCCTCGTTCAATCCGGGCTGAAAGGTAATGTCGCGGGCAGAAAGCTGCCGACCGGCCTGGAACAATTGCTGATCGAGCGCACCCAATGGGGAGCCCCTGTAACCGGACACAAATCCTGCCGTATTGAGGCCCGCCCTGCGGTCCCTCTCCTTCTGCATCATGAGCATCCGCACGACAGCCTGCGTGCCGGTCACGAAGATCCGTTCCTTGTTCAGATCGAACTTGTCGCCAAGTGAGACGTCGTGCAATGTCATCCGATTCTCCTCAGCACCCTGCCAGTGCTGCTCAACAAATAGCCATTCAGGTTACAAACGTCCGCCGCGCCGCTGCATCATAAGAAATGTGTCCTGGGAATATTCCGACCGCTGAAACCACATATAGGCTTCGCGGCGGTATTCCATATAGGAATCCAGGATCAATTTGAATCGTGCGTTTTTGGCTGAAATCTCTTCGTAGATTGCTTCTGATGCGACAAAACACGCCTCGAGAATATCATGGGTATAGGGTCGCAGTATCGTGCCTTCGGCCACAAGTTTTCTCAAGGTCGGCGGATTGAGCGTATCATAGCGGGCCATCATGGTCACATTGGCCAGCGCCGAAGCACTGCGGATTGCCGCCTTGTAGGCATTTGGCAATGCGTCCCAGCTTTGCAGGTTGATCATGTTCATCAGTGCAACGCCGCCCTCCCACCAGCCGGGGTAATAATAGTAATTGGCGACCTTGTTGAAGCCCAACCTAGCATCATCATAGGGGCCGACAAACTCGGCGGCATCAATCGTGCCTTCCTTCAATGCCTCGTAGATATCACCGCCGGCAAGAAACTGCGGCACGGCACCAATTTTTTTCAGGATCTGGGCGCCCAAACCGCTGATGCGGATTTTGAGACCCTGCATATCTTCCAGCGAGTTGATTTCCTTGCGGAACCAGCCCCCCATTTGCGCGCCGGTATTGCCAGCGGGAAAACTGATGATGTTGTAATCGCTGTAAAATGCCTCCAGAAGCCGCATGCCATCACCCTCATAGAGCCATGCATTGGTCATGCGCTGGTTGAGGCCGAAGGGCAGGCCCGTGCCAAAGGCAAAAGTCGGATCCTTGTCGACGAAATAATAGGACGCCGTATGGGCCATGTCGATCAAACCATTTTGCACGGCATCCAGCTCGCCCAATGATTCCAAGATCTCGCCTGGCGCATGAACCTTGATGTCAAACTGTCCGTCTGTGACCTCGCGCACTGAATCGGCGAAAACGTGGGCTGCACCGAATATCGTATCAAGCTGCTTTGGAAAGCCTGACACCAGACGCCAGTTCACCTTGGGCCTAGTCTGCGCAATCGCCGGGCTTTGCAACGCCAGGGACGCCGTGGCTCCGGCACCGGCTACACCCAGGGTTCTGATAAATGAGCGGCGTTGCATGTAAGTGCTCCTGCTGAAATATGCATCTGTCCGTGTGAAGAAAAACAACCAACGACGCGAACCATAAACAGGCTACACTTTGTTATCGTCCTTGCAAAGAATTCACAGCGCCTTTGTACAAAAGATCAGGCATCTGCCACTTTGATTATAGGGGAGATAGAATCTGTTTACATGGACCCCGATCCTGAATTCTGACAAACTTTTGTTGCTAAAGAACATTATCCGATTTTTTGGGGCGATGCATTCACGACCGTGGGATATTCGGCCTAGGGAATCTTTGAGGTAGTGGGCAGAATGCCAACAAGAAACACCTTTCGCATACAGGTTTCATCAGGATGCATACCATCATAGAATTCAGTTGCCACACAGCCAACCCGGGCTGGGTCGTATGATCCCAAAACGGATATGCCCAGCCGATTTGCTATGGCACGAAAGTCTTTTTCAATCTTGGCAAATATAGGTTTTTCCGCCATCATCCGGTTGTAGATGGCTGGATGATAGGGCGTGAGCACAAAGCTCACTTTATGCCTATTCAAAGATCGGATCAGCATTTCAAAGAGTGCCTGGCGGGACGCACTCGGAGTATAGTTCTCCATCCCATAATTGAGTACTGCGTCAAACTTTGTTTTGATCTGGGCGATGTTTTGATTCATATATCCAGTTGTATAAACGATCACGCCGTCGATAGATCTCTTGTTCTGATTGCCTGGAATACCATCGGAGGCTACTGCATCCTTCAGATTGGTTGCATAATAAAGTGCTTGAACGCGCGCTGCGATTCCACCGGTAGACTGATCGTTGCTGCTGGAGGCTCGAGTCCCAACCTCCGGTCCACCTTTGAGGATTCCGACCCTATAGCGGTACTGATCTGCAATCGTCTGCCAGCGATCTTGGCCCGCATCATCGTTAAAGAGCCAGGGGTCAACACCTATATAAATACTATCCACCGAGTAACGTATGGTGGCCGCACCCAAAATAGCAACAATGTCTTCTAACGAGGCGCCGCTGACCGACAGGTTTAATGCCTCTTGCCCGACAATGTCGCGCCCTACTTTCATTAGCCTTGAAGAGCCCATCAATAATGCGGTCGGATTATCATTGTCATATGCCAGCCGATTTAGCGCGAATTTTCGGTCATCCATATTTCCATAGTAGACAAATTCATTCTCAGACAGAGACTTGGCCAGATGCCATTCAAGATTACTACCCGCAATCACTAGAATATAAGACACAGACCCCGCAATCAGACTGGCGACCAAACTATAGCTGAAAATAGCCCCGCGACTGAACAACGATTTGTTGCGAAACGGTTGTTCAACAAGTTTCCATGTTAACGCAGCCAATGCGGCTACCCCCGCTAATAGCAGAAAAAGGGCAACTGGTTCGATATCGGTGGAATCATTGTGGTATCGATAAAATGCAAGAAGCGGCTGATGCCAAAGATAAGCACTGAAGGACACCAACCCGATAGCGACAAGTATTCTGCTGCTCAGTAAAGCCTTGGTCAGAGTACCTGTGGTGGCGAAAAGGATTATCAGCGCGGCACCCAAGGTGGGAAACAGCGCAAAATGACTTGGAAAAGGCGTGTTTTCATCGAAGGAAAAGGTAGCCCACAAGATCATCCCAACCCCCGCCAGACTGAGAAAGTTGCGACCTGTAAGTGGAAGCGACATCTTGCCTTTGTTGAGATGAAAGGCCACCAAACTGCCGATAAACAACTCCCATGCCCGAGTGGGCAGAAGAAAAAATCCGGCACTGACAATTTTGGCACGTCCAGCACTCAAGATCACCGCCCATTCAGTCAACGCAAAGCTGATTAGCGCAATAGTGATTAGCAATATCACCATGTATTTCCGCGCAACCCGAAAGGTCGTCATCAACAAGAGGGGGAAAAACAGATAGTATTGTTCTTCAACCGCAAGACTCCATGTGTGCAAAAGCGGCTTAAGTTCAGAGGCATTCTCAAAATACCCCTCATCAAGCCAAAACACGATATTGGACGTAAAGGTGACCACCCCAAGAATGCTTTTTGCAAAATTAGCAATGTCCAACGGGCTTAGCAGAAACCATGCCGCAACAGCACAGACAAATACCATTAAAAACAACGCAGGCAGGATGCGACGAGCGCGGCGTTCATAAAAGTTGACTATGCTGAACCTGTCAGCCTGCAAGTCATTTATGATAATTGTGGTAATCAGATAACCACTAATGACAAAAAAAACATCGACCCCCACAAAGCCGCCGCTGAACAGAGCAAGGCCTGAATGAAATAGTATGACTGGGACAACAGCCAATGCTCGTAGTCCATCAATCTCGGGCCGATAATTCAAAATTGATATCTCTTTATTTGAAACTCATTCTTTGCGTCGGAAGGAATTATGGCGCAGATTTATTTGTACATTTTCATTCGTTTGCATGCAAGGCACGGCGAATTTCCACATATTCATGAACAACGCTGTTCTAGCGCTTGTCGCCTAATGTCAGATTCAGGATTCCAAAATTGGGATTTTTGTGAATCATGGTGTTTGGAAGGAGAACACCATGCCCAAGTTTCATCCTGTTGAGTTGCGGGAGCGTGTAGTTGCTCACGTTGAGAATGGCCATAGCCATCGTGCTACGGCTGA
>Ga0208648_1003227_pt1 | contig 10437 bp, 10 predicted proteins | sample AntAceMetag02UKL_FD_184772 | JGI IMG/M metagenome (GOLD analysis project Ga0208648, IMG submission 184772) | Saline lake microbial communities from Ace Lake, Antarctica - Antarctic Ace Lake Metagenome 02UKL (SPAdes) (version 2) | ecosystem: Environmental > Aquatic > Non-marine Saline and...
CTAAATGCCGAAAAACCAGAAATCTTTGATTTCATAGTTATTCGAGCATCCTCGAAAAGTTACGAAAATTAAAAATTTTCTACTTTTCGGGACGCAAAATGCCGACCTTTGGTCGGGCATGCTCGAAGCTTTGCTTCGGCACACTAAACGCAAAACGTAAAAATGGCAAACCTAAAAGAAGTAAGGTCACGGATTGAATCGGTAAACTCGACGCAACAGATTACCAGCGCGATGAAAATGGTGTCGGCATCGAAGTTGAGGAGGGCACAAAACGCTATTGTTACCATGCGTCCTTATGCTGCTAAGTTAACTGAGATTATGCAAAATATTTCGGCCAATCTTGATGGATCGGTTGAGAGCGTTTACACTCAAACCCGCGAAACCGAGCGAGTTCTTATTATTGGTGTAGCATCCAACCGTGGGCTTTGCGGACCTTTTAATGCCAATGTTGGGAAAGCCATAATCAAACGTATCGATGAAACTTATGCCCTGCAATACAAAGCCGGGAATCTGGATATTTTTACTATTGGAAAAAAATTATTTGACTTCCTGAAGGCCAAGAAATTTGAAGTAAAATTCCGCAAGGATGAATTGCTGGATAATTTAACATTTGACGAGACTTTGCCCGTTGCCGAAGAATTGATGAAGGATTTTGTTGATAAAAAGTACGATCGCATCGAAATTGTTTACAACCAGTTTAAAAATGCGGCTGTACAAATTCTACAAACTGAAGAGTTTCTTCCTGTTGGTCAAAAAGAAGAAGAAAAGGTTGAGCAATCAACATCAAAAGTTGATTTTATTTTCGAACCTTCAAAAGAAGAGATCGTTACAGAACTGATCCCCAAATCCTTAAAGATCCAATTCTACAAAGCCTTACTCGACTCAGTAGCATCCGAACATGGTGCACGTATGACAGCCATGCACAAGGCCACCGACAATGCACAGGAAATGCTCAAGGAATTGAAACTTTCCTACAATAAGGCCCGTCAGTCTGCCATCACCAACGAAATTCTCGAAATCGTTAGTGGTGCCGAGGCATTGAATGGATAAGCGATAATTTAACTTTTTAAATATTTGAACCCTCAGGTTGTATTGATGACTTGAGGTTTTTTGTGTTCAGGTCGCAAGTCAGGGTTTGACTTTAAGTCAAGCCCTGACTTAGGGGGGTAATTTTGGGCACTAAACCGGCAACTTAAACCGCATCACCACCTCGCCGGTTTCTTTGTCGATTTCAATTTTCTGGTTATCCGGAGCCATGTCTTTCCCGGTTGACATCTTGAACAGCCCCGAAAGAAATTGCATGCCTGTGTTCATCACCTGCTCCATCTCTTCGATTTTAGTCTGTGGGCTCGCTTCCTTGTCCGTTGTGGTGGGAGAAGTACTTTCTTTAGCTTCATCGTCAGCGCCATCATCCGAGAGGTCAATGTCAGTACTTTCCTTTTCTTCAGGATCTTTTTCAAGCTGTTCACTTTCAGCTTCTGTAGTGGGTTGGCTGGCTGTACTTGTTCCTTCAGAAAAACTTTCAACAGTATCTTCCTCAAATTGGGGCTTTTCGGTCTCTGATAAGAATTCTTCGAGTTGCTGAATAAATTGCGATCGGCCTTTGGTGCTAAAATCTACAAAATTTGTAGTGGCATCGGTGCCCAAAACACCATCAAAAAGGTTCTGTTTCAAGAGCAATCCCGATGCAATTTGTTGCTCGATGGAATTGCGGGTGATGAAGTTATAGATGGTCAGCTTATTGCTTTTCTGGCCAATGCGGTCGATGCGGCCAATGCGCTGGTTTTTCTTGGCAGGGTTCCATGGCAGCTCAAAGTTTATCAGGGTATCGGCCACCTGCAGGTTCAAGCCTGAGCCACCGGCTTCTGTTGAAAGGAATATTTTATAATGTTTGTTGGTCTCAAATTTCCTGATCAGTTCGCCGCGCATTTTTACTGGAATTTTCCCATTCAGCTCTACAAAGCCAATGTTGTTGTCGCGCAACATTCTTCCAATTAGTTTGTGCACCTTCACCCATTCCGAAAAAATAATGATCTTGCCGTCGTTGTTGGCCAAATCCATTTTTTCGAGCAGCATGTATTTGAGCTCATCGAGTTTTGGTGATTCGTTGGTTTCGTCATCAATCAGGTAAGTCGAATCGCAAACCATGCGCATACATGCCAGCAGCAATTGAAGTCGCTGAAGGTCGTAGGGTGTGAGGAATTTCTTGTGGAGGATTTGTGCGATGCCCCTGGCGTAGGAAGCATGATAATCGGCCTGTAGCGGAGACAGGTTTACCGGCACATTTATTTGCTGTAAGTTGGGCAACTGGTCGAGGACTTTCCGTTTTTCCCTTCTGATAAGGATTTCGTCCAATTTCTTGTTCAACTTTTGTAGGTCGTAATAGCCATTTATTTTGTTGTGCCGGTCGGGATCAAAAAGGCAATGCTGGTACGAAAATTCCCATAAAGGTCCAAAGAAATGCGGATCGAGGATGCCCATGATCGAAAAGATATCAATCAAACGGTTTTCGATGGGCGTTCCGGTGATCACCAATTTATGGTTTGTCTTGATCCTTTTGAGCGAAGAAGCCGTTTTTGTTTCGTAATTTTTAGCGCGTTGTGCTTCATCAAGAATCAGGAAATCGAAGCCAGCCTTGCTAATCACAACCTGATCGCGCAAAATGGTTTCGTAGTTTACGATGTAAAAAAAGTAACCTTCCTCGTTGTACTGTTTTACCCGTTCTTCGGGAATACCCTGAATGACCAATGATTTCTCATCCGAAAATTTCTCAATCTCCTTTTTCCATTGTTCTTTAATTGTGGCCGGGCAAACAATCAGGGTTTTCTTAAAACCGAAAACCTGCTTTTTTAGAATTGCAGCACCCATGGCCTGCAAGGTTTTTCCCAGGCCCATTTCGTCGGCAATAATTACTGATTTCCTGAAAAGGGCAAATTCAATCCCCTCTTTTTGATAATCGAATAACTCAGCTTTGATAAAACTATAATCCGGTTTATGGATTTCTTTGAGCCCCGACAGCATCTCTTTTTCAAAAACAGCCTCCATCTTTTCGCGCACTTCAGGTCTGATGCGGAAAGTATCGAAATTATCGGCAGCTTCAATAAAACCAAGCAGACTGGTAATTTCGCTATCCTCAATAAACAATGCCTTTTTAAAATAGCGCGAAATGAGCAACTGCTCTTCAACTGGTAACTTGTGTGGAAAATGCCAGGTAATTTTATAATCGTTCAGGGGGTCGCAATATACTTCAATGAATGGGCAGGTTTTATTCAATCGTCTATACAGCCCCTTATTTTCTTTTAGTTTCGCAAAAGCGTACATAATGTGCTTGGTCGTCCCCAACTTATTCAACTTCGAATCCATGCTATCGCTGTAGCCTGTTTCGTTTTCAAAATCGCGCAAGAATACTTTGTATTTCACACCATTTTCATTGGTAAGGATATGGTCACCATAAATGTTCGATGCCCATTTGATGCGGTATTCAGCCGAATCGGCTTTAAGCCTGCGTTCTTTCAGTACACGCTTTATCATGCCCGCCCGGCTGTATTTTTTGTGTTCCTGGTGTTCCCTGGGATTGAGCAAATGAATTTCGCTTTCCAACTGAAGTAGGCAGGCATACGATTTTCTGTCCCATTCAACCGGCATGTTCTTCATCGAGGGAAAAATATCTTCCTCATCATTAACCAAGAGCGTGTATTCCTCGGGTTCATCAGATAATTCGGTACTCACTATCAATTCAAACTTTGCCGGCGATTGTGTCAATATCTGGCAATCGCCATTGTTAAAAATGATTTCGCCAAAGGCCAGTTCATCTTTCGGAAGTTCCTTTTGAAGCTTCGCTTTTTGTGCTTCAATTACTTTCGATACAGTCATAATGGAATGATATTTAATGTAATTTTTGGATAGCAAAATTAAGATACAAAATTACAGCCCAAAGCTATCTGTGAAGAAGTTATGAAATTCTCTTAACAAAGATTGATGGAAGTATTTGAAAACTATGCGAAGGTGAGCAAAATAAAGAAAATGATTAAGATCTAAGAATTGTGTGGCCTGGGCTACCACAACGAAGCTTTCTTAAGTGCCTCTTTGATATTGGAATCTTTTTTGGCCATTTCCTTTAAAGCTTCAAGGGTTTTATCTTGTCGTTGTTTGATGGGTGTGATCATAGTACGCCTATCCCAAATATTGAAACCAAGTATAAACAACAAGACACCAAATATTAAGCTGAAACCCATGTAAAGAAGGGCTTGCTGGTCATCAATACGCTGATGGACACTATCAATTTTTGTGTCAACTTCACTTCGCAAGCTGTTCATCTCAATTCGAATAGACTGAACTTCCGCCTCAACACGTATCAACCGGTCGCGGTCGGCAAGCGTGTAAGGTATCTCATCTTGCTGTGCAAATAAACTTGTGAACAGGCTTAACGAGATGATTATGGTGATAATGCGTTTCATGAATTTGAGTTTCAAAAATCAAAAATACAAAATTGTATCGTAATATCAATAACTAAACCTAAGTTTTTTATTTTCAGATATCATGGGTTAAGCTTTCCAAATCAACCTTGACAGGGTTCAAAATCCTATCAAGGTTTGGTATTTTTTAATGCGCATCAATATCATTCAGCATATAAAAAAGATGCTTCATGTGCTTGTTGATTTCGCCCATATACTCTTTTACGGCCTTTACTGAACCCGGAAGCGCGAACAACAAAGTCTTTTCGTTTACTCCTGCCATAGCACGGCTTACTAAAGCTGCTGGTTTTTCGATGCCGAATTTCCACCGGATCATTTCTATAATGCCGGGGATTTCTTTTTTTACGAATTCATGCATCACTTCTGGCGTAATATCTCTTGGTCCGATGCCGGTGCCGCCGGTGGTAATTACAATGTCGTATTGTTGTTGAAGTGAATCCTGCAGCAATTGGCGTAATTCTGTCTCATCGTCAGGGATTACAATATTTTCGGTTTCCAGGCGCCAGCCTATTTTTTGAAACTGTCTGGTCAGGTCTTCAGTAACCGTAGGTCCACTGCGGTCTTCGTAAATTCCTTTGCTGGCGCGGTCGCTCAGGGTAATAATCCGGGCTTTAAAAACTTTCGGGATATATTCCATTTTGTCACCGGTCTTCAGTGTGCCACCACTTTTTACCTTGCAAAAGATTCCTTTTCGAGGCATCACATAATTGCCCGGCTCACGAAATTCATCATGAAATGGTTTGCCTTTTTGGGTAACTTCAATTTCTACATCTCCAGCTTTGAAAGTATCGAAAATCATTGCGTCCAGTTTTCCATCAGTTTCAAAAGTGATGTTCTCGGCAAATTGGCCAAAATCCAGTTCCTTTGCCCCAGTGATTTCATAAAACCGCTTTGCCTCCGAATTATCAAACAGGCTAACCTGCCGGCTTGTCCCTGCATGGGCATCGCCTTCGGCACCAATTTCGGTAAGGATGAGTTGATCAACAGGAAATTTCCTGCCACGTTCGGCAGCACTGTTTACTGAGAGTATTTTTATTTTTTGTTTCATATCCTTTTGATTTCGGGTAAGCTTAAATTTTGAACCAACATGAACTTTTTACTTATATTAAATCTGGCTAATTTTATTCGTCAAAATGTCCGTAGGACATTCATAATTGTAAAAGAATCTTAAGGTAGCTGAATTGACAACATCGTAGATGTTGCATAATAATCCAATCATTTATAAGAATACTACTCCCTAATTTATGAATCCCCTACGAGGATTTTCCTTTGCAATGTTAAGCAACAATTACAAATATGTAAGCTCTACGAGCTTAGGTAATTTAGTTGATAGGAAAGTACTTTATCTCATCCCCCGCCTTAACTTCGCCCTGCTTAACAACTTTTGCAAAAATTCCCTCTTTAGGCATCACACAATTGCCCACTTCATTAAAAATGGCACAGCCGGTGCCGTGACATTTCTTTCCAATTTGGGTAACCTCTAATTCTGTACCTCCAATAACCAATCTATCTCCGGGAACAGTTTCGTAGAGTGTAATTCCTTCAGTTGTGATGTTTTCGGCAAACTCGCCCCATTTCACCATACGCCCGGCCTGCTGGCTCCATTTTTCGATGCTTTCTTTTGCCAAAAGGCTCACCTGCCTGTGCCAGTCACCGGCGTGGGCATCTCCTTCAACACCTTTATTATTCAGCGTAATTTGAGGGACAGGTTCCTTAATGGTGCCTTTTTTAATGGAAATATTTGTGCTTATTACTTTTATCGTCATTGTATTGTATTTGAAAGTGCAAAGATAGCGTGTTTGGATAATTAGGCTGTTCAATTCAAAAAAAACAAATGTTAGCAGCACAACTGAAAAAGATGGGGGAGGAGTCGAAACTTGCTATAAAGAAAAACCGCCCAATAAATATCTTTGACTAATTTTGGCTTTTAAATTGCCAAGTATGAAAATGAACATAGAAATTGATGATGTGTTGATTAATGAAGCAATTTGATGAATGATTATTTTGATTCATATTTGGGCTAAAGCCCAAGTAATCACCAATCTGAATTACCACGGGCTTAAGCCCGTGGTAATTGATAAACAACGTATTACTGGGCTTTAGCCCAAATCCTTTACTTTTCGGAGTGGACTCAACAAAGAATAATTATTAGCGTGGCTATGCAATACAATAAAGTTAAATTTTGGACAGTCTTTCTGGTTTCTGTAGTTTTTCTATCGGTTTTTTCTGGGTGTAATTCCGTTAAGAAACCCAACAAACCCAACATCATCCTCATCCTTGCCGACGATCTCGGTTACAATGAACTGGGTTGTTATGGCCAGGAAATCATCGAAACACCCAACATCGATAAACTGGTAAATGAGGGGATGCGTTTTACGGAGTTCTACAGCGGTTCGCCGGTTTGTGCGCCCTCTCGCTGTGCCCTGCTCACGGGGCAGCATCCCGGCCATATGTACGTTCGTGGCAATGATGAATGGAGCGAACGCGGTGATGTTTGGAGCTACAAAGCCATGAACGCCGATCCCAATCTCGAAGGACAGCGACCTTTACCGGATACAACTTTCACAATCGGAAAAATGCTGCAACAGCAGGGATATAAAACTGCGGTTGTTGGGAAATGGGGCTTGGGTTCTCCAACAAGCAAAAGCACACCCAACGATATAGGTTTCGATTTTTTTTATGGATACAATTGCCAACGCCAGGCCCACACTTATTATCCTGTGCATTTGTGGAAAAACAGGGAAAAAGATACCCTCAATAACAAATCTGTAGCTCCCCATCAAAAACTGTCCGAAGATGTTGATCCCTACGATATGGAAAGTTATACAGATTTTCAGCTCAATGATTATGCCCCGGAACTAATGCTTGACGAAACCCTTCAGTTTATGGAGGAAAACCAGGACAATCCATTTTTTGTTTATTTCGCTACGCCAATTCCACATGTTGCACTGCAGGCACCTCAAAAGTGGGTGGATTATTACCATGAAAAATTTGGTGACGAGAAGCCTTATATGGGTGGAGCTTATTTTCCATGCCTTTATCCACGGGCAACTTACGCGGCCATGATTTCATACCTTGATGAACAAGTGGGCGAAATAGTAAAAAAGTTGAAGGAGCTGGGAGAGTATGAAAATACAGTCATCATTTTCACCAGCGATAATGGCCCTACATACGCTGGTGGTGCCGACACGAAATATTTTAAAAGTGCATTTCCATTCAGTGAGGAGCATGGCCGGGCTAAAGGAAGTTTATATGAAGGTGGGCTCAGGGTGCCATTGATCGTTTCCTGGCCTGGAAGAGTGCAGCCCAATTCCGTATCTGATCATATGTCAGCCTTTTGGGATATAATGCCTAGCCTGGCAGAATTGGCGGGAACGAAAGAGGACTTACTTAGTGATGGAATAAGTATTTTATCTGAAATCACCGGAAAACCGGATGGTCAAGCCAATCATGATTTTCTGTATTGGGAGTACAATGGTGGGCAGGCCGTTAGAAAAGGAAAGTGGAAAGCCATCCGCAAGGATGCCAAAGATCCGGTGAGTGAAGTATTTTTGTTTGATCTGGAAACTGATCCGGGTGAGTTAGAGGATGTCTCATCCGAAAATGAAGAAATTATTTCTGAAATGAAAATGATTATGAATCAATCGCATCAACCATGCAAAGATGAGTGGCAGCAAAAATGGGACCTGGTTCCGGCTGTTATCGACGAATAGATTTTGAAAAAGATTATCTAATCAAACAATCAAATATGGAGTTTGCATGTTTCTACACCTGATATAGTGATCTTAAAAGAATAATTACTGTTGGTAATTTACTCAACTATAAAAATTCACTAATCGAAAGTTTACAAAAAGAAACAAATTATGAGTATTGAGAATATAAATGAAGGTATCCACAATTTCGGCGAAGACGAAAAAATTGAGTTTCCGGTAAGTTACCCTGTAAAAGCAATTTTTAACTCAGAAGCTGGTAAAGAGGTTTTGCAAAGAAACATGGAATTGGTGCTTGAAGAGGCCAAAGTGGCGTATTCAAATTTTCAGTTCAGGGAAAGTGGAAAGGGCAATTACGTCACCATTAATGTGGATATTACACTCAGCGATGAGGAACAATTTAAGCACTTTTACAAACAGCTTAAATTGTTGCCCGGATTGAAGTGGGCAGTGTAGTTTCAGGGTAAGGTATAAGGGGATAGGGTGTAGGCTTATCAATAAAATTGGAGTTTTTTTTGCAAGAAATAATTGATGAACGATGATTAATCCCGCACCTGCGGGAATTTATGATGTAAGAAGACGCTTTCTAATCAAAAATCCACAATCATTAATCGTCAATCAGAAATCAATTAATGGAAATCTGGTCGATAAACATAGTTAAAATCCTGTTTGTTTCTGGCTCGTCCAGCTTAGGGTCCATAGAGGATAGTTCGAAGTTTTACAACGAGTTATTCCAATTCTTAAGGGTTTGTACTATTGATAGAAGTATTTTTGGGCAACAACAAACTTCGAACGGATAGCAACGATATGAAAAAAAGACAGGAAAGGTATAGGGTGAAACTCAGAACTCAAAAAAAATTCAAATGCGATTAATTCTGAACTTGATACGAAATTATTTACAATGACCAAATTATTATACCTCATGCTGGGAGGAGCAATTGGAACGGTACTGCGTTACTGGATTTCGGGTTTGCCACATAAAATTTATGATGGTTCTTTTCCATGGGGGACCCTCGTGGTGAACCTTGTAGGCTCTTTTCTGATTGGCCTGTTTTGGGGGCTGATGGGCCGCGAGAACATTGCCACCCACGTTCGGGCATTTTTGTTTATCGGGCTGTTTGGGAGTTTTACAACTTTTTCCACATTTGCTTTCGAAAGCCTGAACCTAATCCGTGATGGAAATATTAAATTTGCAATAATCAATATGCTGGCAAGTAACATATTGGGAGTATTGCTTGTATTTGCTGGATTTATGATCGCCAGGATGATTTTGAATTATAAAATTTAAGCCTTATGTGTATCGAAAAAATGGAAGTTAAACTAAGGATTTATGTTGGAGAATCCGATACCTGGAATGGTGAAAATCTCTATTCAGCCATTGTAGAAAAGGCAAAGGAAATGAAACTGGCAGGTGCATCGGTGTTTCGGGGAATTATGGGCTTTGGGGCCAACAGCCGCATTCATTCAACCAAAATATTAAGGATTTCAGATGAATTGCCGGTACTCATAGAAATCGTGGACACGCAAGAAAATATTGATAGGTTTTTGCCTTTCCTCGAAGAGGTAATTCAACAGGGAATGGTAACTCAGGAAAAAATCAATGTCAAACTTTATAGAATGAACAAAGGGAAGTAGGCAGCTGACAGACCATAGTGTCATGTCAATTGTGAGGTTTCGGGTTATTTTGACGTTTCAATGTCCGCCAGCCGGCGGACGATTGAAAGTCAGGGTATTGACATTGAAACGTGCGAAGCACTTTCAATCGTCATAATATGTTTGACATGACACTAGCCTTGCAGCAATGTTTACTCATAAACCCTAAACAATTTCCTGTTTGTCCTGATCCCAATACACCTTTCTGTTTTCCCGGTAAGCGATAGTGCCCATATGGGCTGTCATGGCTTCTTCAAATCCAACATCAACATTGCAACTGGGCTGCTCTCCCGTGCGGATGCAATCCAGCCAGTCTTTAATATGCAGATGCGAAGTATCAACCCTTTTGCCGCCACGATAGGTGTAAAGCAATCCCCTGCCTGCAAAATATTGCTCAGTTGGCGAGGTTATGGCGTCAACCTGTTTCATTCCCGGGGTGAAAGAGTAAATGGGGATTTTCGGATCAATAAGATGATCCTGTATTTTCTCCTTGTATTTTGTTGATCCACTGTCGGCGTAGATTTGCAAATTACCACCAACTTCCATATAGGCATCATGTCCCATAATCCTTTTTCCCCGATGCATATTGCTGGCCAGTG
>Ga0208648_1003228_pt1 | contig 10437 bp, 4 predicted proteins | sample AntAceMetag02UKL_FD_184772 | JGI IMG/M metagenome (GOLD analysis project Ga0208648, IMG submission 184772) | Saline lake microbial communities from Ace Lake, Antarctica - Antarctic Ace Lake Metagenome 02UKL (SPAdes) (version 2) | ecosystem: Environmental > Aquatic > Non-marine Saline and Alkaline...
GTGAATTGCTTTTAGATTGTATCTTTGAAATATTGAACACAGCTTTAAGTGTTTTTTCATTGAGTGGATTTGGGTTGTGAATTGCTTTTAGATTGTATCTTTGAAATATTGAACACAGCGTAGTTGGTGAGGTTAGAGACAAAAAAGGCGTTGTGAATTGCTTTTAGATTGTATCTTTGAAATATTGAACACAGCAGTACAGGGGTTGAGACGCGGGGGGTGATGGTTGTGAATTGCTTTTAGATTGTATCTTTGAAATATTGAACACAGCCACTATTGGTGCGGGTGCAACTGCTGTAAAGTTGTGAATTGCTTTTAGATTGTATCTTTGAAATATTGAACACAGCACTCAGATGCACCGTTCGAGCTTGTCAGTAGTTGTGAATTGCTTTTAGATTGTATCTTTGAAATATTGAACACAGCCACTATTGGTGCGGGTGCAACTGCTGTAAAGTTGTGAATTGCTTTTAGATTGTATCTTTGAAATATTGAACACAGCAAGTAATAAAATATCAACAATTTCACCGGTGTTGTGAATTGCTTTTAGATTGTATCTTTGAAATATTGAACACAGCGGCATCACTTGAACGGAGTGTTTGAATCGAGTTGTGAATTGCTTTTAGATTGTATCTTTGAAATATTGAACACAGCTGTAAAGTGTTGGCAAGGAGGGCTTGCAGTGTTGTGAATTGCTTTTAGATTGTATCTTTGAAATATTGAACACAGCGTTTAGCGTTCTATTTCCAGTTGCTTGCACGTTGTGAATTGCTTTTAGATTGTATCTTTGAAATATTGAACACAGCTTTGCGCTGCTGGTATCGTAACCAACCCCGTTGTGAATTGCTTTTAGATTGTATCTTTGAAATATTGAACACAGCTGCCAATGTTTGTGTTGCCGCTGTCTTGTCGTTGTGAATTGCTTTTAGATTGTATCTTTGAAATATTGAACACAGCTTGTAAACTTCGTGCAACCCTTCGCGCTCGTTGTGAATTGCTTTTAGATTGTATCTTTGAAATATTGAACACAGCACCACCGTTTTAATTATGAACTTCAAACAAGTTGTGAATTGCTTTTAGATTGTATCTTTGAAATATTGAACACAGCTTTCAAAAGCGGAGCTCCAACAACATTCTCGTTGTGAATTGCTTTTAGATTGTATCTTTGAAATATTGAACACAGCTGGCTTATCAATTTAGGCGTTCTACCTTTCGGTTGTGAATTGCTTTTAGATTGTATCTTTGAAATATTGAACACAGCTTATCTCATTATAGTACATGGTTGTGTATTGTTGTGAATTGCTTTTAGATTGTATCTTTGAAATATTGAACACAGCGCCGTATTAAGATGATTGACAACGGGGACAGTTGTGAATTGCTTTTAGATTGTATCTTTGAAATATTGAACACAGCGCGAAGATTTACCGGGCTTTGGGCTGGTATGTTGTGAATTGCTTTTAGATTGTATCTTTGAAATATTGAACACAGCGTAAGGAAATTTAATTACAGCAATTTGGATGTTGTGAATTGCTTTTAGATTGTATCTTTGAAATATTGAACACAGCATTCAATGTCCTGTTCCCTGTTGCTTGCACGTTGTGAATTGCTTTTAGATTGTATCTTTGAAATATTGAACACAGCGAACGTCTGAAAGTGTAAGATTCTTTACAGGTTGTGAATTGCTTTTAGATTGTATCTTTGAAATATTGAACACAGCTTGATGTAAGATTGAAATAAGCCTCTATAAGTTGTGAATTGCTTTTAGATTGTATCTTTGAAATATTGAACACAGCTTCACCGGATCATCAAAACAATTAGTAACAGTTGTGAATTGCTTTTAGATTGTATCTTTGAAATATTGAACACAGCTTTGTTTTGTTCATCAACGCAAATCCCACAGTTGTGAATTGCTTTTAGATTGTATCTTTGAAATATTGAACACAGCCACATATTGACCGTGGCCGCGTGTTTCTATGTTGTGAATTGCTTTTAGATTGTATCTTTGAAATATTGAACACAGCTATTTTTTTCGGTGCTTCATATTTCTTAACGTTGTGAATTGCTTTTAGATTGTATCTTTGAAATATTGAACACAGCTATTTCCCTGACCTTGAAACGGAGTTAACAGTTGTGAATTGCTTTTAGATTGTATCTTTGAAATATTGAACACAGCAATGACAGCCACAGGAGCGCAAGCAATAACGTTGTGAATTGCTTTTAGATTGTATCTTTGAAATATTGAACACAGCCACATTCTTTAGGCCTACGAGAACGGAAATGTTGTGAATTGCTTTTAGATTGTATCTTTGAAATATTGAACACAGCTACCAAGGTTTGCGTTGCCGCTGTCTTGTTGTTGTGAATTGCTTTTAGATTGTATCTTTGAAATATTGAACACAGCCAATGCGTAAAGCATCACTTCCAAGTAAGAGTTGTGAATTGCTTTTAGATTGTATCTTTGAAATATTGAACACAGCTTATGTTGCCGCCATAGAATGTAACCCATTGTTGTGAATTGCTTTTAGATTGTATCTTTGAAATATTGAACACAGCCGTTGCCATAAAGCGCATGGTTAACGCCCGGTTGTGAATTGCTTTTAGATTGTATCTTTGAAATATTGAACACAGCTATTTCCCTGACCTTGAAACGGAGTTAACAGTTGTGAATTGCTTTTAGATTGTATCTTTGAAATATTGAACACAGCTTCACTTATCGCGCTGCCATCGTTAGGTGTGTTGTGAATTGCTTTTAGATTGTATCTTTGAAATATTGAACACAGCATACCAGGGTTTTATACCCACGTGTTCAGTGTGTTAGGGTAAATATTTCAATAGAAAAATGGGTTCAATACAACCCGCTGCCTGCTTCAGGTGGCGGGTTTTTCATTTCAAAACAACTCCAATTGCTGTGGTGTATCTGGTTTTTTCGATGCTTTGGCCGATCGAAAAAACTCCATCATGCCAAATTGTTTGTCGGTAAGCGTAAAAATAATCACCTCTCCTTTGGGTGGCATAACACTTTTGGCACGTTTGATATGGACATCTGCATTTTCGCGGCTATTGCAGTGGCGCACGTAGATGGAGTATTGCAACATGCTATAACCATCCCTTTGCAAACCCTTTCTGAAGAGTGCTATGTTCCGCCTGTCCTTTTTGGTCTCGGTTGGCAAATCGTAAAATACAAATACCCACAAAATTCTGTACTGGTTTAGTGCATCAAGTTTACTCATGTTCGAATTACAAACTCAGGATATATGATCTTTCGGGCACTTCCTTCAAAACACTGCATCAATGAGGCGGATGTACGCTGCATCCCTACCATCAAAGGGCTTTTTTGTTTTTCGATATAAACATCCATCACCGGGATTGAAAGCAATTCCCTTTTCAGATCGGGGGTCAATTCGTCAATATCTTCATTCTCTTCACAAATTTCCAGCACCAGGCGGTCAACCCAGGGCCGGTAAGGTTCCATAATATCATCGGCCAGGCAATAGGGATTGTATTTGTTGCGGTGGTGGATGCCCACGGCAGGTAGCATTCCGCTGGCAACCAGCGAACGGGCAACAACAGCCCGCAAAATGGCATAGCCATAGTTGAGCAGGTTATTGGGCGGTTCGCCATACCTGTGCCGTTTAAAGCCATCGTAATATTTGCCCCAATAATAAGCTGCGGCCCTCGCCTCCATATTTTCGGGGTCACCGCTTTTTACCTGCCCTGCCCAGTATTTCATATTCTCAGTATCTATTCCCCAGCTATGGAGCAGCAATGCCTGATTAGTAATTTTTGCCGCAACTGTTTGCTGCCAAAGGTTTTTCTTGAGCGGCAGTGAGGATTCAAGCTGAAAGCGCAGCTTTTCGGTGTAGGCATGATGCGAAGCTGTTGGCAGCATCAAAGCAAAGGGCAAGTGTTTTGTGTTGCAGTTTACAAGCACTGCATTGTTTTCGTTCACTGCTGCTAACAAAGCCTGGGTAATGGTGATTTGGGCATTGTCGAGTATTACAATCCCAATATCTTCGATAGGGATCGAATTCGATTGTCTGTCCTCATCAGGAAACTCAACCACCAACTGATCCTGCCTTTTCCGTAAATAGCAGGGGTTGCCGAAATAGAGGGTGCGTTTTATCATAGCAGTAATTAATATTCACCTACATTAACAATTTGACCTAAATGGTTGATTCGAACTTTAACTATATCTTTTAGATTTTGAGGTGTTCGAATAAAATTATAGGTAACCCCGGATAACTGTTTCTTTGTCATAAATAAGTTTCCATCCGCATTTCTTGTTTCATAATGATGGTTGAAGATGTAATATTTAGATGAAATGCTTTGCACCCTAAACAAATGGAGACTAATAAGGCTGTTATTCGCAGGATTAAGCAAATCAATTTCCAAGAGGTCAAAACCATCAGAAGGAAAAACAAACATTTCGTTTTGCTTCATTGTAAACTGAAACTCCCATCCCTTTTCATGTTGCTTTGTAATTATTGGTAAGTCTGCGTTAACTCGTGCCACTGCTTCATAGAATGAAACTACCTCTTCCTGTAAGTTCCCTTTTTCATCCTTATAGATTGCTACATGATGATTGTTACCGGTACTTACAAAATCAGCCGGGATTTTCTGACCTCTTGAATTCAAAATATCATTCCCAAAATGGTTTTTCTTCGTATGCAGAGCTTCCGCATTATTTACGCCACTTATGGTTACTCGTTTTATGGCAATGCCTTTTTCTTTGTTAAGCCAAATAGGATTTTTGTCCAGGTTCGCAAACGCTTCTTTAGGCTTGCCTCCATATTCGTCGAGTCGATTTATTAATATTTTTCGGATGCCTTTATCTACAACTTTATCAATGTTCTTCTCAGCTTTGAAATTTTCAGGATTGATGTCTTTCTTAATTGTATAAATATCTGCAAGCGAAACTATCTTTACTTTTTCTGGTAGTTGTTCATTATCTCTGGTGAATATTGGATTTTTTGCCGGGCTATTTTTGCCACTAAAAGCCTTTTTAGGATTGGTTTCATTTTCTAATAATCTTTTCATTAAAGCTTCGCGGAATTTTTGATTCGCTACCTGATTTATCATAAGCAAATCAAAACCAGTTCCCACTTTTACCAATTTTGTTTCATAATGCTGTGATTTCCCATAAACCGTTTCTTTATGTAATTGCCCCCGTGGCGTCAGCGAAATCCGGGATTTTATATTTCCCTTTACTGAGTTTTTATTTCGTGTAACTACTTTGTTTTTTGCCTTAACTGAAATCAATATTTTTTCAAGCTCCTTTTTTGCCTCTATTCTAAAATTTGGCATTGGGGATTTAAATTTTCGCTTGTTGTTTTCATCCCTAAAAATTTCTTTACGTTCGATGGCAATTATATTACCATGTTTTTTGTGATCTTCGTTTCTTCGGGCATTAAGGTTGTTCAAGTATTGGATGTGGGTATGCTTTGTAAAAGCAACTGTTAATGCATCCATTGCATGATGACGGTGATCATTTCGCTTTGTCCAATCAATAATTTTCTCAATTTCTTGCCCTTCCTTCCTTTCTTCTATTTTGGTTAATCCTAAAGCACGATACTTTTCAATATTCAATTCCTTCATTGTATTTATCAATCCCCAATCGTCTCGTAAAGTATCAGTAATACTACCTGTTGTCGAGACAACGTTCCGACATAACTCAAGTAGCATTTGCCTGGCTTTTTTGGCAATGTATTGGCTTTCGCGAAGATCTCGCTCAATAAAACCTTCACCAATGTCAACACCTTCCATAAGTAATTTTTTGCATTTCGCTTTACTTATACCTCCATCTTTATATAATTTCTCAACTCTGTTTTTGTACAAATCCAACCTTTCCGGCCCTAATGTATCCTTAACATAGTCATAGGCTGTTTCATCGCTTTTATCAATGTTTACTTGGCGAAATTCTAATGTTTTATTTGAAAAACTATCATCAAACAAACGTGCCTTTGGTATGATATGCTCAATATCTATTTCTTTTGAGAATAGTTTTTCATGTGGTATGTATTGATTTGAATACAATGATTTAAAACCATTGGCTTTAAGTTCCAGGTATAGCTTGTATCTGATAATGTCATTTCTGGTGGGATTTAAAATATGAAAATCCTCTTTTAAGATTTTCCGATATTTATCATGTAGGTCTTTGGCGCTATTTATACTTTGAGCCATATCAGCACGTTCTTTTGCGTTTTTCTTTAACTCACGTGCTAATTCAATTCTAATTTCATCAGGCCTTCCCAATGTAGGGTCATCTACAATGGCATTTACCACATTTACCACTTGATTCAATATTTTTTCAACCACAGGGTTGCGCAGACTATTTTTTGGTAACAGATCCATTCGGTTTTTTAATACCCTTTTTTCATTTTCCTCTTTGGTGATAAAATTTGAATGGTTATATCCGGCTTGTTGGCATGCATTGCTATAATTATTGTATTTGATAAATGGAAATATCTTGCGAATTGCTTTCGTGCTTAAATTTCCATAATCATCCTGAAATTTGATATTTATTAAATACTGAGCTATCTCCTTTTTTATACCAAACTTCTCTAATAGTAGTTTGAAAATTGAATCAGTACCAGATGGGGAATTATCTTCTTCATAAGAATAAAGTAAGTGCCAAAGCTGAAAACTTTTTTGTTGTTCAAATGCAACACCATCTTTTTCTCCTTCAAAATTTAGGATGTCTGTGCATATTCCCAACATTTCAAATATAGATGCTATTGTTCCTTTAATTTCATCTGCCGATTTTTTGCTAAAATCGATCTCATGGCCCTCATGAAATATCATTTTTTGGAAAGCCTCATAAAGGATTTTGTTAGTTAGATTCCCCTGCAATTCTTTATATTTGATACTCCATTCAGTTGGGCTAAGTTCAAACAACTTCAGAACATCTTTCTTTTTAAGATTGCCTTTTATGTTCAATTCATTAAATAGCATCTGCTTTGTTTCAATGTCATATTCGACAAACTTTTCAACCTGCTTTGTTTTTTTGTTTTCAAATTCAAGATTCGAAAGGTTTTGCCAAATTTTGAATTCCTGAAAGAGAGGAGATGATTTTGGACATACTCTTGGCCCAATGATCCTAACCTTTTTTTTGCCATCCACATCTTCCACCATTTGCTTGCTTTCAAACTCACAATGACTGATAAGTCCTTTTTGGGTTTTCAACCTTCTTTGGTAAAAAATTATTATGTCACGGATTTCACTTTTTAACCTATTCGTCAATTCGGGGTGAAATAACTTTTGGGTCTCCCAGATTTGCTCAAACTCATCTAAATAATCTTGCCGGTAAAATACTTGTCCTTTCAGACGCGTGTGTCTGTTTTCTGTTATTTGCCCAAAAATGTTTTCACCAACTGTTTGTTTGTTAAAATATAGAGTTTTACTTCTGTCACTAACTGCTCCCAAATAACCACTTGAGCTATTCAAGTTATTGTTGATTTCTGTTAACACAAAAGCTACCTGATCAATTTCTAACTGTTCAGAAATTGCTAAACTTCTCCATAAATAGGCCGTTAGTTTCTTCTCATCATTCTTGCCTTTATTTTCCGCAGTGTAAATTCCTTTAATTGCTAAAAACCGTTTTCTGGTATTTTGCAGTCCTTGTCCTTCAATTGCTTTATAAAGTTCATCATCTAAAACATCAGGGTAAAACTGCTTTTGAAAGCTCCAAACTTTATCAAATTCTATCTTTAAATCGGAACGATAGAAGTCAGGGATTATCTTCCTTCCTTGTTTCAGTAATTGATAGCAATAACTGCCCGGGGTTAAATTTTCCTCATATAATTTAATGGCTATTGCCATCCCATCTATTGCTTTCCCTTCCTCTTCATTTTGTGCTTTACGGCTGCTTTTGTATCCACGTTTTTTGTTAATGGATAATAAAACTCGAGCAAATTGATCTTTTTCTATTCTCTCTTTTGCTGCTCTTGCCCGTAAGGCCAAAGTTTGAAATGTTGAGTTTTCCCCATCTTCGGTTAAAATTGATCTGTTATTAATTATGCCGTTTTCTGTCAAAACACTTATTAAATTTTTTCGGCGCAGTTTGTAACGCTGTAGATTTCTTCTTGCCCCTCTCTTTTGAGTCCTTCCGGCATTTGGCGATAAGCCTTTTCCACCAGCAAAATCCTCAATAGGGTTTTTTGATTCAGAAACTTTTCCAGATTTATCAACCTTATCAAAGTTATCTAATTGAGAAATTCGAACACCAAGCTTAATTATCGATGACTGCTCATTATCTGTTTCAGCTTCATTTACCAGAGCCCAACCAATTGAGGTAGTCCCTAAATCCAATCCTAAAATTTTTTTCATGTTTTTTGGTTTTAATATTTAATTTTTTAGTATGTTTGCACGTACAATCTAAAGCAATTCACAATAAGGATTATTCCGTTGTGAAAACATTCAAAGCGGTCTCTTTCATTAGGGGTCGCTTTTTTTTGATGCAATAAAAGTATTCATTTTTTTTATATATGTTGCTAATTGTTTAAATAATCCTTCGATCTTTAAACTTTTACATCTTATAACATTCCAACAATATGGGGTGTACGACAAATATCAGGTTAATATTCTCATAGGATTTTATTTTTCATCAAATTGAACGAATTGAACGAATTTCACCTGCCTATGGCAGGTACTAATTCGATTAATCAGCGTAATTCGATGATAATTATTTTGACATGTGGAAATTTGTCGTGCACCCACAATATGTTCAACAATTAGCCTTTTGAACAAAACCTTAACTTTGCCGCCAATTTAAATGACCTATACTATGCTTGAAGATAAAGATCCTAAAAGAACAGAAATTTCAGAATTAGGCGAATTTGGCCTGATTGACCGATTGACGAATGATGTGAAAATTCATCACCCATCTACAATTAAAGGTGTTGGGGACGATACTGCCGTGATTGATGCCGGTGACAAATACATGTTGGTAACAAAAGACCTGCTCCTTGAAAACATTCATTTCGACCTGACTTATTATCCTTTGCGCCATTTGGGTTATAAAGCCATTGTGGTGAACCTGTCGGATATTTATGCAATGAATGGAACGCCAAAGCAGGTAATTGTTGGTTTGGGATTGTCGAGCCGTTTCCCCCTGGAAGCGGTTGAAGAGTTGTATGCCGGGATGAAACTGGCCTGCGAAAAATACAAGGTTGATTTGGTGGGCGGCGATACCACCAGCAGCAAGCAGGGGCTCGTCCTTTCGGTTACTGCCATTGGTGAGGTTGAAAAGGATGCCGTGGTTTACCGCGGACCGGCAAAAGAAAAAGACCTCTTGTGTGTGTCCGGTGATTTGGGAGGGGCTTATGCCGGCCTTTTGGTTTTGGAGCGCGAAAAAGCCGAATACACTGCCAACCCAAATATGCAACCCAACCTCGAAGATTACGAGTACATACTTGAAAGGCAACTTAAGCCCGAAGCAAGGCCCGATGTGATAGAAATTTTAAAAGACCTGAAAGTTAAACCCACCGCTATGATTGATATTTCCGACGGCCTGGCTTCTGAAATCAAACATATCTGTAAACATTCGGATTTGGGATGCACGGTTTACGAGGAGAAGATCCCCATCGATGAGCAAACATACAACACTGCCCGCTCGTTCGAAATGGATCCATCGATGTATGCCCTGAATGGTGGCGAGGATTACGAATTGCTGTTCACGATCAAGCAAGAAGATTATGAAATGATTAAAAAGGAAAAGGACATTTCGGTAATTGGCTTTATGACCCATAAATCGGAAGGCGTAAACCTGATTACAAAATCGGGCCCGGTGGTTGAGATTAAAGCACAAGGGTGGGATCATTTGAAGAGGGAAGATTAACAGACACCTATTGACCCTAAAAATTTTTGATTGATGATTAACGATTTTTGATTGATGATTTAGCTTTATGCAAAAGTTAAACCCACATATCGATAAACTTAAACCTATTATTTCCACCCTGCCCTACAAGCCGGGGGTTTATCAGTTTTTGGATGTAAAGGACAAGATCATTTATATCGGGAAGGCAAAGTCGCTGAAAAAGCGGGTTTCGTCCTACTTTAATAAAGAATCGGGTGTGAGTGGCAAAACTTCGGTGATGGTGAAAAAAATTGCCAGCATCCAACACATCGTTGTCGATTCGGAACTGGATGCCCTGCTGCTCGAAAACAACCTCATTAAAAAATACCAGCCCCGCTACAATGTCCTGCTAAAGGACGACAAGACATTCCCCTGGATTTGCATAAAAAACGAAAGGTTCCCACGCGTTTTTCCAACACGCAATGTAATTCGCGATGGCTCAGAATATTTCGGGCCCTATGCTTCGTCAAGGATGATGCACACTTTGCTTGATCTCATCCGGCAACTTTATAAACTCCGTAGCTGCAAGCATTACCTGAGTGAGAAAAATGTAAATGCAGGGAAGTTTAAAGTTTGCCTCGAATACC